>JAEIGA010016816.1_pt1 | contig 11127 bp, 5 predicted proteins | sample 9270691 | NCBI WGS metagenome assembly JAEIGA01 (sample SAMN17057246, study PRJNA624740) | gut metagenome | biome: biome; isolation source: fecal sample | host: Bos grunniens | place: China: Xizang | collected 2019 | reverse complement strand
ACATGTCTTGTTTGTCTTGCCAACCAAAATCGTTGGTTACACCACCGTTCAAGTTGTACGTAATAGTACCTTGAGCGAAAGTCACGAGACTAATAGCCAAAGCGGCTACCAAAAGTGTAAACTTTTTCATAGTTAATAAAAAATTAAGAAATTAATATTGTGCATCGCTTCGTCGTGGCAGCTCGTGCTACATTGATTTGATGCGGTAAAAAAAATATAAATAAAAAATTATTTGTTTCTAGTGTTTGAGATGTCCTTTTTCTTCGGCATAGGTTGCTTGAAGGTATGGTTATCCTATGAAGAGCCTAAGGAGAAGTTAAGGAATGACTACTTCACAATGTGTTTAAGAGCAACGCCGTCGAGGGTGATGATATATGCACCAGATGACAAGTGTGGCAAGTGAGTTGTTTCGGTTGTTGTGCCAGTTGCAATAGCTGCACCTGTGATTGTATAGATTGTGTATTGTGTGTCGGCTGGGGCATATAGAATATTGTTGATAATATATGCATTGCGAGACACGGCGTTGTCGACTGCGACTGCGACTTTGTTGTAGGTGTATTTCACCTTGACAGGCGCAGAGAAATCGGTATATTCGGTTGGGGTTTCGAGTGTTGCAACGCGGATGAAGTATTCGCCATCCTCGATGCCATCATATTCGACAGAATAGCTGCCAAGTTCGGCTACTTTCACTTTGGTTGCACGACCAGGGAATGATGCAACTTTAGAGAGCTCGAAACGGAAACCGTTGTTTGGAGTATCTTTTACAGTCACTTTCAATGTTGGGCCAACAACTTCGGCACCATCGGCAGGCGAGATGATAACTGGCACTTGCATAACGATGTCTTCGGTAGTGAAGAGTGTTGTTGCAGAGATTGAATTGACTACAGGCGATGAAACTTTTACGCGAACATAATAGTTTTTGCTATAGCTAAGCACATCGGCAGGGATAGTGACTTTTGTCTCTTTAGTAGTATGAGAGAAGACTATTTCGCCCGAATAGAATGTGTTGGCAGTGGCTACTTCGCAATAGTATGTTGCATCGGCACCGGCATTGTCCCACTCGATGGTTGGAGTGACTGATACGCCTCCTTGACCATCGGCTGGATAGTTGACAGAGAAGACGCTACCTTCGAACCAACGCGTTTCGGACCAATTACTTTTGGCATTGGCTACATTGGCTTTCACGCGCCAATAGGTTTTGTGTGAACCATCGATTTTGGCAATTTGTTGAGTCAAGAATGCTGCAGAATCGGTTTGCACGGTTGCAAGAATTGACTCGAAATCATTATCGTAGGCAATCTCGACAGTATAACCCATTGCGTCTGAGATAGGTTGCCATGTGAGCCAAGTAGGGAGGATGATGTTTGCCTCATTGAGTGGCGAAATGAGTTGCGGTGTTACGTCGGCTTTCAACTCTTCGCCCAAGAAACGTGGAGCAAACTCGTTGGCATAACCGTCGATAACGGTTACGGCAATGGCATGAGTGGCTGATGAGATACCTTCGGGCAACTCGTAGGTAGTTGCATACGACATACCCACGAGATATTCTGATGATGTAAGGGCTGATGGGTTGTTGCGCTCGGCTTTTGGTATTGCGTAAATGCCATAGCGAAGAGTAACATCGTCGTCCCAAGTGAGGGTTTGACCATTCAAAGCCAAGTTTGTCACCATTGCTTGCTCTTCGGCTTTATACCAAGTGACAGCAGGTGGCAATGCAAATTGTGAATAAACTGTAGATGTGAGTTTATCTATGAAACCATAGGTTGACAATTTATTAGTAGAGAAGAATACCATACCAGGAGCGCCTTCTTTGGCTGACTCGCGATTGATAACAATCTCGTTGACAGTTTCTTGTGGATAGAATACGCGCATCATAACATCCTGACGCTCAGGGATGCGAGCAAATACGCGATCTTCGGCATACTCTTCTACATCGCTATACTCTTCGGCTTGAGGTGAATGAGCAGGCGCACTTGATGGCTCGCGTTTGAGGTCAGACAATGAACAACTTGTGTAGTTGTGACGACCAAATTTGTGAACTACTGTACCCCACCAAGGCACGATTTTAGAATAGTCGGCATTGGCGCCGATTGTCCAATAGACTTGTGGCGAGATATAGTCGACTGTGTTTTGAGAGATCCACGCTACAGGGTCGGAATAGATGCCGTTGTATTGCCAGTCGGAACTTGATGGACAAGGTGTGATGCCATATGATTCGGCAACAGAGCGATTGGTACACGCTACGCCAGCAGGGCTGATACCAAAGCGCACCCAAGGTTTGCGTGCTTTGATAGCATCGTAAACGCCTTTGACCATAAGGTTGACTTGATGACGACGCCAATCGCCACGCTCAAGGCTATCGGGATTGTAGGCGTCGTATTGCGCTTGGTCTTTAGCGTCGGTCATACCACCATTTGGATAGAAATAGTCGTCGAACACGATACCATCGACATCGTATTTTGAGAGGATATCTATTACTACATCAATGATACGTTGGCGAACCTCAGGCATACCTGGATTGAGAATTACTGTACCACCACAATCTAACAACCACTCGGGATGAGTATTAGAATAGTCGGTTGGTAGGGTGCCATATGTGTCGGCGCTTGTTGAATAGCGATATGGGTTGATCCAAGCGTGGCATTCGATACCACGTTTGTGACACTCGTCAATCACGAATTGGAATGGGTCGTAGTTAGGGGCTTTGCCACGTTCGCCACAAAGATATTTGCTCCAAGGTTCGTACTCTGAATTATAGAAAGCATCTGAAAAACCACGCACTTGGAAGAAGCAAACATTCATATTTGCTGCTTTATAGCGGTCGAGAATTTCGATCATTTGTGCTTTTTGACTTTTTTCGGCAGCAGCTGTGTTATCGCGATTGCCAGGCCAGTCGATAGCCCACACGGTTGACAACCATGCGCCACGAAACTCGCGTTTAGGAGCTGTATATTCTTGGGCATTTAAATCAATGCACAATGCACAATGCACAATGCACAATATAATTAGAAATATCTTTTTCATATCACTATTTTTTATATTTGTGATAGTGCGAGGGTTCAATCTCGCACTACCTATATGGGTTCATTAGAACAATTTGCTTTGGTTAGGGTTGATAGTTACAGCATAAGCTTCGACGCCTTCAACGAGATAGTGAAGTTTGTCATCGGCTGGATCGTAGTAAACGATACCAGATTTAACATCGTCGGAACGCAAAGCGAAATAGACGCGACCTGTAACTTCGTCGATAGCCAATTGTGTGATGCCAACTGGTTCGTCAGGAGCAGCACCTTCGGTATCTTTTGTTGATGCTGTTGGCACACGTTGTGTACAAGCGCTACCATCAGCAAAATATTTAGCATAAGGAGCCAAAGCTTTTACATCTTTGATTGTTTCGAGTTCAGGGATAGTCATTTTATAGAAACCTTCGCCTGTGCCATACAATGCCAAAAAGAACTCTTGTGTTGCAGGGTTGTAAGTGAAAGATTTAGGGAATGATGTACCCAAACTTGTCATCAAAGAGCCAGATGCTGGAGCTGGAGCTTTATCATCTTGAGCAGCAAGAACATCCTCTGCCTTAAATCTCCAAATACCACGACCATTGAAAGTTTTACCCCAATAGTAAGTATCGTCAATTTTGATAAGGTTAGAAGAGATTGCACCATATGACAAACCTTTACCATAATAGCCAAGAGTGTTGTTTTGTACCCAATAAGGGAATGCTGCCGCAGAGTAAGTGGCATTACGAGTAGAAAGTGGCACTGTAATCAAACCAGTGTTACGGTCAGAATAATAGAGGTTGCCATTTTCGATATAGCCAAAGAATGGGTCTTGGAATGCAGGACCACCTACGTTGCTAATCATTGTTTCGATTGAAGAAGCATCGGCTGCCATAATAGTGATTTGACCATCGCCCAAAACGCCATCGGCATCGTTGATATAATAGTATTGTTTACCTGCATCGAGACAATAGAGTTTGTTTTCGTAGCACAACATATTGAACATATGTTGACCTGCAGAAACACCCATATCGTATGGCTCGATAACTACGCCTTCGGTTGGAGTAGCAGGGATTTTCACTGCCATAATGTTGCCTTTAACAGTTGCAAAATAAAGAGTTGGAGCAACAGCATCGAGAGCAACTTGTACGTTTTTCTTCACAACTTCGAGGTTGCGACCACCAAGCACCACTTGCAATGATACGGTTTGTGAACCTACTTTAGCAAATTTCACTTTACCCAATTCTTCTGGCAAACCGACAAAAGAAGCAACAGCTTCGCCTGCCTCGTTAGTTGTACCTTCAGGGAATGTCCATTGATATTCAGCTTCGAGATTGTCAGGGTTAGGAAGTTCTACCTCGAATGAGATATAAGATGTCATAACCTCGCAAAGTGAATCTTCTTGAATCAATGTCACGATAGGTTTGATGTCTGAGATGTAAATCTCATTAGACTTCGTAACATCGTTGGCTTTGAGTGTCACAACATAGCGACCTGCTGTTGTAAATTTGTGATATACAGTATCGCCAACAACCTCTTCTGAGCCATCGCCAAAATTCCATTTACAATCAGTAGTAACTGGTTTTGTTGGATAGAACTTGATTGTAGCACCTACATAGTAGTCTAACTGATAAGTATCATCACTCACCGAATAAGTGAAGTTGACTTTTTCTTGTGGCAAATCCTCTATTTCAGGGATATGCTCTTTACAAGCTGTGAAATTAATTGTGAACAAGCACAATAATAAGACTTTAAATATATTTTTCATAGTGCTCATTAGTTAAGGGTTATTTCTGTAAGTTTAGTTAAACCAGCAATGCCTTTTGTATCCAAACATTTGAGTTGGGCATTGATAAGATAACCACGTGAATAAGAGATATTCAAATTACCTTTACCATCGTCGATGATTTGTTCGAACGAAAGTGTTTGGAACAAAGAGTCGAGTGGTGCAGGAATTTCGTGATTAACAAAGTGGTCGTAGTTTGTTTGTGAGTTTTCGTCGAACGATGTTGTTTTATATGGCAAAAACAACTCAGCATTCCAGATTGAGTCAGTAGCTACTAGTTTAGCAAAATCTTTGTATGCTGCATCTGGATTAGAAACGAGATAGTTATAGAGGCTATCTTTGAAGTTTTGCATAAATCCTTCGCCAAAGTTAGTATTAACTTTATCTTCAGAGAATTCAGTGCCACCCCAAGTAACACGAGCTAAAGTGTTAGATGTAGGGAAAGTGTTATCGAATTTATATGCACGTTCTTTGCTATTGTAGTTAGCTTCGTCGTGTTCGAATCGTTTGATACAAGTAGAAATACGTTGTATGCTCGATACCTCTGATGCTACTGTATATGGCACAGACACTACCCAAGGAGCAGAAACATTTTTACTTACAGTTTCGTGGATATCGTACCACACTTCGAGATGCGAAATTGGAGTCTCCTCTTCGGTTGTGTAATATTGAACAGAGAAAGCAACGTCTGAACCTGCCGAAACCACAGTATTTGGAATTGTCCAGTGAACTTGTGGGGCCATTTCGCCTACGTGCACAAGGTCATCCATATTGTCGTGTTTGTCGCAACTCACAAATGTAAGCGCAAGCAAACCGAACATCAAATATTTCAAATTATATTTCATATCGCTATTATTTTAATATGTTAATACTTATTTCTTGAACAAATCTGGGTTAGAATACATCCACTCGCCATCACCAAAACTAGTAATAGCAGTTGTATTACCTGGTTTTTGCCAAATCATACGATTACGCATCCAGTCTGGATTTTGATAAATACCAAGACGTTCAAGCTCTGGACGATTATATTTTTCTTCTGTTTCAGGGTCGGCTGAAATACGGTTCATCCAAGCATTAGCCGAATATTTAAAGCTTACACCCAAATCTTTATCTGTGTTCCAGTGTGGTTCATAGATATTGTACGGACGAGACAAAACTACTTTACCATTAAAGTTAGCCGCTGTTACGTTACCTTTTGTTGGGTCAAACACTTTGTCAACATCATATACATATACACCATCATATTGGATACCATTCAAAGATGAACTATAGTTGTAACGACGAACATCGCACCATTGCTCTGGTTGAAGATACATTGCTACATATTTTTGTTGCATAAGATGTGCAATTGTAAAATCTGTTGGCATACGCAACTCTTGGAATAGTTTCACACGTTCTTCTTCTACAACACCTAAATTGCCATGAACTGAGTAACGCATACAACTACGATAAATAGCAAGCATTGCGTTTTCACGAGCCTCTGTTTTACGTCCCATCCAATACAACGCTTCGGCTCTAGCAAACAAAAGTTCTTCCATTGTAATGAATGCAATATAACCATCATCTTTTGTATATGGATTTGTTCTATCTGTTGTACAATACAAATCTGGGAAATAATCGCCTTTATAGTCTGTCCCATAGATAACATCCATACCGATATTGTTTTTCAACGAACGCAATGATTTTGATTTAGCTCCATCCAAACGAGGCTCCATCATACGATCGGCACGTGGGTCGAGAGCATACATTGCCACTTTACGTTTTTCTGAATCTTTAGCTACGCCGTTATCAATCATTTCAAATGAACGTCCAAATGGGATACCACCAGGATAGAAACCTAAGATTGCGCCCATAAATTCTGAAGGCACTGCCGATGTCAACAAGTTTTCGCGAGCTTGTGCCCAACCAAGATTCATTTTTGGTTGTGTTGGACCCCACATACAGCATTGTTCTGCTGTACCACCATCGAATTTATAGATAGGCTCTGCCCATGATGGATCGTTCAATGCTGCATCTACGGCATCGATAACTGCTTGACATTTGCTAAGGTCTTGGTTAGGGATTTGACGAAGCATCACGCGAGCATAAATTGCTTTTGTAAATGCACGCCATTTGCCAAGGTCGCCCGCAAACATACGGTCTTGTTTTTCATCAATAACACCATTGGTTGGGCAGTTAATCCACTCTGGATCATCATACAACTTAATAAGTTCTTCTAATTCAGATTGAATGTATTCATACACATAACTTTGGTGGTCATAACGAGGCGAACCTGTGCGATCTTCCACTGATTCGGCATAAGCAAATGTTTCGCGAACTGGAATATCACCAAAAATATCTGTTGTCAAAAGCAATGAGTGAAGACGAAGCGTTTTCGCAATAAGGATATAGTTGCGAGCATTTTTCTTCTCTGCGTCTTCGATAAGATATGTTGAGTTGACACCTACGTCGATGTAGCAACGACGCCATTGTGGGTGACGGTTTGCTGTAAGCCAACCACCCCAACCATTTTTGTATGGATATGAAGATGAAGAAGCCTTACCTGTTGTTGTCAACGATTGTGCAATATAGATACCATACTCTGCGCAGTCATAAACATTTTGTGTTGCATAAAAAAGCAAAGCTGGCAATACTACGTCGCAAGTCACGGTTGTTGGTTGGTCTGGCGATGTATTGACATCCAACCACTTTTCACAACTATTCATTGAAGTCATCAGTATCAACGACGCCAATGCTATATATAATACCTTTTTCATATTATCAGATTTTTAGAAAGTTAATTGGAATGAAACATTATAACTGCGAGTTGAAGGCACTGCATAGTTATCAATACCTGCCGAACCTGTACCCGAAGCACCTACACTAGCATTGGCTTGTGGATCCGAACCTGTGTAACGAGAAAGGAGGAACAAGTTGTTGCCTGTGAACGAAAGTTTAATACCTTCGATTCCTTTCACGCGTTTGAGCAATGATGAGAAGTCATAACCCAAAGTCACATATTGCAAACGGATATACGAACCATCTTCGATAAAGTTAGATGACACTGCATAATATTTTTCTGATAATGTAGTTGCATCAAGCACGATAGGTGTTGTATTTTGTTCATAGATTGGATTGCCATTGGCATCTGTTCCTGTTTGAACTACACCATCCCATACCACTTGACGTCCACGATAATGCTCGATTGCTGGGTGCATACCTGATGACCACAAACCACGACTTGTGATATTTGCAACAGAACCACCAAGACGTCCTTCGAACAATGCGCTCAACGACCATCCTTTATATTTAACTGTTGTGCTAAGACCTGACATAAAGATAGGCTCACGATTACCAATCAAATTCTCTTTTTTAGGACTGATTTGAGGATAACCTTTTTCATCACAAATAATTGTGCCATCTTCTGTACGGAGATAATCCGCACCAAGCAATGCTGTGGTAGAACCACCTCTATATGCTGCTGGGAAGATGTCGCCATATTGTGTACCTGCGATACGGTCTACATCATCTGGAAGGTCAACTACCACACCACGGTTCAAACCTAGGTTGAATGCTGCTGTCCAAGTCCAGTCGCTATTCTTAATAATATCTTGTTCCAACGAAATTTCTACACCGTGGTTTTTAACCGAACCTTCATTACGTGTTTGAAGCACATAACCTGCTGTAACTGGCACACGCACTGTAACGATTTGGTTGTTTGTTTGGATTGAGTAGTAAGCTACATCCAAACGTGTGCGACCTGCAAAGAAACGAACGTCAACACCAACCTCCCAAGATGACGACATCTCTGGGCGCAAGTTAAAACCTGTTGAGAATGATGGGTTATATGAGTAACCTCCATCAGGCAATGTTGGATATTGACCGAAACGACGGTCGAACAAATATGCTGGTGCATCTTTACCTACCATCGCCCAGTTACCGCGCAATTTCAAATATGAGAACCAATCATTTTTAGTATCAGTCATACCTGGAATCAATTCCGACAATGTAACACCACCTGTGATTGATGGATAGAAGTATGGCGAATATTCATAAAGAAGTGTTGATGTCCAGTCCCAACGACCTGTTACCGACAACGATGCCAAACCTTTATAGTCTGCACGAACTTCGCCAAACACGCCTGCCCAACGACGTTTGCTATGTGTTACACTAACGTCGTCTGTACCATTGATTTCTGATACATTGGCAATGCTATACACGCCTGGCACAATAAAGTTACGACCCGCGATGCTATTCGACAAGCCTGTGCGTTGTTTTACCTCTGCACCAACCATTACGTCCAATGCAAAGTCGCTTGGAAGGTCGAGATGATAACTTGCATTGAAGTTAGCTGTCAACAAACGGCTCAATGATGAGCTATTGCTATACGAACCAAATGACGATTGATTTGCCGATGCCACTTGACTCTCTGTCAAATATGGGTGAGTCAAGAATGTCTCCAAATCATCTGTCTTTTGTGAATCTGGAACAAAGTTTGTATCGCTAAAGCGTGGCACGGCATAACCATCATACGAATAGTTATTTTGGTCCATACTAACGCGAGCTGTAAGATTCAAACCTTTCACTGGAGTTGCTGTGATATAACCCGAAAGGATTGTACGTGTGCTCAAATTAGCACCCTCATCCATATAGCGACTCCACAATGGGCTATATGGCGAGTTTTCTTTATCTTCTGTAAAATACAAGAAACGAATATCGCCCGATTCTGTTTTATAATTAGTAATATCATCATTGATAGGCCATGAATAGATACCTGAGATACTACCTGCTCCACGCGATTTATTATAAGTAATGTTAGCATTAACACCTGCTTTTATATATTTATTAGGTGTATATGTTGCCTTAACCATTGCTGTAACTTTTTGCAAATAGTCGTTTGGCACGATACCATCATTATTTGAGAACGAAGCCGATGCCAATGCTTGGAATTTTTCACTACCACCCGAAAGCGACAAGTCATATTTGTGATATAAACCAAAGTCGTTAAAGAAATCTCTAACGTTGTTATACAACACATCACCCTCTTGAACCATTGGTCCCCAACCGTTTTTAGTTTGTTCGCGATAGAAACCATTCGATCCTGGCAAATATTTTTGTTGTACTTCAAGCAAATTGGTTGGAGTATCGAATTGCACACTTGCATTGAATGTTGTAACAAGTTTACCTGCATTCACTTGTTTTGTTGTAATCATCAAAACACCCGATGCCGCCTCTTGTCCATAAAGTGCCGACGCTGCAGCACCTTTCAACACTGTGATACTCTCGATATCATTAGGGTTCAAGTCGCCTACACCACCTGTCAATGGCATACCATCCAACACGATAAGTGGCTCATTACCACCCGAGATAGATGTCACACCACGAAGAATAAGTTGCGAACCAGAGTTTGGCGAACCACCACCTGTTGTAACATTGACACCAGCCACACGACCTTGCAACGCATTCAACACGTTAGCCGATTTACTCTCTGTCAAATCACTCGAACCTACATTTTGAACCGCAAAGTTCAATCGTTTTTTCTCTTGTACAACACCCATTGCTGTTACAACAACCTCTTCCAAAACCTCTGCATCTGTAACAAGAACAACATTTTGCATTGCATTTTTTACCACAATCTCTTGTGTTTTCATACCTACATACGAAACTACAAGAGTTTGCCCTTTATCGGCTGAGATAGTATAATTTCCATCAAAGTCGGTAATAGTACCCGTAGTTGTGCCTTTCACTTGAACTGTAGCACCGATAACAGGTTGCCCATCATCTTTCGATGTAACAACACCTGTTACTGTCAGTGTTTGCGCAAATCCAAATTGGACTATCATACACAACACTGCGATGATTAAGGAGAATTTTTTCATAGAATTATATTTAGATTAGTTATTATTATACGCATCTATAGCTGCTTTCACCTCGCCGTGCATCAACAACAAATTCTTAGCTTGGTCATATGGCAAACCGAGTTCTTCTACAATCATACGAGTGCCACGGTCAACCAACTTAGCATTCGACAATTGCATATTCACCATCTTATTTCCCTTAACACGACCCAACTGAATCATCGTTGTAGTAGTAATCATATTGAGAATAAGTTTTTGCGCTGTACCCGATTTCAAGCGTGTACTACCTGTCACAAACTCAGGACCCACAATCGCCTCAATAGCAATATCTGCCTCTGCTGCAATCGGTGTATCCGGATTACAAGAAACCGATGCTGTCAAAATACCATTCTCACGCGCGTGACGCATAGCGCCTATAACATAAGGTGTAGTACCCGAAGCCGCAATACCCACAACAACATCTTTATCGCAAATATTACGCTCTACCAACTCTTGCCAGCCCTTT
>JAEIGA010016815.1_pt1 | contig 11127 bp, 10 predicted proteins | sample 9270691 | NCBI WGS metagenome assembly JAEIGA01 (sample SAMN17057246, study PRJNA624740) | gut metagenome | biome: biome; isolation source: fecal sample | host: Bos grunniens | place: China: Xizang | collected 2019 | reverse complement strand
CATTTTCCATTGTTTCTTTGGAAGGCGGAAAAAAGGATAATGCCATTACACGACAGACCAATGCAACCATCGTTATGGAAACAGAAGATTTCGAAGCACTTAAAGCGTATGCGAAGGTATTTGAAGAAAATCTTCGCAAGGAATATGCAGGTACCGATGATGGGGTTTGTGTTCATGTTTTGAAAAAAGGCTATGATACGGTCAATGCATTATCTATGATGAGTAGAGAAAAAGTAATCTTCTTTTTAGTAAATGTTCCATTTGGTGTTGCAAAAATGAGTGGAGAAATCAGTGGTTTGGTAGAAACTTCCTGTAACTTAGGAATTTTAAAACTGGAAGAAGATGCTTTGATTGCGGTAAACAGCGTAAGAAGTTCTGTAAAATCTGGAAAAGAAGATTTGTCCCGCAAAATCATGTATTTGTCTGAATTTTTGGGTGGTTCTTATTATATCAAAGGTGATTATCCAGCTTGGGAATACAAAAAAGATTCCAAATTAAGAGATTTGATGGTAGATGTGTTTGAGGCAACATTTGACAAAAAACCAGTAGTAAAAGCAATTCATGCAGGTTTAGAGTGTGGATTGTTCTACGATAAGATTGAAGGTTTGGATTGTGTATCCTTTGGACCTTCCATGAAGGATATTCATACAACAGAAGAGAGATTGTCAATTTCTTCTACTGAGAGAATGTGGACCTATTTGGTAAATATATTAAAAAGCATGAAATCTATAGGATAAAGGCAATAAGAGGCGCCAACCAAAGTGGCTGGCGTCTTTCCTTTTTTGTTCTGAAATTTAATTTCCAACATATAGTTTATAGGATGAGAAAAATATGTTATAATAAAAGGAATATGAATGAGACTAGATGGATGAGACAGAATAAGGAGAGGTAAATATGGAAATACAGTTATGGCGTGAAATATTAAGTCCTTATGAGCTTGTGGTAAATGAACTGGTAGAAAAGTTTAACCATCTGATAAAAGAACATAAGGATCGTGGATTATATTCTCCAATCGAACAGGTAAGTGGTCGTGTAAAAAGTGTTACGAGTATTTTGGAGAAGATGAAGAAAAAAGGGATTCGATATGAAGATATAGAAACTCAGATTGAGGATATCGCAGGGATTCGTATTATTTGTCAGTTTGTGGAAGATATTTGGCGTGTGGCAGAAATTATTCAAAATCGTTCCGATATGCAGGTAAAATGTGAAAAAGATTATATTACACATATGAAAGAAAGTGGCTATCGAAGTTATCATTTGGTTATTTATTACCAGATTGAGACCTTAAATGGACCACGAAGACTTCAGGCGGAGATTCAGATTCGTACGATGGCGATGAATTTCTGGGCAACGATTGAACATTCTTTGCAATATAAATATAAAACCAATATTCCAATGCATGTAAAAGAACGTTTGGCAAAAGCTGCCGATGCAATTATTGCCTTGGATAATGAGATGTCTTCCGTAAGAAATGAAATTATGAATGCCCAGAACTCGTCTTTGATGCAGCGTAGATTGGTGATGGATATTTTGAGTAATATTGAAAATTTGTATCAAAAATCAAACAAACGAGAAGTAGAAAAGATTCAAAATGAATTTTATCGCATTTATGCTTCCAATGATTTACAGCAGTTGAAACGATTCCACCAGCAATTGGATATTATTGCCGAAGGATATCGAGCACAGGCGATTACAAAAGATTTCGAGTAGGAAAAAGGAGGGTTTTGGATGAAACTTCCAATACCATTTGAAGAAGAAATGCAGCGTTTGCTAGGAAGTGAATATGAAGCTTTTTTTGCAAGTTACGATAAAAAACCAAACAGCGGATTGCGTGTCAATACCAATAAAATAACACCAGAGGCTTTTTGTGAACAGATTCCATATCCGTTAGAGTCGGTGGAGTGGATTGGGAATGGATTTCGTTATGAGGGCGAAACCTTATCCAAGGACCCATATTATTATGCGGGGTTATATTATTTGCAAGAACCAAGTGCCATGACGCCAGCGGACCGTTTAAATCCACAGCCTGGAGATTTTGTGTTGGATTTGTGTGCGGCACCTGGAGGGAAGGCAACGGAACTTGGAGCAAGATTAAAAGGACAGGGGCTTTTGGTGGCAAATGATATCAGTAATAGCAGGGCAAAAGCCTTGTTAAAAAATCTGGAACTTATGGGTATCCCAAATATTTATGTAACCAGTGAAACACCAGAGAAATTATTAAGTCAGCTTCCAGAATTTTTTGATAAAGTTTTGGTAGATGCACCTTGTTCTGGCGAAGGAATGTTTCGTAAAGAACCAAAGATGATTTCTTTTTGGGAAGAACAAGGACCAGAATATTATAGTGCAATTCAAAAAGAATTGATTTTACAGGCAGCCGATATGCTTCGACCAGGAGGAAGATTGTTGTATTCGACTTGTACCTTTAGCGAATTGGAAAATGAAGGCACGATTGCGTGGCTTTTGCAAAATCGTCCACAGTTTAAGTTGATAGAAATGCAATCTTATGAGGGATTTTCGAAAGGGCGAAATGGATTAGAAGAATGTGTTCGTATTTTTCCACACAAGATGGAAGGTGAAGGACATTTTCTGGCGTTGTTAGAAAAAGAAGGAGAGGCAAAACCTCGAACAAAGGCAAAAGTAAAATCCCAGAAACTTCCAGAAGAAGCCGAAGCATTTTTAAAGGATTGCAAGGGGCTTCCAAAAGGATTGGTATATTATATGCAGGAAGACCGTATCTATGCATTAGGAGCAGATGACGGTATGCCAACCAAATTAAGATATCTGCGCACAGGATTGCTTCTTGGAACCTGTAAGAAAAAACGATTTGAACCATCGCAGGCACTTGCCATGGCTTTAACGAGGGATGGATTTGTTTCGAGTGTATCTTTTTCAAGAGACGATGAGAGAGTTATTCGTTATTTAAAGGGAGAAACTTTGGATATTGAAGATAAATTGCCATTGGTAAAAGAAAAGAAGGGCTGGCAGTTAGTCTGTGTGGAGGATTATCCTCTTGGATGGGCAAAATTAACACAAAGCAGTCTGAAAAATAAATATTATGCGGGTTGGCGTTATCAATAGATAAGAAAAAAGAAAAGGGAGTTAGAAACGAAGATGCAAGAATCAATGCGTTTGGATAAATGTCTGGCAGATGCTGGAATAGGAACTCGCACTGAGGTAAAACAAATGATTCGTAAGGGTCAGGTTGTGATAAATGGAGAAATTGTAAAAAAAGCAGAGCAGAAGGTCAAACCAGATACCGATTGTATTATGGTAAATGGAAAAGAAATTTCTTATCAAAAAGAGAAATATATCATGTTACATAAACCAGCGGGCGTGGTTTCAGCTACCGAGGATGTTCGTGAACAGACGGTACTGACGCTGCTGCCAAAAGAATTGCAAAAAGATGTATTTCCTGTAGGACGTTTGGATAAAGATACCGAAGGGTTGTTGCTTCTGACAAATGATGGGGATTTGGCACATCAGCTTTTATCACCAAAGAAACATGTAGATAAAACATATTTTGCGCGTGTACAGGGTGTTGTGACAGCAGAGGACCAAAAATCTTTTTTGGATGGTGTGGATATTGGTGATGAGAAACTGACCATGCCTGCAAAATTAGAGATTTTAAAATCAGAGGAAGAATCTGAGATTTTGTTGACCATTCAAGAAGGAAGATTTCATCAGGTAAAAAGGATGTTTGAGGCGGTTGGAAAGAAAGTGATTTATTTGAAACGAATGTCGATGGGAAGTCTTGTTTTAGATGAAAACCTGCCATTAGGTTCGTACCGTCTGTTGACACAAGAAGAAATTTTAGCATTAAAACAAAAATAAGTAAGCAAAAATGCGAGGTAGGAGAGCATGGAAAAACAATTCCTTCCAGTTTCAAAAAAGGAATGTGAAGAAAGAGGAATCAAACAAGTAGATTTTGTATATGTGATTGGAGATGCGTATGTAGACCATTCTTCGTTTGGTCCTGCAATTATCAGTCGAGTTTTGGAAAGCAGAGGATATAAGGTTGGAATTTTGGCGCAGCCTGATTGGAAGAATGAGGAGAGTATTCGCGAATTTGGTGAACCAAGATTGGGATTTTTGATATCCGCAGGAAATATGGACTCCATGGTAAATCACTATACGGTATCGAAAAAACATCGCCAGAAAGATGCTTTTTCGCCAGGAGGAAAGATGGGACTTCGTCCTGACCGAGCAGTGATTGTCTATGGAAATCTGATTCGTAAATCTTACAAAAAGATACCGATGATTATTGGTGGAATTGAGGCGAGTCTGCGACGTTTGGGACATTATGACTATTGGTCTGAACAGGTAAAAAGAAGTATTCTTCTGGATTCGGGCGCAGATTTGATTTCTTATGGAATGGGAGAGCATTCGATTGTAGAAATTGCAGATGCCTTAGCTTCTGGGATTGATGTAAAAGACATTACTTTTATTCGTGGAACGGTGTATAAAAGCAAGAGTATCGATCAGGTGCAAGATGCCATCCTGTTGCCAGATTTTGAAGAAATCAAAAATGACAAGAGAGAGTATGCAAAAAGTTTTGCTGTACAATATAAAAATACAGACCCATTTCAGGCAAAGACCTTGGTGGAAAATTATGGAAATCAAGGATATGTAATTCAAAATCCACCATCCTATCCGTTGACAAAACAGGAAATGGATGATGTATATGCACTTCCTTATATGAGAACATACCATCCGATGTATGAAAAAGACGGAGGAGTTCCAGCAATTGAGGAAATTAAATTTAGCTTAGCAAGTAACCGAGGTTGTTTTGGCAGTTGTAATTTCTGTGCGCTTACGTTTCATCAGGGGCGAATTGTACAGACACGAAGCCATGAGTCGCTGATTGAGGAAGCGATTGAAATGACCAAAGATGAGCAGTTTAAGGGTTACATTCATGATGTAGGAGGACCGACAGCAGATTTTCGTCAGCCAGCATGTAAAAAACAGCTGACAAAGGGCGCATGTACGCATCGCCAGTGCCTGTTTCCAAAACCATGCGATAACTTAGTGGCAGATCATGAAGATTATCTGGCGCTTCTTAGAAAACTTCGTAAGATACCAAAAGTAAAGAAGGTATTTATCCGTTCGGGGATTCGATTTGATTATGTACTTGCGGATAAGAAATCTCCATTTTTGCAAGAACTGGCAGAACACCATGTAAGTGGACAGCTTCGTGTAGCACCAGAGCATGTTTCGGATAAGGTTTTGAAACGCATGGGAAAACCATCTCATTCGGTCTACGTAGAATTTTTGAAAAAATACAATGATTGTTGTAAAAAAGCAGGAAAAGAACAGTATGCAGTGCCTTATTTTATGTCTTCCCATCCAGGATGTGGCATGAAAGAAGCGATAGAGTTGGCAGAGTATATCCGAGACCTTGGATTTACGCCAGAACAGGTGCAAGATTTTTATCCAACGCCTGCAACGATTTCTACCTGTATGTATTATACGGAATTAGACCCACTGACGATGGAGCCTGTCTATGTGCCTAAAAATCCACATGAAAAAGCGATGCAAAGAGCCCTGATTCAGTACAAGAATCCAGAAAATCGTAAGTTGATTGAGGAGGCTCTGCATCTTGCTCATAGAGAAGATTTGATTGGATTTGGTCCAAAGTGTCTGCTTCGCCCGATAGGAGAAAAAAGAGGACAAAGTCATAGTCAAACGCATAGTACGAGTGGAAATCAAAAGCAAGAGAAAAAACGTACGATTCGAAATGTACACAAAAAGAAATAAAAAGAAAAAAATTGCGAAAATATATTGGCAAATTCAATAAAATTTGGTAGTCTGTCTGACAGAGGAATGTGCTAAAGTGTTTCAGTGCTAAAGGATAGAATTGTGTAAGAGATAGAATTGCGTAAGATTTTGTTGAAAAGAGGATATTGGATGAGTGATAAGAAAAACACAACAAAGAAAAATAAAATAAAAAAAGGCGATTACGGATATGTGAAAGCAGAAAGAAAAAAACGTTTGATTACAACGATTATTTTATTTCTGATTCCAATCCTTGCCTATATTGGCGGAGTCATTGTAACCGAAACAAACAAAAATATCATTACGATTGTTGCTATGGTAGGCTGTCTGCCAGCTTGCAAATCGTTGGTGGGACTGATTATGATTTTCTTGGTAAAACCAATGGAACAGTCTCATTATGAAAAAATTTCTCAGCATGCAGGGGATTTGGTTCTTAGCTATGAGATGTTTTTGACTACATACGAGAAAAATACCGATGTAGAATGTTTTGCTGTATGTGGGAATCGAGTAATTGGATTTTCTTCCAAAATCAAAGGTTCTACACAGTTTATAGAAGAACACGTAAAAAAGATTTTAAAACAAAATGGATATAAGACTGAGGTGAAAGTTCTGACGGAACTGAAACCATTTTTGGAACGCTTAGATTATATGAATCAACACAAAGAAGAATTGACAAAAGATATTGTATTTGAACCAGATGAAAGATATCCTGACTTGAGTCGTGAAGAGTTGATTAAGCATACAATTCTTGCCATTTCTTTATAAAAAAGGAAAAGAGGAAACCGATTTCAATCCTTAGGTATGGGCTGAAATCGGTTTTCCAAAAAGATTTAGGAGAAGAACGGCGTACTATGCGTGAATTGAAAATTGGAAAAAATGAAGCCGGCCAGCGAATGGATAAGTATTTGAAAAAATACTTGCGTGAAGCTGGCTCGGGTTTTTTGTATAAAATGCTTCGAAAGAAGAATATTGTGTTAAACGATAAAAAAGCAGAAGGCAATGAGATGTTAAAAGAAGGTGACAGCATCAAACTTTATATGGCAGATGAGACGATTGAAAAGTTTCGTGGAAGTATGGAGGAAGTGCCTGTCATTGCACCAAAGAAAAAAACAAACCTGGATGTAGTGTATGAAGATGAGAATTTTCTGATTCTCAATAAACCAGCAGGGATTTTATCCCAAAAGGCCATGCCAACCGATGTTTCGATGGTGGAACTGTTAGTCGATTATATGGTAGAACGTGGGCAGATTACGAGGGAGCAGTTGCAGACGTTTCATCCATCGATTTGTAATCGCTTAGATCGAAACACCAGCGGACTTTTGCTGGCTGGAAAAACATTGGCGGGTCTTCAGGAATTTTCAAGAATTTTAAAAGAACGTACGATGAAAAAATATTACTTGTGCCTTGTAAAAGGAAAAGTAACTTCTGCAAATCATTGCAGGGCATTTTTGGTAAAAGATAAGAAAAACAATCAGGTAAAAATCAGTGCCCATGCCACACAAGATGCAGAATATATTGAAACAGCATACGAACCATTGTGGAATGGAACGGAGAGTACTTTGCTAAAGGTGGAATTGATTACAGGAAAATCCCATCAGATTCGAAGTCATTTAGCAAGCCTTGGCTATCCGTTGGCAGGAGATTCCAAATATGGAGATGCAAATTGGAATAAAGTATTAAAAGAAAAAACGGGGTTGTCTCATCAATTTTTGCATGCTTGGAAAATTGAATTTCCAAAACAAGAAGGTATTTTGTCGGTTTTATCGGAAAAAAGCATACAATCAGACCTTCCACCTGCTTTGGCAAAGGTATTAGATTATGTAGGATGCAAAAAGAGGGAAGATAAGTAGTAAAGATAAGGAGCATAGATAAGGGATGAAAGAAGTAGAGGGTTTTAAGAAAAGAAAAAGAACAGCCTTAAGAGAATTGCTTGAGGATATTGAATGGATTTTATTTGTTGTGATTGTGGTGATGGTTTTGCAAAATTATGTGATTGTCAACGCAAGAATTCCATCAGGTTCGATGGAAACAACCATTATGACGGGAGACAGAGTCTTTGGAAACCGTTTGGCGTATCGCAAAGAAAAACCAGAACGTGGTGATATTGTAATTTTTAAATATCCAGATAATGAAAATGAACTGTTTATCAAACGAATCATCGGATTGCCAGGGGATAAAATTGAGATTATTGATGGCCTGGTTTATATTAATGATGCGACAGAACCATTAGAAGAACCTTATTTAAATGTTGTACCAGTGGGAAGTTATGGACCTTATGAAGTTCCAGAGGGACATTATTTTATGCTTGGAGACAATCGAAATTCATCGAAAGATTCTCGTTTATGGAAAAATCCATATGTGGCAGAAAATAAGATTTTGGCAAAAGCCGTATTTCGTTATTTCCCATTTGATAAGATTGGTACGATTGAATAATTGAATTTAGGAGGCGTATCGTGGCAACTTGGAATTCAAGAGGATTACGAGGTTCTACCTTAGAAGAACTGATAAATAGGAGCAATGAACAATATCGTGAAAAGAAACTTTTGTTGATTCAGAAAGTTCCAACTCCAATCACACCGATTCGTATTGAAAAAGAAACAAGGCATATTACACTTGCCTATTTTGACCAGAAAAGTACCGTAGACTATATTGGAGTGGTGCAGGGGATTGCGGTATGTTTTGACGCAAAGGAGTGTCAGACAGATACATTTCCGTTAGCAAACGTTCATGAACATCAGATTGTATTTATGAAAGAGTTTGAAGAACAAAACGGTGTGGCATTTCTCCTGATTTATTATTCAGCAAAAAATATTTTTTATTATCTTCCGTTTCGCGATTTGTTTGCGTTTTGGGAACGTGCAAAGCATGGCGGAAGAAAGAGTTTTCGATATGATGAGTTAAATGAAAAATATGTTCTGCCAGAACATACAGGGATACTAGTTCCTTATTTGGAAGGCTTACAAAGGGATTTGGAAGAAAGAGATTAAATAAAAATATAGAGGTAAAGTAACTATGAGAAAAATGATTCATACACCAGAGGGCGTAAGAGATGTTTATGGTGCAGAGTGTGAACGTAAATTATATCTGCAAAGAAAATTACAGAAAATATTTCATGTCTATGGATATCATGATATTGAAACTCCTACATTTGAATATTTTGATGTATTCAGCCAGAAAATCGGAACAACGCCATCAAAAGATTTATACAAATTTTTTGATAGAGAAGGAAATACGTTGGTTTTAAGACCCGATTTTACGCCATCGATGGCTCGTGCGGCATCCAGATATTTTCAGCCAGAAGAATTTCCGATTCGTCTTTGCTATCAGGGAAATACGTTTGTAAACAATTCCAGTTATCAGGGGCGATTAAAGGAATCTACACAGATGGGAGTAGAATTGATTGGCGATGCGTCTGTTGATGCGGATGGAGAAATTATTGCACTGGTTGTACATATGTTAAAAGAAACTGGTTTGACAGATTTTCAGATTAGTATTGGTCAGATGGATTTTTATCGTTCTTTGGTAAAAGAGGCAGGCCTTTCGGACGACCTTTCTGCAACCTTGCAGGAATTGATTTCCAATAGAAACTATTTTGGCGTGGAAGAATTGGTTCGTGGTCAGAATCTTTCTGAAGAAATGGTTTGTTTGTTTACGAAGATGCCACAGATGCTTGGTTCTCTGGAAATGTTAGAAGAAGCAAAAACGATGACGAAGAATCCAGGAGCATTGTCTGCTATTGCACGTTTGGAAGAATTATACGATGTTTTGGTGCAGTATCGCTGTGAACGTTATGTTTCTTTTGATTTGGGTATGCTTAGTAAATATCAATACTATACAGGAATTATTTTCCAAGGCTATACCTATGGAACAGGAGAACCATTGGTAAAAGGTGGTCGTTACAATCATTTGTTAGAGGCATTTGGAAATCCAGCCCCATCCATTGGTTTTTGTCTTGTGATGGAACAGATTATGAATGCGCTTCAAAGACAGTGTATCGATGTTCCTATCTATAAAGGAAGAACTTTACTTGTGTATGATGAAAAAACAAGAAACCTTGCGATTCGTATGTCGATTGCGCATAGAGAACGCTATATGGAAATTCAGTGTATGCGCATGGAAGAGGGAAAAACAGCGACAGATTACATTCCTTATGGAAAACATCATCAGTTTGTAGAGTTAGTATACCCTGTGTCTCTGCAGGAAATTCAGGTATATAATTTGTTTACAGATGAAAAAGTACAAACGGACTGGGACGGTTTTCGTTAGGAGGAAAATACAAATGAGATATTTGACAATTGCGCTTGCGAAAGGGCGCTTAGCAGATCAGACACTGGAAATGCTAGAAGCAGTTGGCATTACCTGTGAAGAAATGAAAGATAAAACCACGAGAAAATTGATGTTTGTCAACGAGGAATTAAAGTTGAAATTCTTCCTTTCCAAAGGTTCTGATGTACCAACTTATGTAGAATACGGCGCAGCGGATATCGGAGTCGTTGGTCGCGATACTATTATGGAAGAAGGTCGAAAATTATACGAAGTTATGGATTTAGGCTTTGGAAAATGCTCGATGTGTATTTGTGGTCCCAAAGAAGCGAAAGAATATTTGAAAAATAATCAGTTGATTCGTGTTGCGACAAAATATCCAAATATTGCAAAAGACTATTTCTATAATAAGAAACACCAGACTGTAGAAATTATCAAACTGCATGGGTCGATTGAATTGGCACCTATTGTTGGTTTGTCAGAAGTGATTTGTGATATTGTACAAACAGGTTCCACCTTGCGTGAAAATGGTTTGGAGGTATTAGAAGAAGTTTGTCCATTGTCGGCGCGTATGGTAGTAAATCAGGTTAGTATGAAAATGGAGAGCCAGCGCATCTCTGCATTGATACAAAAATTGAGAAACATCGTCAAGGAGGTTTAGCGATGAGAATCGTTCGATTGACAGAAGAAACAAAGAAAAATATTTTGGAAAATATGCTCAAAAGAAGCCCTTCCCAATACGGTTCCTATGAAGCGGTGGTGCAGGATATCCTTACACAAGTGAAAGAAAAAAAGGATGAGGCTGTTTTTACATATACAAAAAAATTTGACAAAGCGAATGTAGATGCCTCTAACATACGTGTTACGGAAGCTGAAATTGAGGAAGCTTATCAGTTGGTAGATAAAAAACTGCTTGAAGTTGTTAAAAAGGCATTGGTCAATATTCGAGAATATCATACGTTACAAAAACAAAACAGCTGGTTTCAAAGCACAGAGCAAGGAACAATGCTGGGTCAGAAGATCACACCATTATCTAAAGTTGGAGTGTACGTTCCAGTTGGGAAGGCTGCATATCCATCTTCTGTATTGATG
>JAEIGA010016814.1_pt1 | contig 11127 bp, 18 predicted proteins | sample 9270691 | NCBI WGS metagenome assembly JAEIGA01 (sample SAMN17057246, study PRJNA624740) | gut metagenome | biome: biome; isolation source: fecal sample | host: Bos grunniens | place: China: Xizang | collected 2019 | reverse complement strand
TGCTTTGGATCATCGGTGGTATTACTGCTATCGCTGCCTTCCTCAAATGGGCGGTAACTCCTCTCAAAAAAATCGAGGAGCATGAGAGCAGATTAACCACACTGGAAAAAGCCGAAGCGGATCGCAAGTCCACTGACAGGTACATCGTCAAGGCACTGAATGCGCTGATAAACTTCAACCTCGATGAGGATAGTGGAAAAGACGATCTCCGCAAAGTCCGTGACGAATATCAAAACAATATGATTGACCATCTTTAACCACTTTTCATAAATAGATTGAATGGTATCATTTGCCAAAGGAGCGGTAAGAAGAGCCTATGCTCTAGGACGGTCGAGGAACAATCTATATATCGAGGACAAAGAGCGTGGGTGCTTGTTCCTCACAATGATTTATTTGCACTTAAAGAAAACCTGTCAATAATAGAAAGGACTCCCCAACAGGTTTAGACCACTGCTTCGGCGGTGGTCTTTTTTTTATGCTATACTGTGCCAAACGAGGTGAACCGTGGAAGACTTAATCAGAAGACAGGATGCATTGAAAGCTATAAATGAAGTTGATTGCTATGGGGATGGAATTGGTTTTGAAGTGCTGAGTCATGCGCACAGGGATGTTGCATTGTTGCCCTCGGTCGAAGCTATACCAATTAACTGGATTCTTGATTATAAAGACAAGTATACGGTTATAACTTCCGAAGAGTGTGATCCAGTGAAAGCGGAAGTGATTGCGGATATGCTTGCGGAATGGGCAGAGAGGAATGAGCAGTGAAATCAAACATCCACAAAAAAATGACTTTTGAAGACCGCTTTGACCGCAAGTATGCATGTTGGGTTATCAACAACAGGAAAGCGTGGCGATACTGGAAGCGGAAGAATCGCAAAGATTTCAGACGGATGATGAACAAAGAATGCTATAATGATTCCAATGTTATAACAGAAATCCACTGAGCGGTGGTGTGCTGACGAGCATTGACTTAGTTGGTGAGAGCTGGTCTAACGGTCAAAGAAGGACGGACTCGTTATCCGTCTTTTTTTTTGCGTTTTAGCGCTTAATTGACTGGCACTTTTTTACGCCACCCCCCCTCCGAGCGCATTTCCTATAATGTGCCAAAAGCGGAGGTAAACTGTGTCGGAGTACAAATCGTTTTACAAGACCGTAAGCGGCAATGAAGGTCAGAAATGTCACTATGCAACTCGGCTGGATACATACGGAAGAGGATGCGCCCACAACTGCGAGTATTGCTATGCGAGATCGCTTCTTGAGTTCAGAGGATGCTGGAATCCATACGATCCCGCCGTGGCGGACATCAACAAAATCAAACGGGTACTGAACAAAATCCCGAAGGGCACGATCATCAGGCTCGGCGGAATGACCGATTGCATGCAACCATGCGAGCATGAAAGACGGGTCACTTACGAAACGATCAAAGCCATGAATGAGCGCGGAATCGGGTATCTGATTGTAACCAAGTCTGCAATGATTGCCGATGACGACTATGTCGAAATCATGGATAAAGACTTGGCACACATACAGGTCAGCATCACATCCACGAGCGACGAAATCGCGCTGAAGTATGAAAAGGCAAGCCCCGTCTCGCAGAGGATCAAAGCCATCGAGAAATTACAGGCGCTTGGGTTCGACGTTCAAATCAGATTGTCGCCGTTTATTCCCGAGTTCATCGACATCGACGTCATCAACAATATCAAGTGTGACAAAATCCTCGTCGAGTTCTTACGGAGCAACGGCTTCATCCGAAACACATTCAAGCAGGTCGATTACGCGCCGTACACCGTGAAGCAGAGCGGCTACCGGCATCTCCCGCTCGAGGAAAAGAAAAAGCTCCTCGATAAGATCACCATCAAAGAAATCAGCGTTTGTGAGGACGAAACCGAGGCGTATGATTACTTCGTCCACCACTTCAATCACAATCCCGACGACTGTTGCAATTTAAGGAAAGCCGTTGGGTAAAAAACGGGTAAAAAATTCCCGTTGAGCATGGTTTTCAATAGCAAAAACCTGCATAAAAACGTAGTATTTAGCACTGTTCGGCACTATATGGTATGCAAGATTCGTCTATGACAATCGGCACCATATCGAAAAAAAGCCCTTAAAATGGGGCTTTTTTGATGGTGTGGGTAAACGTTGGGTAAAATTCTCTCATTTTCGGAAGTTATTTAGCTTGTTCATCATGTCGTTGTCCGTCTGCTCTAGGAGGTGGGTATACACCTTGAGCGTTGTGCTGACATCCTTGTGACCAAGCCGCTTCGATACGGCTAAGATATTCACTCCGTTGTTGATGAGCCATGAAGCGTGACTGTGCCGCAGGGAGTGCAGGGTTATCCGCTTCACGCCGCTATCTTTAATTGCTTTGCGGAATTTCCGCGCAATCGTCTCCGGCGGCAGTCCAGTTATTCCGCCGAAAAGGTATGATCCGTCTGTTTCAAGCAAGGGTAGCATGTGATTCCAAGTCGTGTCATCCAATGCTATGGAACGGACGGTTCTTTTCTTTGTCGGCTTCAATCCTTCTTTTTGACTCCGCTGACTGTAGCGGATCATCACCGAATGATTGGCAAAGTCCTTCTTCTGTAGGGCGATAGCCTCTCCGCGGCGGCAACCTGTCCAAAACAGGAATTCAAAATAAAGCCGGTAGACGTCTTCTTCGACATACTGCTGGAACTGATCGAACTCGGCTGGCGTCCACACCATCAACTCTTTCTCTGCTTCTTTAAGAGCTTCCTCTTCCGTCTGCTCCAAATGCTTGAGGACTTCCGTATGGACTTGTATGTCATAGATGTCATGAGCGAACCGTAGGAGGCTTTTTAAGTAGGTTATCGTGTAATTCTTGGTCTTCGTGGAGAACTTGTCGTTCTCGGCTAAATCGGCTCTCCAACGGCTCAGAACAGGCTTAGAGAGGGCATCTATAGGAGTGTCGAGGTATTGCTTGAATCTTATGTTAAAGTGTTGGCTATGCTTCTGCCGCGTTTGCTTGCTCGCTTGGTTATGATCCTCCCATAACGCGATCATTTCACGGACGGTGGCGCTTGATTTTGCGGCGGTACTCATTTCGATTTTCATCAGCGCCTGTGTTGCTTCTTTTTTGGTCTTGAAACCACGTTTATGGATGTGGCGATACTTGCCCGTAACGGGGTCTTTTCGTTGTGTCGAATAGTACCACGATCCGTTCTTATCTTTGTAAACAGGCATACTTTTTGCCCACTTCATCTTTTCACCGAAAGCGGTATCATAAGCTCAGCCAACAAGCAGGCTACTCATTGATTTTTTCTCCTTTCGGCAAAGTGTAGCGGACGTCCTCCTTTCTGTCATATAGCTCTCGGCTGGCATATTATTTCCAAACCGCTACATGGAGCGGAAAAGTCGCGTTAGGGGTTGCGCGGCTTTTTCTTTTACTCCAAGCCAAGCAGAACGCGAACGGCGCGCCGTGTTTTCTCGTCGGCGTTGGCATAAGCAAAGAGCAGTTCGCTCGCCACATCAAGATTTACTTTTCCTTTGACGTCGGGTTCTTCTTCGGGAGATGCTTGGTAGTAAACATTCATGTCATCAACCGTAGTCATAAGCTCATGCAAAGTCATCCCCATCCCGCTTGCAATGTTGGCAAGCATTTTTGTTGTGGGGTTCTCGATTTCATCGTTTTCGAGTTTTGATAAGTATTGGAAGGAGCAGTTACACATCTGTGCCATCTGCCGTAGCGAAAGCCTTCGGTCTACCCGATAGGATTTAACAAATTGCGACAATTTCATATTGTGTTCCTTCTTTCTAACCTTATTATATGTCAAGGCGCATAGACAAATCAAATATTTTTCGTCTAATGGTATTGACATTTCAAAAATGTCCAGTAGAATAGACGTTGTAAGGAGGTGGCGATGAGATATAACATAAAGAAATATCGCGAAGCAAAAGGCATGACCCAACAGGAGCTTGCCGATTCCGCCGGATGTTCAAGACAGTTTGTGAACATGTTAGAAAACTCTGATGAGATCAACGTCTCAACAAAGGTTCTTGTAAGCATCGCAAACGCTCTTGGCAGAACGGTAGATGAACTGATTTTTTTTGAAGAGAAAGTCTAATAGATTAGACAGAAAGGAGAAAGATAACGAACAGAAATCAGTTATTAAATGAACCCTATCTGAACAGGAAGCAAATCGAAATACTGTTCAACGTCAGCAGAGACGCGGCTGGCAGAATCTACAACCAAGCAGACGCAATCGACAATCAAATGAAATTCAGGGCGGTCACAAACAAAGTGAGGACGCAGACGGTTCTGAAAATTCAAGAACTCGATTATGAACTGCTCAAGGAACAAATTAAAAATGCGGACAGTCCGCTAAACTGATCCGCAAAATCGATGCCCCATGTAAGGCATCCTCAGTTTAACACATAGAGAGGATAAACAAAATGTTGAAAATCAAGACAACTTATTCGGAAGACGATCTCGATTTCTGTTACGACGTTCTGATCGCCACCGTAATCGCAATGTTCATCATCGTAACGATTTGGAAGGTGATCGCATGACAAGGTTTATCGAAATGCCGTTCAGCGAACTGCCGGACAAGAATGACACATACCTGCTGGTCAGGAAAAGCGACCTCGCCGGAGCCTACAGATACAGAGGCACGCACGAAGCATTGGAATACTGCGACGAGGGCGGATGGAACACATTCAAAAATCACAAAGGCATCGTGTATGCAGACTCCGAAATCACTGCCGAGGAACTCGGAGAGAGTTATGCTTGCTGGCTCAAGCCGGTCGGCGGATGGGCAGAGGAAATCTCAAGTCTGATCGATGAGATCAAGGAAAAGACACTCGACTTCGCCGATTGCGAACTCACCGATGATGAGGAAGAAACACTCGACAATTTAACGGATCTGATTGAGCGCTTGGAAGAAGCAATGGAAATCGCGGAGGCGTTCAAGGAATGACAATCGCACTGGTAATCGCCATCGTGGCAATGGTCGCATGCATAGTCATGCTGACGTACAAAATCAAAACCGTTGAAGAGAAAGTGGAAAAAAGCGACGCAACGGCATTGGTAAATAGTCTCAATACTTACACAAAGAAATCCGTCGACACCGCAAACGTCAACTTCAACTCCATAGTAGCGGCGTTCAATCATCAGCGAGACGAAATCGATAGCATCACCGATCGGATGAACGCCATCGTGGCGGACATCAAGAGGCTCGACGAAGAAATCACACAGGTTAAGAAAGACGAGCGCGAAATCCGCTCCTACTATGTAAACTTCCGCGAGCCGAAAGAATTACCCGTCTACAACGCCGGAGTTCCGTGGGCGAAAGATTACCCCTGCAACGAAGAACACGAATGAAAGGAAATAAAGAGAAAATGAATGAGAAAGTAATGATTTCAATCGAAGAAATCACACCCGAAATCGCGGAGAAGTACCTCGACCTCAATTACGAGAGCAACAGACCGCTGAAGCAGGTCAGTGTAAATCAGCTGGCTCGCGACATGAGCGAAGGCAACTTCATCCTGAACCCGAGTGCTCCGATCATCTTCACGGAAAAGGGAAAACTGATTGACGGTCAGCATCGTCTGTGGGCGTGCGTTCAGAGCGGATGCTCATTCAAGAGCTTTGTGGTAAGAGGCGCCGACGAAAAAACATACGAAGTCATCGACATTGGAAACACAAGAAGCGTGGCGGACGTTGTCGGTGGCGAATACAGAGTCGAGCTTCAGACACTCGCGAAGGGAACACTCGCAACAAAGACAAGCAAGTCCAGTATTCAGCAGGCGCACAGAGGGTATCTCGGGCAGACAAGAAAAGGCGGCAAATACGTTAGCTTCCTCGTATCGAAACTGGCGACTGTTAATGAAATCAAAGAAAACAGGGAAGAGTATGTCGGCTATGTACGCAAAGGAAAGCGCATGCAGTCGGTTATCCGCAAGTGGGGTGTTATCTCCTACGCATACTTCCAGTGGCTCGTTAAATGGGTCGGAAGGGATGACCTGCTCGACGAATTCACGGAGGAATTCTGTAGCGTCGATTCAATGAACTCGGCAATCACAACCGGCAGAACATTACTGCTTCAGAGAGCCGCTAAAAAGAACGTGGTAACAAATACATCTTGGGTTCTTGGCGCACTTCTCACAATGTACGACGCATATCTTCGCGGAACGCAGATCAAGTCCTTCAGAGGCGTAGAAAACACTCTCGAGGCATGGAATGAACTTGTCAACGAAAAGCGGAATGAATTAAGAGGTGAAGAAAATGAGTGATTACGAAGTATTAGTCCGCGACGGGCAGATCGTCGTGAACGACGAGGTTGTCAACCTGCTGAACAGAGCAAGAATGCTGGACATAACCATCAAGGAGCTTACCACCAAAAGAGACGCGATCATCAACTCGTTGAAAAGCGTCATGAACAAGAACGGGATTGATTCATTCAAATCCGGCATCGTCAATATCAGCAGAACCGAAGCAAAGGCAAAAGAAGAAATCAACGTCGAGAAGATGAAAAAGGACGGCATCTACGAAAAGTATGCATACACCGTACCGACCGGCGGCTATCTCAGAGTCACATATCCGAAGGTGAAGAACGATGACTAAGGCAAGCGTTGAAATGACCGTCACAAACGAGGAGAAAGTCCTCGAGGCAATTCAGAACATGAACATCTATGAAAAGATGCTTCACATCCAGTCCGAAATCCGCACGGTAGCGAAGAATCTCACTGTTGAGAAGACTAGCACACAGTCCTACAAAGCCGTCTCGGAAAGAGACGTCAAGGATGCGGTCAAGCCGCTCGAGGAAAAGTACGGTGTGTACTCATACCCTATCAAAAAGGAACTGATTGAGCAGACTTTCATTGAAACAGAGACCAAGTACGGAAAGAAGAAGAACTTCTACATCCGTGAGAGAGTTACCTACAGGTTCGTCAATATCCACAAGCCGGAAGAATTCATTGAGATTGACGGCTACGGAGACGGAATCGACACCGGCGACAAGGCTCCGGGCAAATCCGATACATACGCCAGCAAATATTGCCTGATGTCAGCATACAAAATCTCAACCGGCGACGATCCCGACAAGGAAGCGTCACAGGAGTACACAAGCAAGGCGGTCGATGTATCGAGTCTTGCAGTAAGACTTACAACGGCAAGCTCCAATCTGAAAAAGATTGGCGTTGATCCTCATGACGAGGCAGTTGTGGCTTACACGAAGGAAGCGGCAAACGTTAAATCTACAGACCCGGGAATTCTCATTAGCGATGCCGACGCGATGATGAGAGTCATCGCAGTCTACGAGGATATCTACAGGAAGAAAAAGTGAGGTATCGGCATAGCGATGTGCCTTCGCTGATACAAGGCGACGTGCCGGAAGATGAACAGTATTGCTTTATGTGCGGTGAATCTCCGTGTGACTTCCACCATCTACTTAATAAGACCGAAAAAAAATTCTCAGAATGCGCCGGAGCATGGGTGTGGCTGTGCAGAGGTCACCACCGCTGGATTCATGACACGGCAGAAGGTCAAAAGAAGTGGAGAGAGTGGAAGTCACGGGCACAAGCCGAATACGAGAAGACACACAGTCATGATGAGTGGATGAATGGATCACACAGGAACTATCTATGAAAGGAGAACGCAAGTCATTTAAGAAGTTGGAGGTTGTACAGAAAATCCTCAAGAAAATGCCGATGACGGAAATGGCGAGGCGGCTTTATCCAAACACAAGAAACAGAAAAGATGCTCTCAAGTCATTAAATTACTGGCTGAATCAAGAAAAGATGCCCGTTAATCGGTACGAAAAAATGATGGATATCCTCGAAAAAGAAAAAGACAGTCCGAAGCCTTATCCGAACAGGGTTTCTAAGAAAACAAAGAACACCAAACCAAAAACACTGGACGACATTCCTAGAAGAACAGAGGAAGACTTTCCGATAGAGCGGTATCAAACAATAGCCTCGGCAATCGTCGGAACGGCGGCGGCTGATTACACAAAAGCCGGCGTATACATGACCAAGGGCAAGAAGAACAAGCACGATGAAGATACGGCAGAACGTTACTACAGAGAGTGCGAACAATTCTTCCTCGGCAGTCAGTTTCCGATCCTCATGACGATGATGGACGGCGAGTCGTTCAAAGAAAAGCTGGACGATAAAATCCGGCGCGGCGAGGTCTACAAGTTCGTTTATCAGAGGTGACGATGATTATTAGCGCAAAGAATTTAACAAGATTCCTGTCCGACGGTCAGTGTGCAATCACGTTTGAATGCTCGTGGAAAGCGAAAGAAGCCCTAGAAGGCTTGGAGCGAGGTGACTACGAACTTTCTATCATCAAACAAAAGAAAGGGCGCTCACTGGCTCAAAATCGCTACCTGTGGGAATTGCTCGGACAGATATCAATCGCCGAGAACGGCAACACATCAGAAGACATAAACATCTACTGCCAATTGATTGAACAGTGTGGAGCAAAGGTTGAATACATGCTGATTCCGGCAGAAGAGGAAGTTGTTCACAGACTGCAAAGAGTATACAGAGCGGTCAAAGTATTACAGGCAAGGTCATACAACGGAAAGACCATGTGGATCGTCAAGTGCTACTACGGATCATCCAAGATGGACACCAAGGAAATGAGCTTGCTGATCGACAAAACAATAGAAAGAGCTGAAATGGACGGACTTGATGTCGATCCATGGAGAGAAAGGTTCAATGAAAACGCAGAACGAATTAATCCTTGAATACATGAAAAAGCATGGCGGTATCACACCGGCGGAAGCGCTGAATCACTGCGGTTCGATGAGGTTGTCCGCAAGAATTCATGACCTTCGGGCGATGGGCTATGACATTCATATGGAGCTTGTGAAAGTGAAAAAAAGAGGCGGTCATAGCGTGAGAGTCTCGAGGTACTCGCTCAATGGCTGACAAGAGGATGTTCGCCAAGACAATTGTGCTGAGCGATGCCTTCTTGGACATGCCGATGTCCGCAAGATGCCTGTACTTCACACTCGGAATGCTCGCCGACGACGACGGGTTTGTAAATCAGCCGCGTAGCGTCATGAGACAGTGCGGCGCGAGCGAAGACGATATGAAAGTCCTTATCGCAAAGAAGTTTGTCATCGTGTTTGAGAACGGCGTCATCGTCATCAAGCATTGGCGGATCAACAACTACTTGAGGAATGACAGGTACAAAGAAACCGCCTACATCGAAGAGAAAGAGCAACTCGTAACCGACAAGAATGGCGGCTATCACCTAAAATCCGAGTTCGGTATACCCAATAACGGTATACCCAGTATAGATAAGAATAGATTAGATAAGAAAAGAGAAGATATATATATCGCGGAGGAAACCGAGGAAGAAAAACCAAAAAGCAAAAAATATGCATCTGAATGCGAAGAGATAATCAACTATCTCAACTCAAAAGCCGGAACTCATTACAGAAATGTTGAATCAAACAGAAAGCTGATTACTGCTCGGATGAAAGAAGGCTTCTCGGTTGATGACTTCAAAACAGTCATTGACAAGAAATGCGCCGAGTGGGTGGGAACAGATATGCAACAGTTTATCCGACCCGTAACACTGTTCCAAGCGTCCAAGTTTGAGAACTACCTCAACGCTCCAATTAAAACGAGACAACGCGGCGTAGTTATCCCGATGCCGGAAACCATCCGAGAGCAGGTAGAAGGGAGGACAGAAGAGCCGAAAGCAGACTTTGCTTGGCTGGACAAATACAAATGATATCGGCGGAGATGAAAGTAGACCTCACGCTCCAGTATGGCGAGCATGAATATGATTATCCGTTCCTGTCAGACAAGAACGTGAGGTCTGTCATCCGCAAGCACGGATGCAAAACTTATACAGAACTGCATGAATGTTGCAGTCAGCTAAATCAGATTGTAAAGGAAATTGAAGAAATGAAGGAGAACATGCATGAATAGCGCAACAATCACGGGGCGGCTTACAAAAGATGTAGAAGTCCGCAAGACAACAAGCGGACTGTCCGTAGCACAGTTCACCGTAGCCGTAGACAACGGCAAAGATAAGCCGGCAGATTTCATCAACTGCGTGGCGTGGAGACAGTCGGCTGAATTCCTCGGGCAGTACGCCGGTAAGGGTGACATGGTCGGCGTATCGGGAAGGATCACAACAAGAAACTATGAGCGTGACGGTCAGAGAGTGTACGTCACAGAAATCACCGCGGACAGGGTTGAAATCCTCGCGCACAAGGCGGCAACACAACAGAATGATAACTTCTCCGCCCCTGTGCAGAATCGCGCTCAAACGGCTCAGAATCGCCCCGTAGAGACACATAACAATTTTGGCATCCCGCAGTTTGGAGAAGGCATAAGCATTGGAGACGATGATCTCCCGTTCTAAGAAAGAGAAAGGAAAAAAATCAAAGAGAGGTAAACAAAATGATTAAATCTGAAAATGGTGTATGCATGATCAGCGGAAGCGGCGCATTACTTCTTGCCGAGCTGACAACAATCGTATCTTCTATGAAAGAGGCTATGGGCGACCTCGCCGAAGTTGCCATCCCCATGGCAGTAGACATCGGACTGAACGGACTTCCGAAGGGCAAGCACGTCGAAGACGATGACGACGACGAAGACGACGAAGCAACCCCCGAAGGAATGGTCAGCTGAGGTGATTTGCGCCAACTGCGGAGAAGAAATCAAAAACGGATACTTTTGGGAAGGCAGTACGGTTCGGTACATCTGCACTGACTGCCTTCTTTCTTACAAGAAAAATCGTATGAGCAAATATGACCACGCCATGATTATGCGACTGCATAAAGCCGGCATATCGGTGAGCCGGATCGCAGAAATTGTGGAAGCAGAACACGAAATGACAATCAAGTGCATCATAAGAAAGGAGACGAATGAATCTAACAGTAGAAGAATTCCTTATGTGCCGGCAATACGCCGACAGGAGCAAGGACGGTCATACGCATTGCAAAGACTGTCCGATGATGATGGATGCACACATCCTGTTATGTAAAGCGAATTGTACAGAAGAGGAATGGAGAGAATATGTTAATCGAAAAAGAAAAGGTTGAAGCAATTACATGGCAAGAGCCGACATACACTGATCCGCTGAATGTGCTTACAGAAGTAAGAGACAAGGTAAGAGAACTGCCCGAAGTCGAAGCTATCATA
>JAEIGA010016813.1_pt1 | contig 11127 bp, 21 predicted proteins | sample 9270691 | NCBI WGS metagenome assembly JAEIGA01 (sample SAMN17057246, study PRJNA624740) | gut metagenome | biome: biome; isolation source: fecal sample | host: Bos grunniens | place: China: Xizang | collected 2019 | reverse complement strand
TATACTTATATCAACAAATGAAAGAGAGGGATACAACATGATTACTCCTGAAATCATGAGAGATTGGATTGCTTACGCTAAGGCTCTGTCTAATGAAGAACTTTCCGAACTGATTACTGAGTTTTATAAGATTCAGAACAACCGAGCGGATGACAAGCGTCGTGCCGCCGCAAAGAAGGTTGTTGAAGCAATTACTGAATATCTTGCACTCGGTGAGGAAATCTCCGTCTGTGGCACAGTCTACAATGAGGACTGGGGCGGAGATGAAGAAATTGAAGCAACCTTTGATGTTTGCGACAATCGCGATGGCTATTTGACTTTCAATTTTATTCGATAAGAAAGGAAGATTACAATGAAACTGATTATTCTCTTTACTGCTCTAACAGTATTCAACGTCATTATTCAGACGGTCAAGTCCCTCTGTACTGTTCGTTGTTCTATTTTCACTTCGGCTTGCGTTAACGCACTTGCTTACGGACTTTACGTCTATGTTATCTTCTTTACTACTTCAGAAGGTATGCCCCTTTGGGCTAAAGCAGGCATTACCGCTATTGCTAACTTCTTTGGTGTATACGCGGCAAACATCATTTTTGAAAAATTGTTTTCTAAAACTGTTCGTTGGAAGATTGAAGTTTCCATTCCGAATGAGTTGAATAGGCAATTTGAAGGCTATCTCAATGACAGGGAATTTGAATGGTGTTTCTGCGGTTGGGGCAACAATTGGACTAATTATGCAGTATTCTGTCCCGATAAAAACGCAAGTGCAGCATTGCGCGAAATTCTTCCTCTTGAAGCAAAATACAATGTTGTTGAATGTGTGAAGCGGCTTTAAGCCGCTTCTTTAATTTTATATTAAAAAGTTTTCGCGCGCAATAAACTTTACATTATCTTAACTTGACTCTCTACCCTCTTCATGGTATAATAGTTTTATAAGAGAGGAGCAAAACTCATAAAAACTCAGAAAGAAGGAAAAGAAAATGTATCAGGAGAAATGGATGGACGAGGCACATTATAAGTTTGATTACGCATTGAAGAGATTGCACGATGCGGCTTCGCGCGGAGTGTCCTCTTCTTGTCTTTCCTATTATTGGAAGAAAGTTTTTTCTTGTATCGTTAAAGGCGCGAAGTGGTTGAAGTTCTACGCGATTAATCTTTCCGCACGTCGTGTCATTGACCGAGTAAAGCGTCTGACCGAAGACATCATTGAAAAGATTTCTCTTCGCGGCAGACCCGAAACACATGAGATTGAGCCTGACTGGCTTTCTGTGGAAGAGGGCGTAACCTTCTTCCCCAAAGGCACCAACCAGTGCTATATTATCCAGATTCTTGACAAAGAAAAGAATCTGATTTATGAAAAGTGCGGCACCACCTATGACGACGCGAAAAAGCGTTTTAAGAGTCTCTTGAAGTATTACATGAAAGACGGCGCGGCATATATCAAGGTAAAGAAAATCTATAATACTGCCGATAAGGAAGCCGAAGGTTTGGAGAGCATTATTCGTGGCTATTACATTTCGCGCCATTCTAACCTGTTTAAGTCTAAGGATAGATTTGTTGGAAAGGTATTTGACTTGCGCACAATTAATCGTCTTTATAACAATTTTATGAATCCTATCGAGACAGAGTTCGTTTAACGAACTCTGTTTTTAGGTTAATTCTATCGCGCGCGAATATAACTTTACAATATCTTTACTTGACTTATTAGGTAGGCTATGGTATACTATTATTGTCGGTGAGGGAAGTAGCTTAATGGTCAAAGCTTCTTGCCTTTGAAGGGGTATATGCAAGTGAAACATCTCTTGATTGTTGGTTCGAATCCAACCTTCCCTCACTTAACAAACTCTTTACTTGACATAGCACACATCATGTGTTATAATAAATCCATCAGGTGAAGGAAAACACCACAAACCAGAAGGAGAATCGTTATGGAAATGAAGCGTATGTTTGTTCAGGTCGTCAATCTCACCGAAGGTAAGATTTTTTCTCTGCCCACTCTGTACACTGATCGCACCGAAGCATGTGTTTGCGGACAGAATTACATCCGTGACCGTCAGGCAGAAAACATGTCCGAAACGCTTTTCTTCCGTGTACTGGATGTTCACTCCGATGGAACTGTTGCTCCGTCTTATGAACTGTGGGATGACGAGGACGAGGACGAGGACGATGAAGCCTGTCCCCATCCCGAGCAGGAATGTTGTGAGGATTGTCCCTTCTATTCTGAATGTTGGGAATTTGATGACGAGGACAGCGACGAAGAACCCGAACATGGTGAATCGGTTTATGGAAATACCGAAGAACTTTCCACTAAATCTCTTGCTGAGATTCTGAGTGTATTCAATGCCATCCGACCGAACTATTAACAAACTCTTTACTTGACACCCACCACAGGTTGTGGTATAATAAATACATAAGAGAGGGAAACTCTTAAAAACCAGAAAGGATAACTACTATGATGAGCTCTAATGAACTGAAGAACGTAATCCGTGACACCGCCGTTGATGCCCTGATGGAAGCCGTACCCACTCTGCGTATGCAGGACGAGAAGCCCTACACCTTCGTAATGCCTGTTGAGATTGACGGAACTACCTACTATGCCAAGTTTGGTATCACTTCCTGTCAGCTTGCTACCAAGGTAAAGGAAGCTTATGATGCCGCAGATACCACTCTGGCTTCCGATGCTGTTCCCAACTACCGCGCACAGCGTGAAGCCGATGCCGCCGCCAAGGCAGCGGAAAAGGCTTCCAAGCCGAAGAAGTCCAAGAAGAAGTCTGACGAGGATGATGACGAGTAAGAAAAGGGCGAAAGCCCTTTTCTTTTTTTAATTTTTTGTTAATCATAATTCGCGCGCAGTTAACTTAACATTATCTTTACTTGACTTTGGAGCTATCCTATGTTATAATAATATCAACAAAGGAAAGGGGAATAAAAATAATGGAAAAGAAAAAGGCATATCTTGCTTCTCCGTTTTTCAGCGAGAAAGAGTTGGTATTTTATCATAAGGTAGTAGATTATCTGCGCAGTGAAGGTCTTGACCTTTATGTACCCAGAGAACACATCATTGAAGGCGCATGGGACATGACCAACGCCGCGTGGGCAAAGGCAGTATTTGATGAAGATGTTCGCGCGATTGATGAAGCCGAGTATGTTTTCGTTATCAATTTCGGAATGTACTCCGATAGCGGTACTGCTTGGGAAGCAGGCTATGCTTATGCGAAGGGTAAGAAGGTTGTTATGATTGCCCCGAACTTCCATGCAGAGAAGGATTATTCTTTGATGATGATGAACGCTTGTTGCTATGCGTTTGACCCTATCACGAAGAAGGAAATCAACCTTGATGTTTTTATGCAGAAATAAGAAAGGAGAACAATAAAAATGAATGATAACCGTCCTATTTGTCCGTATTGTAATGTAGACCTTGACTACGATGAAATGTTTGACGAAACATTTGATACCAGTGTTTTTGAAGCCCATTGGTCTGGTGTTTGTCCTATTTGCAATAGACATTTCAGATGGAAAGAAATTTATCATTATTCTCATATTGAAAATTTAGAGGAGGAAATTGATAATGGCTAATTTTCATGAAAAGGTACTCTGTCTGTTTCACAAGGATTATAATCAATTGAAGAAGGAAGCTAACCGCCGCGGGCTTGCTTATGATACCAGAGAAAAGACTATCGCAAAGATTATTTGGAAAGATGCTTATGACGTAGGTATTGTAGAAGGAAGAAATCAAGCAACCTATTCCGCCCGAAATTGTCCCGCGAATTGTTGCGGCAACGCGAAACCCGAAGTCAAGGAATACTGCCTGTATGATATTAACGATGCTATCAAGTATCGCCTTGAACTCACCGAAGATCAAGTCAGTGCGATTGAATGGATGATTGACCACAGTTTTATGCCTAATGTTGAACTTTCTGAATGGTGTGATTCCTTTGAAGATGTTGGTCGAATCTAAAAGAAGCCCTCGGGCTTCTTTTATTTTATGTAAACTACGATTGACGTCAACTCCATTTTACGCAGAATTAAAAAAAGAGAAGGCTTACGCCTTCTCTTTCAAATCCTCAAAGAAGTTAATAAATTCTTCCCAGTCAACGAAGTCGAAAAAGTCTACCAGTTCACGCTTGCCTCCAACCTTAAAGACCAGAATGGCGCTATACTCGCGGTTACCATACCAAAACTCAGACTGTCGCACACGGACACCTTCATCCTCGTAGGTTCCCGTGTCATTGCAAACCCACTCAAAACCAATCTTCTTCAGAGCCTTCTTAACTTCGGCAAAGGGCAGGTTCAGCAGACCATTCACATAATTCTCAACAAAATTCTGATTCATGTTATTCTCCATTCTCTGTTTGTAAGAGTTTATCAGCTCTCTTTGATGTATTTATTATAGCAGATTCAGCAGGAATTGTCAAGTTAAGAGTTTGTTACTCTTCCGCATCCTCATCTTCGCAGATAGGACACATAAATTCTTCCAGAGATTCTTCCGACCAGTCTTCCTCATAGACAGGTTCACCGCAGTAAGGGCAGATGTAGAAACGTTCCTCATAGTCAACGTGGCAACCATAGACTTCCTTCACAGTGTTAGCATTCAGTTCCCAAGCCGGATGATTCATCGTGTTGTCCTCCTTGTTTTGTTCTGTAATCATTATACCATGGAGTAGGGGAGAAGTCAAGTTAAGATTCGATTAAGTCGTCAATACCACCCGCGCGAACCATTTCCTCAGACATACGTTCAACATGGAAGTATTCGGATTCTCCACCAACTACCGTCTGTTCAAGAGCATATTCCATAGCCCTATGGAAATCCTTAAATACTTTTACATATCCTTCAAAGTCCGCAAAACCACTCATGATAAAGAACTTACCTACTGCCCACATTCTTATCGCCTCGCTTTCTGAATTTATTATACCATACCCCTCCCCATTCGTCAAGTTAAGTAATTGTTAAAAAAAAGAAGTTAGGTTGGCGCCACTTAAAGTTGCATAAAATTAAAGAGGAAGATTACTCTTCCTCTTCATCCATTTCAAAGTTATGGTTACAGCAGAAAGGGCAACAAGGGTCAGTATCAGAACAAGTATTCCAATCTTCTTCGTCAATTTCAGAGCGACACTCCGGACAGTACACTACTTCCATATTCCACAGGCTTCGTCCACGAGGATACTTTTTCGCAATGCGGTTGAAAGGATTGTGTTCGCCACGTGTCGGCATCTCATGCAGGATAGATAGCAGGTGGCGAGTGAATCGTGCTACTTGTTCCGCGATGAAATCATCCTTGAATTGCTCTTCAATTACCATAGCATGACCTTCGCCACCTTCATCCATATCAGAACCAAACGGAAGAGATTCAAAGTCATCCATTTCAACACGATAGTACTTAGGCATCTTCTTGTACCTCCTCACAGTGAATATCGGGATTTCGTTCCATCCACCAACCAACTGCAATATACATTGCCGCTTCTTCAGATTCCGCTTCAATGTCAGGATAGTAGGCATTATCACTAATTTCAATATTAAATTTCGGCATCTTCATCTTCCCCTTTCAGCTTTAATATTCCAAAAGAATATCTTCGGTTTCCGCATCTTCAATGGAGGAAATATATTCCATTGCGCCGGACTCAAAACGTTTGTATCCGGTCGTCTGCTCCACAATAGACAGTGCTTTTTCCTGCATTTCCATGTATTCATTCTGCTCAATATCTTCGTCCAACAGATGAGAAAAAATAGGATCATTGGTTTCCAGTTCGATGGTCTTTACAATAGTTACATACAGCTTCTTCATGGGATTATTTCCTTTCCTTTTTGTTATATTCATTATACCACTGTCCACCACAAAAGTCAAGTTAAGAAAAGATTAACTTTATTTCGCGCGTAATTGAATTTACAAAAATTAAAGAGAAGAACTTTCGTCCTTCTCTACTTCTTCGTATTAACGGCCGTCATCACAATAGCCAAAATAAGAATCAAAACCACCCTCATCATCTTCGTCCCAATCCTCTTCTTCACAGGGCGCAAGTCCCCAATCCTCAAAATGGCAACGCGGGTAAGCATCATTTTCATCCTGCCAGTAATAACTACAATTTCTTTTCGCGCACTCTCCCATGATTCTTCTCCTTCTTTTACTTCACATTTCTCAACAGACTATCATAATAAGCCAACGCACGTTCCTTCTCGCGTGACCATACCCGATGAATTTCTTCCTTCGTGGTTGGAATCCACCACTTCGTAGTATAAGACTGTTCTACCTTAAAGTAGGCAGGAAATACAGTCGGAATATTATTCTTCTCCAAGAATGCTCCCTCAATCATTCCGGAAGGATTTTTCTCCAATCTTCGCGCCAACCAAGACTCCGTTTCAATAATCAGACAACCTTCATGCTTAATCATTTTTCTTTCCCCTTTCCTTTTCTACATCTATTATACATCCCTTTCCTTATAACGTCAAGTTAAGAATACGTTAAATTGAATTCGCGCGCAAACAAATTAACAAAAGAAAAATGGGGCTTAAATGCCCCATTCAGAAACTTCATCCATAATTTTTCTTTTTGACATTTTCATTACGCTCTCAGTATTAAAGAGTAAAAGCAAAGCAAAAATTTGATTGATTACAGGGAAAAGAATCAGACCAAATAACTTGAGACGTGAAAGAATTCTTTCTGTCGGAGAATTAGCATTTTTCGCGCCAGCAGGCTTTACCTTTTCAGCATAAGACCATAATGCACAAAAGAAAGCACTCAGGAAAAATACACTCATTACATATGTTACCCAAAAAATTACTTTCATACTATACCTCTCTCTCTTTTTCTATAATCATTATAACATACTCTTACCCCAAAATCAAGTTAAAGAAATGTAAATTTAGTTGCGCGCGAATTTGTATTTACATAAAATTAACAAAAGAAAAGAGGGGCTTTCGCCCCTCTCTGTTACTCAGCTTCGGCTTCCTTCTTTGCCTTGGCGGCTTCACGCTTCGCCTTGTCCTTGGCAATCTTCTCAGCCTTGGCGGCGTCCTTCTCGGCCTTCTTCGCCGCCTTCTCAGCGATCTTGTCGGCGTACTCCTGCGCTTCCATAGCCAGCATCTCAGAGCCAGACAGTTCCTCGTCCACCTTGCGGACGATGGCACGCAGTTCAACCATGCGCTCGATGCCATTATCATCGGTGAAAACTGCGCCGTATGCCTGATTGGAGATGCGGACAAACTGGGTGTTCTCGGGGACATTCAGTGCGGCGAAAGTAGCGGTACGGATGGTGTTCTCGGTGATTGCCTTGGAAATCATAGCCATAGTGTTTTCCTTTCTTCCGTGGGTTTGGTGTAGGGGTTTTCCTTCCTCTTGATGTATTTATTATACCACAGGTTGTGGTACTTGTCAATAGGTTTTGAAAACTTTTTTTAAGTTCGGGCTGCTTAAACTTTGTTTCCTTCCCCTCTTGACACTTATATTATAACATAGACTACCCCAATAGTCAAGTTAAGATAATGTAAAAATGTATTCGCGCGAATTCAATTTAACACAAATTTAAAGAAGGGCTTTCGCCCTTCTTTAATTATTCTTCCATAATCATTCGCATCAGAACCATTTTCTCGGCGATACGCTTTTGATAGTTAGTATAATTTTCGGCATCGTTTCCGATATAATCAGCCATTTTTTGATATACAATATCAGCGTATTTCTTTTGCTTGTTTCCTTTCTTCATTTCCGAAACATAATCGGCAGGATGTCCCAATTTACGAAAAGGGAAATAATCGATACCCACGTCAATTTTTCCCTTTGCCAGAATCTTTGACAGAATAAAAGACTCAATTTCCGCATCGGCAAGAGCGGTATGTGCTTCTTCAAAATCATACTGTTCACGCAGATAGCGATAACTTGTTTCCGCGCTGGTTTTAAAATAGTCTCCGCTATTCGTCAACATAGAACCATCAAAACACATTTCCTTATATGTCTTTTTATTCAACAGACGGTCACAAGCCAAACCCCAAACATCAAACAAGTCATAGCCCATGCCGCGAAAAGTAAAATGGTCGGGATCAAAATCTTTTTCGCGCTTTTCATATCGTGCAGAAATAATCTTTTCGCACAGCTTATACTGCATTTCTTCCCACGCATAATACTCGGGAGAGTACAGTTTCTGAATGTAAAGTTCCGTGAAAGGAATTGCCTTTTTGAAGTCAAACATAGAATTGAAAGCCCCAACGAAATCACACTTGGCAAGGTCAGCCACGAAAACTTCCATAACCTTTGTCCACGGCAAGCACTCAATTTCTCCACGCTCCATCATAGCAAGATACAGAGGGCGTTTGCTTGCATAGTATGCAGTGTTGAAAACGGAAGGAACGGAGAAAGTTTCCGTAATGAGAAACTGCTTCTTCTCAAACACAGTGCCGTCACGATACATCAAAGTCCATCCAATATCGTACACAAGCGGTCGGGCGATTGCGATTTTCTTCTTCAACTCAGGGTCATTGTTCGCAATTTCGTTCGCAAAGGGGAGAGTCGCAGTTTCGGTATCAACTACCATGTAGACCAGTTTCTTGCCCATAGGTTTTCTCCTTCTGAGTTTGTAGGTGTTTAACTCCTCACCTGATAAGGATATTATAACATGAAGTGGGGCAAAAGTCAAGTTAAAGGAATGTTAATTTGCTTTCGCGCGAAATACACTTAACAATTTTAACAATACTTTCGCGCACTAATGTGGTAGTTTGTTAAAGTCCCGAAGTAAACAAGTCCGCCTACTCGCGCGCAGTTTTCTTCTTTCCAGTTTTTCCTTATATAAAATTCCCCAGGAGCTGGAACTACAGGAGCTGGATTTCTAGGAGCTGGAAATAAAAAGAGCTGGATTCTATTTTAAGAATCCAGCATATTATAAAAATTATTTTCTTTTAAATAAATTCTCGCGTCTGCTGTTGGATTATTCTTTCGCCATTCTATCCATTTATTAATGTCAGACAAAAGATACATTGTATCTGTTACAATTTGGTCATCCATACTAAGCTGCCAAAAATCTTTTGCTGTAGGATATTCAATAATAATTTTCTTTCTCTTATCTTTCAATAAATAACTATAACCCCAAAAACTTGGAGCAACTTCACAATAAATTCCTTGCTGGTAAATAGCAGGAATAAAAGCGAAGGTATCCTTATATGGGACTGCGTAGATTACATACTTCATACTAAACCTCCTTAGAAACAAACCGATATTGTTTCATTCTTCCTTTTCCATAAATTCGTTCTTCTATTTGGCCTTGCTCTTCAAAATATTTACGGGCTTCATTCCAACTTTTAAAAGGTTTTCCTTCACTTCGATAAAGTGGCTGTTTCATAATGAGTTCTCGTAACTCAGCGATATAATGCCATTCATAATAAGTACTTGGAATTCCTTCTTGGATAAAAGAAACTAATTGTTTAGAATTATTTAATAGATATTTTCTTTCTGGTTCAAAACGCGCACGAATAAACTGTCCTATATCTTCATAATCTTGTGAATTGCATAACCAATCTTGAAAGTCAGTGTCCACAATATCTATCGCGCGGCCAATAACATCATTGACTATTACAAAGTCGTATTGAGGAGGAATAAGTCCTTCCCTTTGAATAAGTTGAATTGCATCAGACTTATCTCTAGTCCATAATTCTTTATACTTAGGATTATCACGCGACCAAAGTGAAAGCACGTTAAAACCGCATTGTCGCGCCAAAGTTTCTATTCGCAATATATCATTAATATATTTTGTATAGCACCAAAACTTATGTTCGCCATCGGCAATAATTTCTTTATTCTTTAATGCGGAAGCTACACTTTCAATGTATAAAGTTTTCTTCGCATCATACACTTCTTCAATTTTACCTTTAAGAATGTAATTTAAGTAATCTGCGAATAGATTTGCTGCGAGTTCTGGTGTAGCAGAAACCGCTAATAAAGTTATTTTAGCGGGGTCTAATATTAGATTCTTTATTTTATAAATAAAAGCAACGATAGATTTATCATTGCCCATTTCTAGTAAAGCTGTAATTTTATCAATACTAAAATCAGGTAATTGTTTTCTTAAATCATTAACCTCTTTCATAAAATATTTTCTAATATCATCAAATTCATCCCATACTATTAAATCAATATCATCTAACCATTCTGTACCTTCATTTCGCAGAAGCGCGGCAAAAGTTTGATAACACATAACATGTACATAATTTTCATCTTCTTCCGAAGTCCATAAACCTTTACGACGATGTTCAAACCAACCATTACAATTATTATCTGCAAAAACTTTTGCTTTATCAAAATGATTTTGCGCGATAGCATCACGAGAAATTTTATTATGAATTAAATACAAAACATGTTTTTTATTACGCGCAAAAGATAATATTCTTTCATCAAACATAAAAGTAGTTTTACCAATTCCTCTTGGAGCTTGTAAGACATTAAACAATCCAGGTTGAATTGAGATTAATTCTTGTTCTTGAATTATTTGTGATAAATATTGCACTCTATCACCTCCATTGTTTAAGTAGTTTTATAATAAAAAACCTTTACTTTTTTCTTTTTAGTTATTTAAAAAGTTAATGTTTTTAGGTAGAAGTTTTTTGGTAGGGTGTTCGGGTCCTTTATAAATAGGGGTAAAAAACTCTACCAAAAATTACTATATACTTTTCACTATATTTATTATACCACAATTTCATTTTCTTGTCAATAAACCACAATTTCATTTTAAAACCTACAATTTCATTTCCAAACCTACCCCTCTATTTAATTTCTATTTCCCTACCCCTACTACCCCTACCCTACCCCTTCATTTTATTTTGTTTAATTTTATTTAATTTTATTTATTTTTTCTTTTTAAAATTATAATAAAATAATAAAAAATTATATTTTAAATACTTGACTTTTTTTGAAATTTGTGCTACACATCTTCTCCTATACTACAATTTTCCTACCCTACCCCTACCCCTACCGAAAATCCTACCCTTCCAATTTCAACTTCCCTATCCTACGATTTTGCCCCTACTACTAATACAATATTATTTAAGATTTCATTTCCTTTTCATTTACATTGTAAGATGTATCATTACGTACCCAATTACTTGACTTTTTTCCCACCCCGTGCTATAATATTTATAGAAAAAGGAGAGTGATT
>JAEIGA010016811.1_pt1 | contig 11129 bp, 5 predicted proteins | sample 9270691 | NCBI WGS metagenome assembly JAEIGA01 (sample SAMN17057246, study PRJNA624740) | gut metagenome | biome: biome; isolation source: fecal sample | host: Bos grunniens | place: China: Xizang | collected 2019 | reverse complement strand
TATCTTTCCAACTTCGACAGACTTGAGGTTGACTCTTCTATCAAAACTACCGAACCCTTCGGCTGCATAAAAGAGATCACCAAAAACTATTCTATTGCAGAAGACGAGGATGAAGACGGTAAAACATACCTTACCTTTGCTTGTTCCTGCGGCTCCATGCTCGACAATGAAGAATGTACCGCATGGAGAATAATCTCCGAGGTTCTTATCGGTATGCCCGGTGCACCCCTTAAACAGGCGCTCATGGATGCAGGTATCGGTCAGGACATCTACGGCGGATTTGAAGATCATCTTCTCACCCCCGCATTTATCATTGTTGCAAAGAATGCAAAGAAAGAAGACAAGCAGAGATTTAAGGATATAATCTTTGAGACTCTCGAAAAGATCGTTAAAGAAGGTCTCAACGAAAAAGCTATCCTCGGCAACATCAACAACTCCGAATACCGCTGGAGAGAATCCGACTACGGCGGAACATCCAAGGGTATTTACTACATCATCGATATGCTCCAGACATGGCTTTACGATGACAGCAGAGTTTTTGATGCGTTCTACAAAAATGCTCGTTACGAAAAGATGCGTTCTTACATCGGAACAAGCTACTACACCGACCTTATCAAAAAGAGAATTCTCGAAACGAACCACGGTATTCTTCTTTCTGTTGAACCCGAAAAAGGACTTACCGAAAAGAAAAACGCAGAGCTTGCAAAGAAGCTTGCAGACTACAAAGCAACCCTTTCCAAAGAGCAGATCGATGAGATCGTTGCTTCAACAAAGAAACTTATTGAATATCAGACAGCCGAAGCAACCGAAGAAGAGCTTTCCTGCATCCCGTCCATTGAAAGAACAGATATCAAGCGCGAAGCAGAAAATTTCTCTAACGTTGAATGCAACATTGCAGGCTTCCCCGCTATCCGTCACGAATACGAAACAAACGGCATAACATACGTTAAGCTTATGTTCAACGTTGGCCCCGTACCGACAGAAAAGCTTCCTTACGTAAGCTTCCTTTCAAGCGTACTCAGCCAGATCGACACCGAAAAGTTTACAGCGTCCGATCTTACAAGCGAAATCAAGATCCACACCGGCGACGTATCATTCGGTCTGAGCAACTACAAGGTATTCGGCAAAAAAGACGAATCCAAGCTTATCTTTACCGTTAACATCAAGGCATTTGCCGATAAGATCCCCTATGCATTTGAGCTTGCAAGCGAGATCATGACCGCATCCAAGTTCTGCGACACAAAGCGTCTGCGTGAGATCCTCGGCGAAGATATTTCTTACAAGCAGAGACAGATCATCGGCAGCGGCAATGCCGTGGGTATCGCAAGAATCAAGTCATACTACACCGAAAGAGGCGTTATTGACGAATATCTCGGCGGTATCGAAAATTACAAGTTCAAGAAGAATATCTTTGATAATTTTGATGCAAACAAGGATGCTCTCACCGAAAACCTCTATGCTGCGGCAAGCTACATCTTCGACCCGAAGAATATGATGATCAGTATTGCGGCTGACGAAGCAGGCGTTAAAGCAACAGAGGGTGCAGTAAAAGCATTTGCAGACGAGCTCAACAAGCTCGAAAGAAAGAATCTCGGAGAAGCTGCGGCTATCGTTCCCGAAGCGAAGAACGAAGGCTTTATGACAACTTCCCTCATTCAGTTCCTCGTTAAAGGCGGTAACCTTTTCGATGCGGGCTATAAATACGACGGTGCGCTTGCGGTTGTAAGAACAGCGGCAAACTGCGATTATCTTTACAATATGATCCGTCTCAAGGGCGGTGCATACGGCTGCGGCTGCGGCTTTGCATCGGACTGCGGCGACGTGTTCTTCTACTCATACAGAGACCCGAAGCTTGCTGAAACAAACGATGTTTACATGAAGACTCCCGATTTCGTTTCCGCACTCAATCCCGACGAAAAAGAGCTTACAAAATACATCATCGGTACATTCAGCGGCATCGACACTCCCAAATCAATAAGCGGTAAGATCGGCTACTCTCTCTCCTCTTACATCACCGGCAGAACTTACGAAGACATTCAGACCGAACGTGAGCAGATCCTTGACGTAACAGTTGAAAAGATGCAGAGCACCGCAAAGATGATAAAAGACGTTCTCGATCAGGGTTATACCTGCTGCGTAGGTAACGCTCAGAAGATCAAGGACAATTCCGACCTCTTCAAGACTATTGAAAACATCGGCTAAAAGCAAAGATCAGTAAAATAAAAGCGGAGGTCATATAAAAAATGGCCTCCGCAATTAAAAATTATTATAAATGTTTTTTTATCTGAGTGAGAGCGCTTTTTTCGAGACGTGAGACCTGCGCCTGAGATATTCCGACCTCTGACGCGACCTCGACCTGTGTTTTACCGGCAAAAAAACGGAGAGAAAGAATGTGCTTTTCTCTTTCCGAAAGCTGATTGATCGCCTGACGGAGAGATATTTCCTCTATCCAGTTATTATCGTTATCTGTGTCATCCCTGACCTGATCCATGATATAAAGCGAATCGCTTTCATCGCTGTATACCGGATCGTAAAGCGAAACGGGCTCGATTATTGCCTCCATAGCCATAACGACCTCCTCTCTCGGAAGTCCGACCTGCGAAGATATCTCCTCAACGGTGGGCTCTCTGCCCAAAGAATTACTCAGACGTTCCTTTGCGGCAAGGGCTTTATATGCGGTATCGCGCATTGAACGGCTGACTCTCACCATATTGTTATCACGAAGATAACGGCGTATCTCCCCTATTATCATCGGTACGGCATAAGTTGAAAAACGGACGTCCTGCGATGTATCAAAATTATCTATTGATTTTATAAGGCCTATACATCCGACCTGAAAAAGATCGTCGAGATTTTCGCCTCTGTTTGAAAAACGTTGAATAACGCTTAAAACAAGCTTCAGATTTCCGTTTATAAACTCATCACGGGCAGATAGATCTCCTTGCTTTATACGTTTCAACAGAACACTTTTTTCAGCCTCGGAAAGCACCTTCAGCTCGGAAGTGTTAACCCCGCATATCTCGACCTTGTTATACATAAGCACCTCAAAAAATTGTTTGTGCTATAAGTATTACCCACCGAAAAATTTTTATTCTGTTTTTGGAAAGACATTATGAACGAACTTATTCTCGGAATTTCCGATCTTAAAAGAAACGAGTATGTTGAAGAAAAAATATCAAAGCTTCTAAACAGCTCCGAAGACAAAAAAATAACCGTGATAGTTCCCGAACAGTACACCTTTGAAACGGAGCGCCGTTTTCTCAGAATGTTCGGGGAAGAAAAAGTGCGCAGGATTTCGGTCGTTTCTTTTAAGAGACTTTCAAAGATAATCTTTGCAAAGACAGGGGCTCTGCGTTATACGTTTATCGGAGAAGGCGGCAGAAACGCGCTTTTGATGAAAGCGGTGTCAGCAGTGTCTCCGTTTTTGAAATATTACCCCGAAAAGAGCAGATCTCTGCCGTTTATTTCGCTTATAAGCGGTGCAATAACAGAAATGAAGATAAGCGGTATTTCTCCCGAGGAGCTTGAAAAGACCGCATCAATAGAAGGTAACGACAAGCTTCACGACATTTCACTGTTTGCATCTGCATACGAGGCACTTCTTTCGGACGGAACGTTTGACCCGGACGATTATCTTTCTGTTTTAGCCGAGGAAATACTCAAAACCGATATTTTCAACGGCGAAAATATAATCTGCGATAAATTTTCGGTATTTCTTGCATCGGAAACAGAAGTTATTCTTGCGCTTGCAAAAACGGGGGCAAATATTTCGATAACGCTTCCGGCATCATCGTTAAACGAGCCGAAATATTCTCTTTTTTCCGTTATTTCAAAAGGTGCCGCGGCATTAAAAGGCAAGGCGGCAAAGATCGGAATTGATTTTAACGTACATCTGCTTGATTCGGAGCAAAGCGGCAGACCGGACGATCTTTCGGCTATTGCAAAAAACCTTTATTTTGACGGAACATTTGACGGCACCCCGAAAAATATATCCGTCTATAAAGCAACAGATATAATAGACGAAGCGGACAGAGCGGCTGCAAAAATTGCGGAGCTTGTGAGAGATTTTGGATACAGGTACGATGATTTTACTGTCATAATGCGAGACTCGGACACATATTCATCCGTTCTTGAGCCTGCATTTGCAAAATACGGAATACCTCTTTTTTCACACAGAAGAGTTCCGTTGAGAATAAAGCCCCTCTCTGCGCTTATTGATGCATTATTTTCCATTGTTTGCGACGGATACAGAAGGGAAAACGTTCTCGACTTTTTAAAAACGGGGCTTACAGAACCCGAAACAGACGATGTTGCGGCATTTGAAAGCTATATAAGCAAATGGAGAATTTCATACAGCCGTTTTTTAACCCCGTTTACCCTGCCGACAGATCCCGCAAGCGATGAGCTTCTTGAAAAGATAAACAACGTCAGAAAATACGTTGTGGAAAAAGCAGAATTATTCAGAAAAAGCGCAGAGGGCGGAACTGTTAAAACAATAGCAGAGGCGTTATTCGGATTTTTTGTATCGGTATCGCTGCAGACGGCTCTTGAAAAGGTCGGAGATGCATATTTAAAATACGGCGAAGATGCGCTTCTTGCGGAACAAAAACAGATATACGACTTAATAATAGATGCTCTCGATGAGCTTGTCAGCGCGGCAGGCGACGATGAGGTATCTCTTGACGAATTCAGAGAGCTTTTGTTCTCGGTTGTTGAAGAAAACGACATAGGCATAATCCCCACCGCCATAAATGAGGTTACCGCAGGCGGCATAGAATCCGTTCCGTTGAACAGACCGAAGATAGCATTTGTTTTTGGGCTTTCGGACGGTAATTTTCCGAGAACAGACAGCGGATTTTCTCTTTTTGACGATAAAGACAGGATGCTTCTCGAAAAATACGATATGGAGCTTGGAAAAACAGACGAGGACAAGCTTCTCCAGGAGCAATTTCTTGTATACAAGGCAATAACAGCCCCGACCGAAAAGCTGTTTTTATCATACAGCAACACAAGCTCGGGACAAACTCGTCCATCATCTGCGATCACAGAAATATTCAGAATATTCCCGACCCTTGAATACGAAAGCCCGTTATCCGATGAAAACATGAATTCAATAATCGACCGAATACAAAACGGAGCTTCGGCATTTGACATATATGCAAGATTCGGTTCAAAAACTCTTGAGAACTTTCTCAAAGATACGGAATATAAACGTTTTTTGGAAAACGGAGAGTCAACCGGCATAGAAACAGCCACTGCAGAAAAGCTGTTCGGTAAGAATATGAAGCTTTCCGCCACACGTGTTGCGAAATACTACGAATGCGGTTTTTCGTATTTTTGCGAATACGGTCTCGGCCTGAAAAAGAAGCGCAAGCAGATACTCGGCGCCCTTGAAACGGGTAACTATATGCATTACGTTTTGCAAAATGCAATAAAGGACGGGCTCGGAGATGATGAAAGCATCAAAAAAACGACCGAAAGATTAGCGTCCGAATATATCGTTTCAACATTCGGCGACACAAAGCCTCCTGCGGGATTTATGGCATACTTCAAGCGTCTTGTGCAGAAAAGCGCAAGGCTTCTGATAATGTTCCGCGACGAGCTTGAACAATCAAAATTCGTGCCTGTTGATTTTGAGGTACAGATAAGCGATCATGGAAAAATAAAGCCTGTTGTTATACCTATCAACGGCGGCGGAAGCATACGGCTTGTGGGAACAGCAGACAGAGCCGACATCTTTGAAAAAGACGGCAGAAAATACCTGAGAATAGTTGACTATAAAAGCGGCAGTAAGACGTTTGATCTGCAATATGTATACCACGGGCTTGACGTTCAGATGCTGATGTATCTTTGTGCATTGAACGAAAACGGAGCCGCGGTATACGGACCGACAGCCCCCGCAGGATGTATGTACGTTGGAGCAAACCCGAAAATTGTTGCCATAAGCAAAGACGGCGGCTATGAAGAAGCCGAAAGCGAATTATGGAAAAAGCATCCGCGTTCGGGTATTTTTCTCGACAACAATGCGGTGTTGAACGCGATGGAAGACGGCCTTGGCGGAAAGTACATCCCCGTTAAAGGCAGTTCAAAAAACAAGCCGCTTGTGACAGAAGAAGAGTTCGGCAAGCTGTTTGTTCACATAAAAAAACTGCTTGCAAATATGGCTGAAACGCTTCTTAAAGGGGAAACGTTTAAAAATCCCATTAAAACGAAGAAAAAAGACAGCTGTGACTACTGCGTTTACAATCAGTTCTGTATGAACGACGGATGCGGACGCGGAATGGAACACATAGGATTTGACAATATTTTCGATAAGATCGAAAACGAAGACACAGAGATATGACTAATTGGACAAAAGAACAGCATCAGGCGATTTTCCAACGTGATGGCAGCCTTCTTGTAAGCGCGGCGGCAGGTTCGGGTAAAACAGCGGTGCTGACTAACAGAGTTGTTGAATATGCGGCGGCGGGAGGAAGTCTTGACAGGCTTCTTGTCGTCACCTTCACACGCCTTGCGGCAAGTGAGATGCGAGAAAGAATCGGCAAGCTCTTGCCCGGAGCGGAATTCAAAGATAAAGAAAGTCTGCGCCGTCAGAAGCTTTTGCTTTACAAGGCGAAGATATGCACGATAGACAGCTTTTTCTGCGAAATAGTAAGAGAAAACTTTAAAACACTCGGGATCTCACCCGATTTCCGTCTGCTCGACGAAGCCGAATATCTGTTTTTAAAAACAGAGGTTCTTACAGATCTTTTGGAAGAACGTTATTCCGATTTTGCTAACGGATTTGACGAGCTTTTGAGACTTTTCGGCGGCGAGGGCGAAAACGAAGCGTTGTCTGAGCAGATAAACCTGCTTTACACATTTCTGCAGGCATTACCTTTCCCCGAAGACTGGGCAGAAGGACAGAAGGCAGCTTATCAGACGCCTGAGCTCTGGCTATCGGATGCATGCGCTGAAATATTGCCGGATGTTAAAGAATACCTTGAAATATACGAAGATATAATAGACGACAGTCCGTTTTCCGAAAAAGGCATGGGTGTTGTTTATTCGGAAGCAGATCTGTTAAAAAACATGAAAGCGGCTCTTGAAAAAGGAGACTGGGATGGAGTTCACAGGCTTGTATCAGGATTTTCATTTGAAAGAAGCCCCAAATGCAAGCCATACACACGTGCAACCCTGAAATTTGAAACATTCAGGGCAGAGCTGAAGGAATATCTGCAAAAACCGATCTTTGCTATGTCGGCAGAAATTTTAAAGAACGACCTTGAGCAGGTAAAGGGCGGCGTATTTGCACTTATAGATATAACACTTGAATACATAGCAAGAGTTAACGCCGAAATGAAGCGAAAAAATGCATATTCATTTGATGCGATAGCACATTTTGCACTCGGGCTCACCGTTAAAAGGGACGAAAACGGGATCGCCGAGAAGACAGATTATGCAAAAGAGCTTTCGGAGATGTTTGACGAGATACTTATTGACGAATATCAGGACGTTAACGACTTACAGGAATGCTTTTTTTCATCAATATCAAAAAACAACTGCTTTGCCGTTGGCGACGTAAAACAGAGCATTTATATGTTCCGTCAGGCAAATCCCGATAATTTTATCGCAAAAGAGGGACTGTTCCCCGTAATATACTTAAATAAAAATTTCAGAAGCCGCAAAGGCGTTCTCGATTTTTGCAATTTCGTTTTTGAGAACCTCTTTTCCGCAAGGGCGGGCGGCATGGAATACGGTGAAAACGAGGCTCTTTACTATGGCGCCGATTATCCCGAAAGAAGCGGTGCGGATGTTGAAATACATTTGCTGAAGGGTGAAGAGGACGAAGAAAACGTTGAAACGCAGGCAAGATTTACCGCGAGAAAGATAAAGCAGCTGATAAGCGAAGGGCTGAAGGTTGGAAACCCTGCAAAAAATGCGGATTTTTCCGATTTTGCGGTAATAATGCGAACGATGACACATGCCGCGGTATACGAGCGTATATTTTTTGAAGAAGGTGTGCCGTGCTGCGGAACGGGAGGAGGAACATTTCTCGACTCTCCTGAGATATCGACTGTTTTTGCATTTATGAAGGCGATAGACAACCCCTACGACGATCTTTCGCTTTTTGCGGCAATGTTTTCACCGATCGGCGGTTTTTCTGCCGACGAGATCGCAAAAATAAAGCTTGAGGATAAAAATGCTCCGCTTTACACTTCGCTTGTCAGATCCTCGGAAGCAAACAGACACTCTGCGGAATTTCTTGAGATGTTAACAAAAATGCAGATCCTTTCAAGAAACTTTCCCGTCCACCGACTTTTGTGGCAGATATACGAAACGACCGGATATCCGTCCTACGTTTCATGCATGCCCCTCGGATATCTGAAAAAAGAGCGGCTGATGAGCTTTTATGCCTTTTGCCGTTCATTCGGAGAAAACAAGGGCGGTACACTTTACGAATTCATAAAATTCACGGAAAATGCATCCGAATCGGGAAATATCAAAGCCCCCGAAAGCGCGCCGTCGGGAAATTTCGTTAAAATAATGACGATACACGCTTCAAAGGGTCTGGAATTTCCGATCGTAATTCTTCCGCAGCTTAATCAGCAGTTTAACACGAAAGATCTGTCAAAGCCGCTTATTCTCGATATTTCGGCAGGCATCGCAACAAAAATGAGAGATCCTGCAATGGTGTACGAGCAGACAACATTCATGCACGAGCTTGTTTCACGAAAAAAGAGAAGAAAGCTGATGTCTGAAAATCTGAGACTGCTTTACGTTGCATTCACAAGAGCGAGAGAAAATCTGATAATAGTTTCATGCAGCAAAAAATACGAAGAAGCAAAGCTGATGAAAAAATCGGTATTCAGAGAAAACGGCAAGGTCTATCAGTCGCAGATAATAGATGCGCAGTCTCCCGAAGATCTTCTGCTTTACTGTTTGACATGTCACCCGAAATGCACACCGCTGATAACGGAGTTTTCGGATGTTGAAACAAAAGAGAGAGAAGAAATTTTTGTTGAAACAGAAGAAGAGATGCCCGACGGTATTTTTGTTAAAACAGAAGAAAAAGAGATGGATATACCGATAAGTGAGCAGGAGCTGAGAAGACGCTGTTCGGCCGTTTCGCAAAAGCAGCGTGTGCCTGCGAAGCTTAGCGTTACGGAGCTTGTTAAAAACAAGCTTGCGGACGAAAGAAGCGAGCAGCTTATAAAAGAGCCTTCCGAAGAAGAAACGGAAATGCGAAAGCCGAAATTTATGATTGAAAGCGGAGAGCTTACGGGAGCCGAAGCGGGAACGGCGATACATACCTTTGTGTCGGTTGCAAACCTTAACGAGCCGACGGAAAAAGAGGCGCTGCGTCTTGCCTATGAAAAGATTATAAGCGAAAAGCAGGCAGAGGTCATCATCAACAGCAAAAGAAAGATCGAAGCCTTCAAGAAAAGCGAGCTTTACAAAAAGATATCAGCATCCGAAAAGATACGAAAAGAGGAGTATTTCGTTGCACGAATACCGTCCTCTGAATTTATCGCAGATCCCGAAATAAAAGAAGACATACTGCTTCAGGGCGCTATCGACCTTTTGTGCGAGACAAAAGACGGACTTTTGCTTCTTGATTACAAGACCGACCGCGCCGATGAAGACGAACTGATACGCAGATACGAAAAGCAGCTTGAATACTACGTTTACGCGGCGGAAAAATGTTTTAACAAGCCCGTGAATGAGGTGTATATCTGGTCTTTTTATCTGTCAAAACCAATTAAACTGAACATTAATAAGGAGAAATAAAATGATAAAGCTTGAAAGAACATCTGTCATGAATTTTGACAATGCTATCCGCGGCGCAAGAAACCCCATGAACAGTTGGGCAAAAAGCGACAGCTATTATGATGAAAGCGGAAAATTCATTCTCGGACCTGCGGATCTTGATTTTGCCACACGTCTCGCAAACGCAGGAAGTACCCACAGAAAATATCTCCGTCAGATCTTTGTGAGCGTTGATATAACAGCACCCCTTTACTGGTGGAAGGAGTTTGACACATACAAGGTAGGTACCGTTGCAAACTCAACAAGCACGATGCATAAGATCCACTCCAAGCCCTTTTCCAGAGACGATTTTTCTCACGACCATATGACCCCCGAAACCCTCGGAATGCTCGACGGTGTTATAGATCACCTCGAAAAGCTCCGCCTTTTGTTCCTTGAAACTAAGGATAAGACTTACTGGTACGATATTATCCAGTTTCTTCCCTCAAGCTACAATCAGATGAGAACATGCACGTTAAACTATGAAAATCTCATCGGTATGTATGCATTAAGAAAGAATCACAAGCTTGAAGAATGGCGTGAGCTTGCAAAATGGATAGAAGAGCTTCCGTACGCAAATGAAATGATCATCGGAAAGATGCAGGAAGAATAAAAAAAGACAGGCACATCCCGGGTAAACCCGAGGTGTGCCTTCAGTGTTGACAAAATCCTGTTTTTATGTTAAAATCAAATATCCCCGTTAAAAGACTTTAAATAAACGTCATACGCTTCCTTTTCAAGATTTTTTGCGCTGTTTATCAGATTTTTTTCAAAGGAACAGAGGAGATAGTTTTTATCTTTAAGCATAAGATTTAAAAAAGAAAAAAGCTCGGCAACAGTATTGTTTAACATCCGCCTTTTTTCTGTACGTTCCTTTGAAATGATATAGTTAAGAAAGCCTGTTTTCGGATCGTCAAACACAAAACGGTCGTTTTTTCCGCAAGCAGACAGTTCCGCAGGATCGAAAAATGCTTTTTCGTAAAAAAGCGAAGAGTAGATGTTAAACAACGGGGCATAATCGCCCAATATTTCGCATATGCAAAATCGGGGGTCGGTCACGGTATGACCTCTTTTCAATAGAATTCATTATTCATATTATTTACGGAATACCGATTTTGACACATAAAAAAGAAAGGAAAGATCTATGTTTAAAAAATCTTTTCCTACAGTAAAAACCGAACGTCTTATTCTCAGAAAAGTAAAGCCGGAGGATATTGTTTTTTACAGCGCACTGTCCAAAGCGGAAACATCTCTTTACGAATTCTGGGAACCTCACAAAACACTGGCAGACACCCAACGATTTCTTGAGGACATTTTTGCACGATACTCACTCGGCCAAT
>JAEIGA010016810.1_pt1 | contig 11129 bp, 12 predicted proteins | sample 9270691 | NCBI WGS metagenome assembly JAEIGA01 (sample SAMN17057246, study PRJNA624740) | gut metagenome | biome: biome; isolation source: fecal sample | host: Bos grunniens | place: China: Xizang | collected 2019 | reverse complement strand
GAATCGTGCAAAAGGTATTTCAATGGCAAATGATATTTGTAAGAACTATCGCCGTGAAGGTATGTTCTTTGATGAAATATTGGATGAAGCTAAGGCGGGAGGCAACTAATGGACGAATTACAATTAAAACTTTGTGATATCCAAGGCAGACTGTTTGAATTATCAGCTGATAAAGGTTATACCAGTGCGGCTTTTGTTAAGGCGTTTATGACATCCGAAACTGCAAAAGATTTAGATTCTAAATATAACCGTATGCAGTGGGCCGGTGAAGAATATATCCTTGAAGAAGTTGCATCCGCCGCAGGCGAAGAACTTACAACAAACGGCGAGATATACCCCAAAGATGTGCTTTATTGGATTGGTTATATCTATCGCTATTGGCACTTCTACAACGGCGAAGATAGCGCAAAAATCTATAAACAAGCTCCGGTTGAAACAATGAATAGAAATTATTTGATGTTTCATACTATGGCCCCAACCCTCGCTATTGAGGATTTAAAAGAAATTTATAATCAAAAAAATGTTTAATATTAAACAAATTGTTTGAAAAGGAGCAAAATAATGAGTAGAGCAAGTGAAGAAAAAACCAAAGGTTTTGTTGCCGATAAATTAAAAAACATTCCTAGTTATCCGGCTGCTCAAAATATTGAAGTAAATGGAGTTACTTGGTTTAAAGAGGATAGTTATAAAGGTACGGCTTACGACTGGATGAGTGGTGTTTTTTCAACTGCTTCCAAAAAACAAACACGAAAAACCAAAGGGACACCGGATTTTACTGTTGTAAAGCAAGATTCTAATGTCATTGTAGTTATAGAATGTAAGGGGGATTCTAAGCAACATTCCTCGCTTGACAATATTGAAGAATTTGCAATTCATGGTTATGGAAATTCGGATGAAACTGAAGGATATGCAGTTAACGGTGCTTTATGGTATGCATCTTTCTTGGCTGATGATTATGATGTTATTGCGATTGGTGTGTCAGGACAAATTTATTCTGCAGCAAAAGTTACTTCATTTGTTTGGCCAAAAGGTGGATCAATTTCAGACATAGAAATTATCGAAGATGGTGTTTTGAATAGTCAATTGGTATCTATACACGAATATGAAAAAGACGCAGATGTTGTTTTGGGAAGATTGGCAAAAACTGAAGCTGAAATTAGGAAAGAATTAAGAAGATATACCCTTCAGTGTGCAAATTTCCTTCGTTCAAATGGAATAGAAGATAACTCTAAAGCTGGTTTTGTTTCTGCAATAGTTTTAGGATTGACCAATCATGAATCTAAACTTTATTCAGACACAAAAAATGCCATTGAAAGAAAAAGGATGGCTAAATCGAAAAAATTGTTAAGCGATCCTTTAGCTAAAAATTCTATAAAAATGCTTAAAGCAGCATTATATGGGGATGGCAATGAATACGATTTAGACTATATTAGGGGAATTTGGGATATTGATGAAATTCCTAGAGGTAAACGCACCTCGTTAAAAAGATTCTACGATGGTTTACTATCGAAGAACGAATTAAGTGAATTCCCTAAGGGTAAAGATACTAAATATTTCGTTGATGGCGAAACAGTTCTTTCTTGTTGCATCTATTCTTTGTATGAAAATGTTATAGAAGTATTAGAAAAATACAGCGGAATAGATGTTATGGGTGAGTTTTATACGACTTTTCTTAGATTCACAAAAGGTAATGCAAAGGAAAAAGGGATAGTTCTTACACCTAAACATATAACTGATTTATTTTGTGATATAGCCGAATACTATTCAGATAGAAAATTTGATGAAACGACGAAAATTGTTGATATATGTTGTGGTAGTGGTGCGTTTTTAATTTCTGCATTGGATAGAATAAAGAAAAATATTTATTCTGAAACAGTATCAGAAAGTGAAAAGGTGTCGCGCTATTCAATTGCACAGAGAAATAGTTTGATTGGTGTAGAAAGAGATTCTTCCATGTACGCTCTTGCATATGCAAATATGAGATTTCACGGCGATGGAAAATCAAATTTATTTAATTGCTCATCATTACTAATGGATTCATATGCTCCTGTTGATGATAGCGGAAAAACTTATTTGAATGAGCAAAAAATACCTTTGCATGTAGCGATGAAAAGTTTTGAGGGCATAGATGTAGGGATGATAAATCCTCCATATTCTTTGGACAAAAAAGACAATTCAGTTGTTCGTGAATATGCAGATGTTCAAAAGATTCGCGAATATGAAGATAAAAACTCGAAACTTACTAAACAGATAAGAGAATTAAAGAAAAAGGATCCAATTACTAACAAATCTAATATTTCAATCATCGAAAAAGAAATCGCTAAAAATAATAAACAAATTGAAGATTTAAAAGGTTCATTATCTAAAAATGGATTAGACGAGGTTATCATTCAAAAAGGGCAAGACGAGTTGGATTTTATCGCTTCAATGCTACATTATTTGAAGGTTGGCGGAATAGGTATTGCAATAGTTCCTATGTCTTGTGCTGGTAATAGTGGAACAAAATTAAGAGCCGAACTTTTAAAGCATCATACACTTTTAGCTTGTATGACAATGCCAAATCAATTGTTCTTTGATAGCCACGTAGGAACCGCTACTTGTATTATGGTGTTTAAAGCACATATAAAACATGATAAAAACAAGTCAGTATTTTTTGCTCGTTGGCAGGATGATGGTTTTAAGGTAATACCTCATAATGGCAGAAAAGACACTGGATTATGGAATCAAATTTGTGAAGAATGGATTAATCAAATGGATGGAACAGCTTTAGCTGATGAATATGTTTGGCTTAAGCGAAAAATTGACATTTCTGACGAGGCGTTAGCGGAGGCGTATATAAAAACAGATTATTCTAAGCTCGATGATTCCGACTTTGAAAAGGTATTGAAAAAATATTCATTATTCAAGTATATGGATGAAAATGGATTGCTGGAGGTATAAAATGCTATTAAATAAAAGTGCGTGGAAGCCATTTAAACTAGGAGATGAGAAGTATTTTAAACTGCAACGTGGAGAGTCGAAATATTTAAAATCCATGTGCTTAGGCGATTTTCCATATATAAGTACAACTCGAGAAAACAATGGTGTATGTACATATGTCGCTGAATATAACAGGACTGGCAATCTTATATCTTTAGCTTATGATGGAAGTATAGGGGCGTGTTTTTACCAACCAGAGCCGTTTTTTGCAAGCGAAAAAATTGTAACTATAGACTTGATGCAACGAGAGTTAACCCCTCGTATTGCAATGTTTTTAATTACAGTTATAAAACTAGAAGCAGAAATGTATTCGTATGGCGGACGAAAGTGGACCGTTGAAAAGCAACTTAAAAACACGAATTTATATCTCCCAGTTGACGATAACAACGAGCCAGACTATGATTATATGGAAAATTATATCAATCATTTAAATGGCAATATTGAAAATATTCCAGACTATTTTTTAAAAGAAGGGTATGAAAAGGCATGTTGGTATTTAGATAATTTTAATCAAGAAGAGTTTGAATCAAAATATGCTGGGTCTGTAAAAGATACAAAATTAAAACTTTCTGACAGGAATTGGGATTATTTTGAGTTAGAAAAGATTGTTTCAAGTATTCATAATGGTAAATCATATAATGCATCGGATTTGGTTGTTTCAGATGGTGAGGAATATGTATCCTATGTTACGCGTACTGATGCGAACAATGGAGTATCAATGTATGTCCAAGACTTAGAGTATCAGGGCTTAGAAAAAGCAAATGCAATTACAATTGGTGATACCACAGCTACAATATTCTTTCAAGAACATGACTTTATAACTGGTCCGCATATAATCGTGATTAGGGCTGATTGGCTAAATGTATACACTGCTAATTTTATAATAACCATTCTAAATCAAGAAAAATATAGATATCCTGTGTTTGGGCGAGCATTCACAAAAGATTTGATTAAGGAAACGCAAGTATATCTCCCAGTAGACGATAACGGTAATCCTGACTATAAGTTCATGGAAGATTATATTAAATCATTGCCATTCAGTAAAAAAATCTGAGTGAATGCATTTGAAGTTCATAGTGCAATTTTATCTTAAAAGAGGAAGTTTTATGAAGAATAAAAATCGGCACGTTAAAAAAGACAAGCTATCATTAAAGTTGGGGTTTTACATCTTATCTTTATGGTTATTATTCGTACTTATTTTTTTGTTAACTGTTGACATTCCAGTGTCATTTGCACCCGATGCAAAATTTATTGGCATAATTCAGTTAATAAAGCAGAACTGGTTAGCGATAATCTCTCTCTTGATGATTTTTTTAGGCGTGTATATCATGTTAAAATTAAAGCACAAATTTGACGGTGCACATAATCCACCTGCCGAAATAATCAACATAAAGAATGAAAATTATGAGTATTTGACTTTTTTGATGACATATATTATTCCTTTAATTTGTATTAATTTGGATGAAATTCGGTATGTAATAGTACTTGGAATTTTGTTGCTAATTATTGGTTCTATTTTCGTGAAGATGGACTTGTATTTGGGGAATCCAACATTGGCCTTATTAGGATATCATCTATATCGCATAGAAGTTAAAGGCTTTTCATCTACGGATGGAATCTTGGTAATTTCCCATGATAAATTGAAAGTAGGCTCCTCGATAAAATGGATTAAAATAACTGACTCAGTTTGGGTTGCAAAGGAGAATAAATAAAAATGACAGTTGATGAAATTAAAGCAAAAGTTAAAAATGTTTTTTCGCAATCTTTTTCTGCACAAGTATATCTTGTTCTTAAAACAGAAAATGGTTTCGAATTGAGAATTGCAGATATCGAGGATGCAACTGAACCAGAACTTAGGTTGTTGTTTTCAGAAAGTGTAAGTTCTCAAATAATCGATAATGATGATTTGAGCACATGTGATTTGTCGGTTGCAGATGATAGAGGGAATGCTCTGTTCTATTATGATTACGAAGAATACCCAGATGAGTTATCAGTTTTTAAAAGTTTTGATATTACTAATTCGATAGATAGAGTTCCTAAATTTAACTTTAATAACGATAACATAGCTTCTCTTTATGGTTACATAATATATTTAGGCTCTATGAGAGATGGAATATTACTTTTCAAAAAGCACTATTCTATTTCTTTGATTAAAAGGGAGTGCTTTTTGTTAGGCCTTCACAAAAGTAAAGAACGATTTGAAAAGATAAGTACTGATGATATTATTCGCTTAAATGGTGACTTTCAACTTGTTCGCTTTGATGATGAAATATATGCAACTGATGTTAAAATTCTAGAGAGAAATTTTGGCTTTAATGCTCTTGTTTTTCGTGAAGCATCAACTACAGTAGAAGCAATTAATGAACTGAAGCTTCTTGATGATATTCAAATACTTAAAGATAGTGCAGAAGATATATCGTTTGCAAGAAAATTATCGAAGGTTAAAAAATCATCACCTATTTTTGCAAATAATATTCCAAAAGATGTTATTGTGGATTTCACAAAAACAAATCCCGGATTAAAAGGTGCTTTTAAATATAGCGAAGACGGAACCACCATACGATTAGATACCAAAAAATCTAAAGAGGCTTTTGTTAAGCTCCTAAATGATGCCTTTTTACGTTCTGAACTCACTAAAGAATACTACGAAGCACGAGCTAAAGATAATATTTCTATTACCTAATTGAATGATTGTTATGTGAAGCATCATAAAAAACTCGCTGAAAACGTTCTTACAAGCGTTCAAGACTGTAGTAATATACTATGAAACTGATCAAGTGTTTGAAAGAAAATAAATAATATGATAAAAGAAATTGTACATGATCCGATTTTTCTCGCAGGAAAATCGGAGGTGGCGACAAAAGATGATTTGCAGGTCGCTCAGGATTTGTTGGACACGCTTATTGCGAACCGTGAGGCTTGCGTTGGTATGGCGGCAAATATGATTGGTGTTCGCAAGCGGATAATTGTATTTGATAATAATGGTACATATATGACGATGTTCAACCCCGAGATTATCAAAAAATCAGGACCATATGATACCGAGGAGGGTTGTCTTTCTCTTCTCGGTGGTCCCCGTCCATGTAAACGTTATAAAACCATAAAAGTTCAATGGCAAACCACTGAATTTAAAACGCGTATAAAAACCTTCACTGGTTGGTCTGCACAGATTATTCAACATGAAATTGATCATTGTGACGGCGCATTGATATAATAGTTTAAATGCAAAACAAAAGAGAACATCGGAGGTCTATTATGGCGGATAAAAAAGCCTTTATTTTTGATACAAATTTTATAATACAAAACAAAGAATTGGATGAAGCTCTTAACAAATTAAAAGAAAAATTCACAGTCTATATAACTCAAGTTTCTATTGATGAAAGAATTGCACAGGAATGCCGAGATGTGCAGAAAGATTTTGAAGAAGCTGAGCGTTGTAAGTCAAAATTTATCCATTTTGCAACAATAGAATTCAAGAAATCATTTGAAGAAGAGTGTGAATTTTATCAAACTGGTATGCAAGCAAAATATGAAGAATATTTTGGAGATAAAGTAATACCTTTGAAAAAAGACGGAGAAGTTTTGTCAACGGTTATTGATAGGGCTAATAAACGTATACCACCCTTCTCTTCCGCAAAAGATGCCAGTGATAAAGGCTTTAAAGATTGTTTATTATGGATATCATTGCTCGAATATTTTAAAGACAACGGTGAAACGGAAGTTGTTTTTGTAACCGATGATGGTGGATTTAAAAATAATGTAGAGTTTTTATGCGAAGAATTCAATAAAGCCACCGAAAAAACAATCATAATAAAACCTAATTCATACTACACCGAATTGTTAGAGTTGGAAAAAAATGAACCGACAGTAAACATATCTGAGGTTTTACCTGATTTTTCAAAAATAAGAGAAGAGATTGAAGAAGTAATTGATGCTTTAAGATGGAATGTTAATGAAGATTACTTTGGAAATGAAAATTGGTATAACACTTTTGTATTACAAAAAGAAGTTGATTCAAGTTATATGGAGATAGTTTTTAGTGGTTTGAAAAGCACTATTAATGACCATATTTTTGAATGCTCTATACCTGCGTTTAGGGTGCTCGATTTGGACGGGCGATTAGCAGATGATAAAGGCATACCAATGAAAAACGTTGAAGCAACTTTGCGACTTTATGAAGATATCTTAAATAAATATCCAGATTACATAGAACAGTTTTATAATGCAGCGGCTGTTATAATAAATCGAAGTTACAAGGCACCTATAAATACATTTGAGGATGTTGATGATAACTTGCCATTTTAATTAATGCTGAAGATTGGGAATAAAAATATGCCATTAGAAATTGTAAGAAATGATATAACTAAAATGACGGTGGATGCTATCGTTAATGCTGCCAATGAATCGCTTTTGGGAGGTGGCGGTGTTGATGGTGCGATTCACTATGCCGCAGGGCCTAAGTTACTCGCCGAGTGTAAGACTCTTGGCGGTTGCAAGACCGGTAAGGCAAAGATTACCGGTGGTTATAATCTGCCTGCAAAGTATGTGATACATACCGTTGGTCCTATTTATGAGGACGGCAAACACGGTGAAAAGGCGTTACTTGAATCCTGCTATCGTGAGTCTTTGGCGTTGGCTAAAGAACACAACTGTGAAACGGTGGCGTTTCCGCTTATCTCTTCGGGCGTGTACGGATACCCGAAAGACCAGGCGTTAAAGGTTGCAATTGACGTTATCAGCGACTTTCTTCTTGACAACGAGATGAAGGTCTATATCGTCATATTTGATAAGGCGGCGTATAAAATCAGCGAGAAATTGTTTTCAGATATCGCCGAATATATTGACGATAATTATGTGGACGAGCACACCGATTACCGCCGTGAGAGTATGCGTCTTAATATGCCGATGCAGTCGATTATGGCGGCTGATATGTGCGAGTGCAAGGCGATGGCACCGGACGATGATCTCGATGAAATTATCAAGCAGATTGACGAGAGTTTCTCACAGATGCTTCTCCGCAAGATTGACGAAAAAGGTATGACCGATGCCGAGTGTTATAAGAAGGCCAATATCGATCGTAAGTTGTTCTCGAAAATTCGTGGCGATGTGAATTATAAGCCGAGTAAACCCACTGCAATTGCATTTGCTATCTCGTTGGAACTTTCCCTTGAGGAAACCGAGGATATGCTCAAAAAGGCAGGTTTTGCGCTTTCGCACAGTAATAAATTTGATATCATTATCGAATACTTTATAAGCAAGGGCAATTACAATATCTTTGAAATAAACGAGGCGCTGTTTGCCTTTGACCAAAGTTTACTTGGAGCATAGTCAAGATGGAAAAAGAAATATTTTTCGACAATAAAATAAAACTCGAAGAATGTAGAAAAACAATTCAATCTAATTTGACAAAAAGTTTACAAAACCTAAAAATGATTTTTGAAAGTAATGATTCCGTTGATGTCTTTGATGCTTGTAAATACGATAAGATTGTTTTTGATCCATTAACCGGGCAAAATGAAAATTTAATTGAAATGCTGAACCAATATCAAACATATCTCGTGACATTAAAGGCGGTAGAGTATTTACTTAATAAATACCCCGCAAAATCATTTTTTGCGCGTTTTGGAAATATAGCGGGTAACGATATAGAATCCACGGATGGAAAAATAGTTGCAGAATGTTTTGCTCAGGTAAGTTATAAAAATAATAAAAAATTAGAAAAAGATTTAGTAAAACTAAACTCTGCGGCATCTAATTCGGTGTGTTATGAATTCTTTTATGATAAGGTTTTTACAGAAGAAGCTCATTTATCATTTAAGAGTAAATATCCCAAAATCAATATAGTTAAGTTTGAAACATTAAAATAGTTAAATTAGTTGGTGAAATTATGATTAAGTTTATTTGCTACCCTAAATGTACTACTTGCCAAAGGGCTAAAAAGTGGTTGGATGATAATAAAATTGAATATGAATTTAGGGATATTAAGCCCGATAATCCCACGCTTGAGGAATTGACCGAGTGGTATAACAAAAGCGGCTTGCCGATTAAGAAGTTTTTTAACACAAGCGGTCTTTTATATAAATCATTAGACCTTAAAAACAAACTGCTCGAAATGAGTGAGGATGAGATGCTAAAGCTCCTCGCAACCGACGGTATGCTTGTTAAAAGACCACTGCTTATAGACAATGATTTTGTGCTTGTTGGGTTTAAGGAAGTTGAGTGGAAAGAGATATTATGATATTAAAGAATAAAATTTGCGCAATAACCATTTCTGTGAATGAACATTTTTCATTTAATGATTATAAAAATAAGAAATACGATATTGTGCTAAACCCGCAAGAATACACCGCAAAAGACAATATTAAAGTTTTAGAGATAGATGTAAATTTGTTTAAAGAACGAAAGAAAATTGCATTAATATCTTTTATAGGTGAACCTACGGGTAACATCGCTGTTTTAGGCGGGACGATACTTACTATTCTCCAAGATGAAGTTTTTTTACAGATCGATATTATCAAAGGTGAAATTGTTAATACAAAACCGACAGATATTTTTGGAAGTGCTTTCTCATTAAATAAATTTGGCGATGATTATATTGTTCATGGCGAAATTGAAATTGCAAGATATAATAGCAATTTAAACAAATTGTGGTCTTTTAGTGGTAGAGATATTTTTGCTTCTATAACAGGTAGGACTGCATTTGAAATGGCGGAAAACTCGATAAAACTGTATGATTTCCAAAATAATTACTATGAAATAGACTATGACGGCAAGGAAATATAATTTGTCGCATGCGAAGCGACCTGACCTCTCTTTTATTGGTGTAGAATGAGTACATCAAATGAAAGAGAGGTTTTCTATTATGAAAAACACAAACAAAAATAACATTACTGAACTCGTATTTATTTTGGACAAAAGTGGTTCTATGTCGGGGCTTGAGAGCGAAACAATCGGCGGGTTCAACTCGATGATTGAAAAACAGAAGAAGCAGGATGGCGGTTGCTATGTTTCAACTGTGCTTTTTGATGATGAGAGCGAAGTTCTGCATGACCGCGTAAAGCTTCACGACATTCCTAAGATGACTGATAAGGATTACACCGTCAGAGGTTGCACAGCACTAATTGATGCTATTGGTGGGGCAATTCATCACATCGGTAATATTCATAAATATGCCCGTCCCGAGGATGTACCTGAGCACACGATGTTCGTTATCACAACCGACGGTCAAGAAAATGCAAGTCACAAGTACACAAGCGAACAGGTTAAAAAGATGATTGAGCGACAGAAAGAAAAATACGGTTGGGAGTTCTTGTTCATTGGTGCCAATATTGATGCGGTTGAAACGGCGGCTCGTTATGGTATCGATAAAGACCGAGCAGTAAACTATAACGCAGATGGTGAAGGGACTCATATACTTTATGAGTCGGTTGCAAAAGCGGTTTGCAACGTCCGAGCAAGTGCACCGCTTAGTGCAGATTGGTCTGAAGAAATCAACGCTGACTACCAGCGCAGAGGCAAAAAGAATAAATAAAATTTTAGGCGAGGGTTAAACCTCGCCTTATTTTTTGTTTGTATGAGTAAAAAAGTCGAATCAAAAAACATGGGGCAAAATATGGGGCAACGCAAAACATAGGGTAAAAGTTGGGGTGGCGTTCGTGACGTAAACACGGGGTAATTGTTGGGGTAAAGTATGGGGCATTTATTGGGGTGCTAGATATGGGGTGAAAGATGGGGCAACTAAAATCATGGGGTATAACATGGGGTAAGGCGCACAGTTAAATATGGGGCAGAATATGGGGCAAAAGCTGGGGTGGATATATTGGGTAAATGTTGGGGCAGAATATGGGGTAAAAAGATAAATTTATGTTGGGGTAAAACATGGGGTTATAGCCTAACTTAAATATGGGGTGGATTATGGGGCGAAAAAACATGGGGTAATAATATTTTAACGTTTATGAATTGCGCTCTCCCCCTTATAGGGGTATTATTGTAATATATTCATAATCCTTAAGGAAATTAAATCAAAACGTATCAAAAAGGAATCAAAAGGGTATAAATGACGTTCTGATGAAGTCTAACGCAATTTCTCGCAATCTAAGGCTCAATAATAAAAAATCTATAAATATCGTTTTTCATTTCGATATGATAAG
>JAEIGA010016809.1_pt1 | contig 11129 bp, 11 predicted proteins | sample 9270691 | NCBI WGS metagenome assembly JAEIGA01 (sample SAMN17057246, study PRJNA624740) | gut metagenome | biome: biome; isolation source: fecal sample | host: Bos grunniens | place: China: Xizang | collected 2019 | reverse complement strand
GATATAGCAAAAGAAGCTAAAAGAACTCTTAATTTTTTAGGACTTGATAGATGGTTTAAAATTGGTCAAAATATGGGGATTAATAAAGATGAATATTAAAATTGATAGAAGATTCCCTTTTGGATTTAAAGGTAATTGGTCTAAGTGTTATAAAAAGAGTAATTATAACGATAGACAAGAAACAATTGAGTATTCAAGAACTACATATTATGATGTCGGGTTTGATCTTCAATTAAAACATATTGAAGATGGTGTAGACAAATCAATAATAAACTCGCAACCAATTCAAAATTTAATCACAAAAGGTGGTTATATTATTACAAAAACAACTGATGCTCATTTTAGAGATGACATAAAAAACTATGAGTGCATTATAGAAATAAATGATATTGTTTATTTTGAAAATGAATTTTGGATTGTTGAAAAAATTGATGCAAGAAGTGTTTATACACCGAAAAAACAAACAATTTATTATGTTATTATGAAAAATATTTTTAAAGATGTAATTGTTGGAGTAAATAGGAGTTTAAAAGAAAATGTTTAAGTTACAAGAATTAGGAAAATTAATTGAAACAAAGTTAAATTTTGAAGGTAATAATTACACTCCTGCTTATTCTTTTATTGTTCACACAGAAATTGGAGAAAATACAAATAATAGTTATATAAATTGTGTTTTGAGAGTCGATAAGCCAAAAGTAAGCACAGTACCAGGAATAAAAAATAATCAATATAATTTTGTTTTAGATATGGTTATACCTGCAAATGGTGCAAACTATGACCTTTCGAGTATAGAAACAATAATTGATAAATTTGTTGAAAATTATAATGGTAAAGAATATAGTTTTAATGAAGGCAAAGCAATTTTAAGTTTTTCACTTACAGGAACAGGCAATTTTAAGACCGAATATGGGCAGGGAAACATTGTTCCTTTATCAATGAATATATTTGTCAATTATTCTGAAAATGTTGTTTTAAATAAGGTTTATTTGCTTAATAATAAAATATTGCCTTATAGTTTTGAAGAATTATTGCTTGAAAAAGATGGCAAAACAACTCCAATTTATGGCGAAAAATACCAGCAGTCTTTTTTAACATTGCAAAGAAAGTATTATCATTTTAGGTTGCCAAACGATGATTTAATTGCATCAGATTTATTAAGTGATATGTTACAAGGCGATATGAATAAGCAATATACATTAAAATTCTATGATGGAAACATTTTTACAGAAGAAAATCCGTATGAAACAACAGTTTCTATTGTTAGAATGGGAAATTCTAAACATGAACGACCTAATACACCTGAATTGGATCTTACCTTTGCTGATGTTGATTCTGGTGCAGGTTTGACAAAATACGAACTTGCACTTATTGATAATCCATTTGATGCACAAAGCGAAAATACAAGATATTTTGAGTCACAAGAAGTTCAACAAGCATATTATGAAAATTTAATTGAAAATGGTGGTGCAAATTGGGATAGAATAAAAGCTCCAAATTTAAACTCCATTGATTTAACCAATCAAATTTACAAAAATACAACCGGGTATGATGTTTTTGACCTTGCAAATAAAAATTATGCGATTATTAAAGTAACTCAATATATAGAAGTTACTGAGAATGATATTGAAACAACAACACAAGAAAAGATTAATTATTTCTATTATTTTGTGCAAAACTCATCAATTGGACTATTTAATCAAGTAGCTTATGATTTACAGCTTGACTCGGTTCAAACGTATTATTTTAATCCAAATATTGAATTTAAAGGCAATTTTATAAATAAAGCACACCTTGATAGATGGATTGATAATGGCGATGGCACAATTAGTTTTAATGGTGTTGCAGATAGTGATTTGTTTGAAAGAGAAGAAATCAAGCAAGTTGCGAAAAGATTAGTTTCAAGGGAAAAATTAAAATATAAAGTAGCTGGAACAAATGCTAATATTGCTGATTGGTTTAACAAAAAAGTTTTATGCTGGGCTTATATTTTAGTAGGAACAGTTCCAGTAACAATAAAAAATATTACAGATAATAGTAATATAAGTAATTATAATTTACAATCAACTTTTGCAAATTATGGTGTAAGTTCAATTATTGATTATGGATTTAAAGTTTTATGTTATCCAATTTATAAATATGACTTAAATAATTTAGAAAGTGGAAGAATAAAAATTCACGATATAGGAAATTCAGCATATATAGAAATTAGTGATGAGGGATTTAAAAATTTTATAAATAATAATAATGGATTTACAGATATTTATTCAATAAAATTAAGCATAAAACCTCCAATGCATTATTTATCAACTACTTATACTGAATATACAATAACAAGTGGAGATTTGATTATAAGAGGTCAAAAAAGAACAAGTGGTCAAATTGCATTATTACAAGGAAATGGTCAAATAGTTCTTGCAACTGACTCAATAGATAGAGTGATTGCAACAGGAAAAAATGACTCACAATACTATGGATTATTTGAAATTGAAGAAGATAATACCGATGCTATTTATTTAACTTGTGATATAACATTGCCACAATTAACATTTAATAAAACAACATTAAATACTGCACAAAAAAATAAAACATATAATCCAAAAATAAATAGTGTTGATTATAAAGAATTAGTTTTGACTTTTGCGGGTTCACAATTTGTAATTGATTTGCAAAAATTAAATTCATCAACATTAGATTTTAAATACAATGAAATGATAACTGCGGACACAACAAAAGGACTTTTGAGATTAAATATTGCAAACACACAAGCAAATACACAAAAAATATTTAATCCAAGTTATGCAAGTTCATTTAATGGATTTAGTTTTACAAATGATTTAACAATTCCATTTTCAACAAATGCTTATGATACATTTATTGCTAATAATAAAAATGCTTATTTAAGTTTTCAAAATCAACAAGTTTATACTACTGAAATGTATAAAATGAATTCATTGTCAAGAGTTGCAAATGTTTTAAAAAATCCATTAAGTATATTTGGGGAAGCGACAAACTATTCAGTAGATACATTAAAAACAGGTATACAACTTGCATATAATCAAGCACAATTTGAATTAAATATTGATAATATGAAAAATGCACCTGATAGTTTAAGCAATGCAAACGGAAATGCATTATTTATTTGTGCCGTTGCAGAATTTGGAATTTATGCTGAAATTTATGAGGGTATTAACATAGAACTTGAAATGGCAAACGATATAATGTATAGAGATGGATTTACGTACAATCGTTTTGGAAATATTAAAGATTTTGACAATATAAGAAAATATTTTAACTACGTTAAGGCTATAATTGGTAATATTGGTGGGATTGCTATTAGTAATAATGCAAGAAACGATTTAAGACAAAGATTTTTAAATGGAATTAGATTCTGGAATAGTGATAATATTGATTATTCAAAAGAAAATATTGAAAAATCAATAGAAATATAGAGTTTGATGTGGACTATGATATTCGTGTTGTATCTATACAAGAATTAACAAATACTCCAACAAGTATTAGTTATGGAGATGAATTTATAACACAAGTAGTTTTAAAAGATGGATATAATTATACTGATATTGAAGTGTTAATTTCTGCCGAAATAGATTCAATTACAACATCTTTATATGGTTCATTTTTTAATATAACAACAGGAATAATTACACTAAACACATCTGATTATCCAACAATTTTAAAAAATAACGGAACAATTAAAATTTCTATTGTATCAAGCAATTAAAGTAAGTTTTGTTAACTTACTTTTTTTATTCCAAAAAAATAATAAAAGGAGAAAAAAAGTGAATACAATTAAAATTTATTTAAACAAAAATGCAAGTGGTTCAGTTGCAGAACTTTACAAAGATTTTGCCTTGTTTGTTAATAGTTACCAAAATAAATTAATTGATGTTTATGTTCCAAAATCAATGCTTTATTCAAATGAAAATGTAACATTTATAAATGCAGTTAAAATTGGAGCATTGCTTACAGCTCAAAATGGCGAAACTATAACAGGTGATAGTTATTACTTAAATTATTTAAAAGATGAAACAATTAACAATGTTGAATATTCTGTTTATGAGCGAATTTTGCCTAAAGAATTTACCATTTACCCGGGCAATGTAACAATTATCACTAATGTTTTAAGTATAGATAACACTGATATTTTAAACCCTGTAATGCTTCAAGTTGTAACTACACAAACAAGTAATTTATTAGTCCAAAATAGTGCTTATATTGAAGATGAAACAGTTGTTGATCCAACAAAAACAGAATTAATTTATGGGTGGCTTGTTCAAGACCGAGCTGAAATAGTTGATTTGAGCGAAAGAATGACAGATGCTGAAACGCAAATTGACCTCAATACAGAGAATATTGCAACTAATACCGAAGATATTGCAAAAATTAAACTTTCTGTAAATATAAGTGAAACATATATTGGTCAAATGACAGGTTCGAGTTTACCGACAACTACTCAATTAAATAATTATGTTGAATTAGCAGTAGATAGAACTCCTAACAATGGCGATGTGATTATTTTTATACTAACAAAATTAGATGAAACTAATAAAAATTATAAATATATTTATAGCCTTGCAACAGGTTGGAATTATTACGAATTGCCGCCAATGGAGCCTGCTTATAATGGAAGTTTTGGCTTTGTTAAAGGTTCTTATAATGTTGGAGTTACAAGAAGTGTATTAATAGACATAAATGCAGGTGAATTTACTAATATTTATGTAAAAAATGTTACAACTAGTTCTTATTTAACACTAGATACATTTTTAAATAATTTATATAACGAGCAACAACGCATTAAAAATGGAACAGTTGCTGTTGGACTTGCAACAAAAGCCGTTTCAGATGAAAATGGAAATAATATTGCACAAACTTATATGACTAATAATGCAGGTGCGACAAAAGAATATGTTCAAAATTATGCACTACCAAAAGAATTTTTCCAAACATATTTTATTGATTCTCAAGGTTATGTTGATGACCCACCAACTGAGCCTGTTAATGGTGTTCAGTTTACAAAAGAAACAAATGCAGTGGGTGAATTTAATATATTTAACATATCAAGAATAAATACAAGCTCTATTAAGTTAACAAATAAAAATACTGCTGAAACATCAATTTATATTAGTGCTAATCAAGATACAACATTTCAATTAAAACTTACTACTTATGCACAAAAACAAGGCGAAAATTTACAAAATTTATCCATTGAATTATCAAACGAAATTATACTTACGGCAGGGGATATTTATAAAGTTGATTTTCAAAGCAATTTTAATGAATTAGTCGGTGTTTTAACAATCTCAAGTGGAGATATTTTAGGACAAAATTTATCGATAATAACTCAATCAAGTCAAGTAACAACATATAGTATTATTTCAAATGATATTTATCCAAGCTCTCAAACAATAAATACACAAAGTTTAGTTGTTGTTACACAACAAGGAAATTTAGGCGAAATACCAGTTTATGATCTTAATGGAGTAATTACAGGCACAAATATTGCTTTTGATTTTGGTGATAATGTAATTTATAAAAATACACTGGCAAGATTCATTTTAATGGTGAATGAACAAACAGAACTACCATTAACAGATACATTAAATTTAATTTATAATAACCAAAATGTTCGTATTGCTACCCCTTACAATTATTTAAGCGGTAATGCGACAATTGAAAATTTACAACAAACAAACATTACTTTTGATGCTTTAAATGGCACAGTAATTGATTTTATTGCTTTTATTGATATAGATACTGGTGATAACATTACGGTATTTGTTAATGAAGATAAATTGAGTAATAGTGGTGGAAATGGCGATAATTCACCTGAATTATTGTGGGAAAATCCAAACCTAAGTATTGATTTTGAAGCACAAGAAATAACGTTAATTCAAAATGATTGTAATTATTTTTTGATTGAATATTGTTTGAATAATTGGAATTACAACATTTTAAATTATATATTATGTAAAAAAGATTATGGTTGTATAATATCTGAAAGTGTTGGGACAGAATCAGGTGGTGGATATGGTATATTAGTAACAAGGACTGTTATTGCGCCGGACCCTCTTGACCCACCACCACCAAATACAATAACATTTAGTAAATGTGGTACAACAACTAATTCTTTTAAATTTGACGATAGTAATAACTGGCTTAAACCAAAAAGAGTATTAGGTTTAAAATTGAATGTGTAAGGTGATTAATATGAAAAAAGTGTGTATAAAAAATAACAAGTTAAATATAAATTATCATCTTGTTTACAGCGAAGAAAAAGCAATAAAAGATGGTTATACAATTGTTGATATTCCACAAGGCTATGAAGATTGTTGTTTTGAAGATATTGAAAATGGAGTATTTAGCATTGAAAAATATAATATGAGAAAAAATAAAATCTCGATGCAAAACGAACTTTCAGAACTTGAAAGTTGGTTTGATAGTTTTTTTGAAAAACAACTTATTCAATCGACTTGGCAGATTAATTTTAAAGTAAGCAAAGACATTTATTTTAAAGATGAAAATAGTAATTATAAAATATATTCAAATATTGAAGAATTAAAAGTTCAAGGTGAAGTTGTAAGGGCTAGAATTAAAGAAATAAGAAATTTCTTAAAGGATTAAAATTATGGACGAAATTTTAGAAATTGCAAAAGCAATTCAAGAAAATAACAAAGATGAAGCAATCGCAATTGTTGGTTATACAGAACTTTTAAAAGCTGTTTTTAGCAGCAATTTAGCTGCTGTTGATAAGCAAAAGTGCAATGATTCGATACAAGAAATCATTTCAGATGAATTAAATCATCAACAAAAGTTACAAGAACTATACACAATGCTTACTGGAATTGAAATAAATAAAACTTAAAAGGAGAAAGATTATGCTTTATAACTTAAATTTGAAACGAAAAAAGAAAATGACCGATTGTTTAGAGTGTAAGTTTTTTGATAGAAAAAATAAAAAATGCAATGGATTAGGCAATGTATGTTTTGAGTATGATTTAAAAACAGGAATTTTAAAAGACCCAAAAACAGGATTGCCTATAAAAAATGTATAAATTAAAACAAGTCAATTTGATAAGGTTTGTTTTTTTAAAGGAGAAAATTATGGAAATAACAGAATTCTTAAAAAGTATTTGGCTTTGGATTATTGGTGGATTTAGCGGTGTTTCAATAATTGGAATTGCTATTTTAATTTTTAGAGCTGCAATTTCAAATGTTATTAATAAACTAATAGGAAAATTAGCTTTTAAACAATTCTATGATGAAGTTAAACAAAAAAGTATTGACGATTTAAAGCAAATTAGTTTTAGTCAATCGCTTGAACCGATTGCAAAAAGTGAATTAGAAAAGATTAATGAAAAAGCTGATGAACGATTAAATAAAGAATTTCAAAAACTTTATAAACAAAATGAAAACATTTTAAATGTTATTAAACTTTTTGCAAGCTATTTCGATGACAGTTTTATGATTTCAAACGATAAAAAAGAATAATTAAAAGTTTTAATTGAAAATTCAAAAAACCAAAAACAAGAAAGGATTCAAGAGATTAAATTTGAAACTAAAGAAGTTAAAATTAATAATCAAGAAAAAAGCCACCAAGAACAAGTTAAAGAAAAAAATAATATTATAAGGTAGGTATTTATTATGAGAAAAATAGATATTTACAAAAAAAATAAAAAGCGAGCAAGGGTTCTAAAAATCCTTGCTCCAATAGTATTTTGGAGTTTTTTATTAATTAGCTTTATTTGTTTAATCTTTGCAATTAAAAATAGTTTTGGAAATTTAATTGAAATGATTGATTTATTAGATAAAAAAATATATAAAGGCAAAGAACTTCAAGCAAATTATCAAATATTAATTGATAAATATGGCGAGTGGATTATTGGAAATGGTAGCAACGGATTTACTATTTCATTTATTAATATCAAGGCTGTAATGTTTAGTGGTTTTATGCTCACAAATGCAGTTTTATCAATAATATTCTTTATAAATGCATATTTATTAGGTAAATGGTTATTGCCTTTATTTGCTAATCAAATTACTCAAAATAATCAAGATATAGTCAACGAAACAATTTTACAAGATAAGGAGTAAAATTCATGATTAATAATGATAAACAAGAAATTAAAAATAGATTTGAGATTATTAGATTTAGGACACTTTTTTTAACAGCCACTATTTTAATAACTTTAATCTTCTTTTTCTTAGTCAATATAGGAAAATCGGAAAAATTTGATGTAATTGAATTTATTTTAATTTGCATAGTACAATTATTAATTTACTATATTTATTTCCCTGATGGTGACTTATTTGGGCAAACAAATGCAGTATATATTTTAAATAAACAAGCATATAACGAAAAAGCAACATTGATTAATCAAAGTGGTCAAATAAATAAACTAAGAGAATATTGTGTTGTTGAATATGAAGAAAGAAAGAAAAGATATATTAAAAATTATTTAGGATATATTGGAATTACTGAAGAAGAATTTGAAATTTTAAAACAAAAAGATGAAAAATTTATTAAAAATTTAAAATCCTATGAATTTAAAAATGGAGAAAGATCGAAATTAGTATTTTTCAATAAATTAAAAAGAAAAAATTTGTATAACCTTGTATATAAAAAAATACCTGTGGAACAAAATTTTCCTGAAACGATAATGTCGGCAACTGAAAATTATGAGTCGTCTTGTATTAAAGATGGCTCTTCAAGATATAAAAAACTTACATTTTTTAATAAATTTTTAAAAGTTATAATGATTGGAGCGATTCTTGCTTATATTTCTTATACATTTAAAGATGGAATTGGTATATCTGAAATCACACAAATTTTAACGTATTTAACAGCAATTATATCAAATGCAATTATGTCATTCAACGCAGGCGAGAAGTGTTCTAAAGTTTATAAAAATCAATTTTATGTCGAATTATCAAATTTTATTGATGAATTTAATGAATATACAAAAAGAGGGGGAATTTGACCCTCTCTTTTTTATCTATAAAAAAATAAAATAAATAAGAATAAAATTAGTCTTGTAAAAAGTCTTAAAAAACAAGACTTAAACAAAACTAGTAAAAAAAAGACTATAAAAACTATATTTTTTAGTATAAAATAGCACTAAATAACACATAAAATAATAAAAAAAGTGAATTAATATAATCCCAGCATCTCCACCAATGCTTGTAAATGCTGAAAATATCGGCATTTACACAATATTAAAACTTAAAAAAGTCATAATTCTCAAAAACACTGAGTAGATTATGACTTTTTTTGTTGACTTTTTAATAAGTTTTTGTTGACTTTTTGTTGAGTTTTTTAAATCGTAAAATTTAATTTTGATACCATCTTTTTCTCTTCATTTGGCATTAAGTGAGAGTAAGTGTTAAGGGTTTGCTCAATTGAGCCATGTCCAAGCCTTTTTGACACCATAACGATACTTTCGCCTTGAGAAATTAAAAGTGATGCGTGCGAATGTCTTAAGCAATGCAGGTGTAATTTTTTTACACCTGTTTTTTTTATTGCATTTTCAAATTTTCGAGTGGTTGTTTGTTCGGCAAGTGGTCGATTGCCACCAAATACAAAATTTGTATCTTTATAATCGCATTGATTTTCTTTAAGGGTTAAAAGTAGGGTAATCAAGTTATCAGGTATTAAGAGCTTGCGTCTTTCATAGGTTTTAGTTGGAACTACTGCATAGGGCTTATTTTCAACCTTTCTTGTGATGTTTGAGTCAATTGTGACTATTTTATTTTGGAAGTCAATTTTGTTCCAAGTTAAAGCAAAAGCTTCGCCTTTTCGACAACCTGTTAAATATAGAAAAGTAAAAAATGTTTTAAATACAACATCATCAACTTCTTTAATAAATGTTGAAAACTCATCGAGCGACCACACCTCAACTTCCTTTTTTGCTTCCGTTCTCTTAAATGGCTCAACCTGAGTAACAGGGTTTGTTGGTAAATCAAAGTAATACACAGCATATTTAAAAATTGCAGACAATGAAGTTCTTAATTTCTTCTTGAAGTTATAGCTGTAATTTTTATCGCTTATGAATAATTGCCAATTATAAATATCTTGTTTTGTTATAGCAAAAACTTTTTTATTGGAAAAATAAGGGAGAATGTGCAAATTAAATAGATTTTTTCTATCGTAAATCGAACTAACTTTTAAATTCTTGCTTATATATACAAGGTAATTGTTGTAAAGTTCTCTAAATAACATATCAGAGCGATTCGATTTTTTTGTAGATGGATTTAATGCTAAAAACTCATTATAAGCTTTTTCGGCATCTTTTTTTGTCTTAAACCCACTTAATCGTTTTTGTTTATATTCGCCATACTCACAAAAGTAAAATCTAACCGACCATTTTCTATTGGTTGGATTCTGATTGTAACTTGCCATAAAAGGTTCTCCTATTTCTTGATTTGTAAAAAAAATTAGTTCAAATTCATATTTTAACTGATTTTAATCTTTATATTGTGTTAATAGTGAGTTTAATAAAATTTCTAAATTGTTTTTATTAAATAATTTAATATTGGTGCTATTTGCTAAATTATAAGCTTGAGGTGTGAATTCAGGGGCAGTAGAAATAACCCAACCTTCATTTGCTTCATAATATTTCATGGCTGCAATTATTTCTTGTACACATCTTATTCCAAGAATAGATTTACTCATTTTGCACTGAATAGCAATTCTATACGATTTTTTTTCTGATATAACATCTGCTCCATAATCTCCACTTTTATTAGTAACAAAGGATTTATATCCACAATGTTCCATAAAATCAGCTGTCCATAATTCAAAATCAAATGGATTTAATTTTTCTATTTGTTTTATACCATTTTTGATAAAATTTTTTGATATTATATAATTTTTTAGTTTAAGTTCATAATTGTTTGCAGGAATATGTTCTCCGTTTGATTTCCAAATCATATAAGGCATGATTTCTTTTATTTTATAATAGTTAATTTCGTGTTTTTTAGTTAGTAATTTTTGTGTTTTTGTACTTACATATTCTACATGAATAGTGATGCTGGGTTCTATTATTGGTTTATTTAAAATATGTTGTTCAAACACATCTACTTTTTTGTAATAAAGTTCTAAGTTGGTTTTATCT
>JAEIGA010016808.1_pt1 | contig 11129 bp, 11 predicted proteins | sample 9270691 | NCBI WGS metagenome assembly JAEIGA01 (sample SAMN17057246, study PRJNA624740) | gut metagenome | biome: biome; isolation source: fecal sample | host: Bos grunniens | place: China: Xizang | collected 2019 | reverse complement strand
AGAGACCTTGAGAAATTTATTGATTGGTAGCCTTTGGCTCTGAAGGGGCACCTTTTGTATTGTACTGGTTCATCGCCCTATCCACACCTATTGTACCGAAAGCCTTTATCACCTCTATAGCTCTTTCTATAGCAGGTTTGAGTTCCGCTTTCTCATCTGCAGTCCATTTGCCAAGGACAAAATCGACCTGTGAACCGAATCCAATGTGTGATCCAATACCGATTCTGAGACGACAATAACTCTCTGTACCAATCATTTGGGCTATATTGGCCAGACCATTGTGACCTCCATCACTACCCTTCTTCCTCAGCCTTAGATGACCGATAGGGAGTGCCATATCGTCTACAATTACCAAAAGCCTTTCAACCGGAATCTTGCTCTGCTGCAACCAGTAGTTAACAGCTTTACCACTCAGATTCATATAGGTGGAGGGCTTGAGCAATGTGAATGAGTGCCCTTTGAAACGTACCTCAGCCACATCTCCATAGCGTTTGGTACTAAAAGAAGTGTTGGACGCCTGGGCCCAGGCATCCAACACTGAAAATCCTATATTATGTCGAGTATCAACATATTCGAAACCGATATTACCAAGACCGACTACCAAATAGTTCATACCCTCACTATATCTATCTGTTCAGGATTAAGCTTTAGCAGCAGCTGCAGAAGCACGGGTAGCTTTAACTGCACATACCATAGTGGTCTTAGGGCTTACGATCTGGATGTTGTCGTAAGAAAGATCACCAGCGTTGATCTGTTTACCGATAGTAAGGTTAGTGATATCTACAGGTAGTGTGTCAGGAAGATCTTTGATAAGACCGCTAACTTTGATTTTGCGTGCACCAGGTACAAGCTTACCACCTTGTTTTACACCTTCTGAGTGACCTTCAACTTTAACAGGGATTGCAATAACTACAGGTTTGTCCTCTGATACTGCAAGGAAGTCAACGTGAAGAGCCTCATCGCTGATTGGATGATATTGGATAGCGTGGAAAACAGCAAGGTAAGATTTACCCTCGATATCAAGGTTGATGATGTAGCTGTTAGGGGTGTGGGTGATAAGTTTAAGGTCTTTTGCTGAGATAGAGAAGATAACGTTCTCTACACCTGCACCATACAATACACATGGAACCTGACCCTCTTTACGAAGGTGTTTAACATCAGATTTCTTACCAAGAACTCTGTTTGTACCGTTGATAGTAATTTGTTGCATAATTTGATTTTTAAAAATGTGTTACTCAGTTCGGAGTTTCCGAACCCCATTGCACCAAAAAGGGAAGCCCCTTTTTTGTGGGCTGCAAAGGTAGAAAAAATTATTGATAATCAAATTATTTAATCATCTTTATTTGATGACCTACTGAATCATCCCCACATCCCTGTTCCAGGCATATCCTTTATAATAATTGTCAAGGTATCCATTGGATGGATTGGGGACATATATGCTCAGACCCGAGAAGTTTCTGATATCTATGCTCAAAAATTTGTCTGTCGCATATTTTGCCACCACGGCACCATTCATTGCCGCGCTGAAGGAGTCATACATCCCCTTGTCGGAAGAGAGCATCTCCATAAAGTGCCCGAAGTCATAGAACCAGTGCTTATCTCCTCTGTAATAGCGCTGCAGACTTCTCATATTCAAGGTTTTTATACGATCCCTATCTTGATCGAATATTGCCTTTGCCTGAGCCGCCACCTGTGAGAGATTCTCAGTCCTGACCACACAGATGGTCCCACCACCTGTACCTGGCACATTGTAATAGTCATAATAACTGCTGGCTATAGACGAGACCCTCTCCTGAAGGGAGGCTGTAGAGTAGAAGATCTGCTCCATCACATCACCCAGAGGGAAACCTGCCGCCATAATTTCTGTAGGTGAGAGGACCAGATACTCCCCTTTATCTTTCAGTTCATATGCCACCTCTATACCAGCCATCAGGCAGGCATCAAACATTATATACGAGTATTTTCTCGGCAAGGCAGAGGCAAGTTCCATAATATCCATTTCCTCTCTGTCCATCTGCCCGAAGCTTCTTACCACAGGATTCCTGTAGTAGTCAACAGGGGTCCAGCCCGAACCATGTGAAGAGAAAAGTATCCCCGATTCCTGGGCAGGAAATATTGAATCTATATAGACGAGGACCTCATGCAGCAACTCCGTCTCAATGGAGCTGCGCCCCTGATACTCCATCAGAATCTCCTCATTTACCACACCGTATTTGTCCATCGACAACCTTTTCAGACGTGGGATATCACCTTCATAGTGCTCAAGAATCAGCAGGACATCCCCTGACTCCTTCTTAAGATTGAAATCGCGTGGAACATAGGGCGATTTTTTTACATCCTGAATATTCTCCTTTATTGAGGATGAGAGATTTGATGTTATGACGGTATATATCAGCATTGAACGCCTTACTGTCTCCTCCTTAGGGGAAAACCAGTGGCACGATGTTGGCAACAACAAAATCAGCGTATATAGTATTGCTCTATTCAGCTTGCTTATGCGCATATCATTGATTTATTAACGCCACAAATATAGAAATTTATGTTATATTTGTAACAAACTAAAAAAGACAGAATATGAAAGGTGACACATTATTGGCATTCATAGGTGGTGCTATCGTAGGGGCAGCTGCAGCTATCCTGTTTGCACCGGACAACGGCACTGAGACCAGAAAGAAAATCAAGGAGACACTTGACAAAGAGTACCAGAACCTTAAATCAAAGTTGAACCAGGAGGAGCCGGCAGCACCTGCAGAGCAGGAGGTGGCAGCGGATCCTGCAGAATAACCGGATATGGCTGAATTTGATTCAAATAGAAATCCTCTTGACGAGCTTTACAGTTCGCTGAAAGAGTATTTGGATCTACGCATAAAGGAGGGCAAGCTCTCTATGACAGAGAGCCTTGCTGTCCTTTTCAGTAGACTCATCGTATTTATATTGTCGGTAATTACCGGTGCTGTAGCATTTGCATTCTTCGCATTTGCATTCAGTCAGTGGATAGGGACTCTACTCCACTCCCAGGCACTCGGAGCTCTCATTACCGGTGGAATCTTCCTGATAGCGGCAATTATTCTGATTGCACTCAGACACAGACTGTTCACCGACAGTATGGTAAAATTATTGATAGGTATGTTCTTTAAAAACAATGGGAATGAATCAGGCAAATAACACATCGGACTACTCCAGCATCTCCAGTTTGAAAGAGCTCAAATTCCAGAGGAAACTCCTCTCATCAAGGATTGAGCACCAGGAGGCTATGATAATGTACAAGATTCAGGTGGTAAAGGAGAATGTATCCCCATCCAGATTGCTTTATATGGGCTTTGAATCTGTGGCTGCACGCAACTCCGTGGTCAATGTGGCCTTCAAGACTTTCAACACGATAAGATCCATAATTACAAATAGAGGATAATTAGTATTAACAAATGAACTGCTTAAAAAAGACTATGCTGCTGATTGCAGGTGTGGGTCTGCTGGCATGTTCCTGCGCAGACAACACAAAAACAAAAGAGGGACAAGAAGATTTCAAATATCTTATAGATGAATTTGCTGACCTGAAGATTATCCGCTACAGGATACCCGGATGGGATGATCTCACACTTCAGCAGAAAGAGTACATATACCATCTGGGCGAGGCTGCAAAATATGGACGCGATATCCTTTGGGCCCAGAATTTCAAATACAATCTCCAGATCAGAAAAGTTATTGAGAATATCCTCAACAACTATGAGGGGGATACCGGAAGCAACAATTATGCAGACTTCCTGGTATATGCCAAAAGGGTCCTCTTCAGCAATGGTATCCACCACCACTATGCAGAGGACAAGATTATCCCCACCTGCTCACAGGAGTATTTCAAATCTCTTATGGAGGCGGTAGGTGACGGTGCATTGTGCGATGAGCTGCTCCCTGTAATTTTTGATCCAGATCTCTACCCACAACGCAAATACACAGGTACAGAGAAAGACCTTCTCCTTGCATCCGCAGTAAACTTCTACGACGGTGTAACAAAAGCTGAGGCCCAGAAATTCTACAACAAGATGAGGGACCCCAAAGATCCCCACCCTGTATCTTATGGTCTCAACAGCAAACTGGTGAAGAAAAACGGGAAAATATATGAAGATGTATACAAAATCGACGGTCTTTATGGTCCCGCCATCACCAAAATCGTAGAGAATCTGGAGGCTGCATGCGCCGTAGCGGAGAATGACACTCAAAAAGATTATATCCAGAAGCTTATCGCCTACTACAAGAGTGGCGATCTGAGATTGTGGGATGAATACAATGTGGCGTGGGTACAAGACACTGAGTCCCATATTGACTTTGTAAACGGCTTTGTGGAGGATTACAACGACCCTCTTGGAATGAAAGCTACCTGGGAAGCTGTTGTAAACTTCAAGGACAACGAGGCCTCAAAGAGGACTTCTATAATCTCCGACAATGCACAATGGTTTGAGGACCATTCACCAATAGATCCCCGATTCAAAAAGAAAGAGGTAAAAGGTGTCTCTGCCAAAGTTATCACTGTGGCTTGCCTTGCCGGTGACTGCTACCCTGCAACACCTATCGGCATCAACCTCCCCAATGCAGACTGGATCCGCAAAGAGTACGGCTCAAAATCGGTTACTATCGCCAACATCACATCTGCATATGACAAAGCGGCTGAAGAGTCTCCAAAAAGCGCCCTCAACGAGTTTGCCTGGGATGAGGCAGAGATTGCCCGTGCAAAAAAATACGGAACATTGACCGGCGACCTTCATACAGACCTTCACGAATGTCTTGGCCACGGCTCCGGACAGTTGCTCCCTACCACACCATCCAACTCCCTTGGAGAGTTCAACTCGACACTGGAAGAGGCCAGAGCCGACCTTTTTGCCCTCTATTACCTGGCAGACCATAAACTTGTGGAACTTGGTATCCTCCCAGATGACGAGGCATACAAAGCTGAATACGACTCATATATCCGCAACGGTCTTTTCACCCAGTTCTCACGCGTAGAGCTTGGCAAGACCAACACCGAAGCACACATGCAGAACAGGAAACTTATCGCAGAGTGGTGCTATGAAAAAGGTGCCCAGACCAATGTTGTGGAGAAAAAGGTAAGGGACGGCAAGACATATTTTGTGGTCAACGATTACGAAGCACTTCGCGGATTGTTTGGCGAACTCCTCGCAGAGGTACAAAGGATCAAGTCTGAAGGTGACTTCAAAGCTGGTAAGGCCCTCGTAGAAAAATATGCAATATACATCGACTACGACCTGCATAAAGAGGTAAGGGAGAGATATGCATCGCTCCAGCTCAAACCTTATGGAGGATTCATCAACCCTGATATTGTTCCTGTTGTCAAAGATGGAAAAGTTGTGGATTATAAAGTGGAATACTGCGACAACTTCCTAAAACAACAGCTCCAATACGGCAAAAAATACGCTACTCTATAAATTAAACTAATCAAACTATGATAACCATACTGTCGATAAGCTCCGTAATGTCGGAAATCGCGGGGGCACTATGGGGATGGCCAATGGTCATACTGCTCCTAGGGACACACTTGTTCCTTACATTCCGACTCAAATTCCCACAAAGGAAAATCTTCAAAGCGATCAAACTTTCATTCACTAAAGATGAAGGTTCCACCGGGGATGTGAGCCAGTTTGCAGCATTGGCGACATCACTTGCTGCAACTATCGGCACAGGTAATATCATAGGCGTAGCAACAGCCATATCACTTGGTGGTCCAGGGGCAGTTTTCTGGTGCTGGATCACCGGTGTATTCGGCATAGCCACCAAATACTCTGAGGGTCTCCTCGCAGTAAAATACAGGGTAAAGACAGAAGACGGCACCATGCTTGGTGGGCCGATGTACGCCCTGGAGAGGGGTCTCAAATCAAAATGGCTCGCAGTTCTTTTCTGCGTCTTCACTGTTTGCGCAAGTTTCGGTATCGGAAATATGGTGCAGGCAAATTCCATCTCGATGATGATGGAGAAGACTCTCCATATTGCCCCCCAATGGACCGGCATAATTATGTCTGTCCTCGTGGCATTGGTGATACTTTTCGGCATAAAGGGGATCGGCAAAGTATGTTCTTTCCTTGTCCCATTTATGGCACTTTTCTACATTGTAGGTTGTCTTATAATATTGGTTATCAACTTTGAATACCTTGGCGAATCACTCAGAATCATTGTCAATTCAGCATTCAACCCAGTCGCAGCAGGTGGAGGATTTGCAGGTGCTACTGTAATGGCTGCCTGCCGTTTCGGTATTTCAAGAGGTCTCTTCTCCAACGAGTCCGGCTTGGGTTCTGCCCCTATCGTAGCAGCCGCAGCACAAACCCGAAACCCAGTAAGACAGGCACTTGTCTCCTCTACCGGAACATTCTGGGACACAGTGGTGGTATGTGCAATTACCGGTCTGGTACTGGTAAGCAGCGTAGTGGCTCCTAACGGCATCGACGCATCACATGGTGCCGGTCTTACAGAGGCAGCTTTCAGTGTGATACCTGTATTCGGCCCTATCGTAATGACTGTAGGTCTTCTCACATTTGCCTTCTCCACTATCCTTGGCTGGTCTTACTATGGTGAAAGATGTATGGAGTATCTTGGCGGAAAGAGGGTTATAAAAATATATAGGCTTGTATGGATTGTAGCGGTGTATCTGGGTTGTGTGGTGAACCTACAGCTGGTATGGGACTTTGCAGATGCAATGAACGCCCTTATGGCAATCCCTAACCTTATTGTACTGCTTGCCCTATCGGGGGTTATTGCCCGTGAAACAAAAAAATACATGAATGGCAACCATATAGACGACTACTCACCAGAAGAGGAATAAAATTATGAAAATTGTATTGGCAGGCGCCGGTGAAGTGGGTAGCCACTTGGCAAAAATGTTGAGCTTTGAAAGGCACGAAATAGTGGTTATAGATGAGAGTTCGGAGAGGCTTGAAAGGGCTTCCGAGGGGGCTGATATAATTACCATCCAGGGGAATCCCACCTCTATCTCCACCCTCAATGAGGCTGGGGTATCATCAGCGGATCTGTTCATAGCTGTAAGCCCTGCCCAGGCCCAAGATGTGAATCTGGTAAGTGCGCTACTTGCCAAAAGGCTGGGTGCAAAGAAGGTTACTGCCCGCATCAACAACGAGGAGTACCAGACCAACGAGAACAAGCTTCTCTTCACAGAACTTGGAATAGACTCCCTTTTCTACCCAGAGAAAATTGCTGCCAACGAGATAATAAATCTATTGAAACAGACAGCCACCTCTGAATTTATGGACTACTCCCACGGAAAACTGCAGATGGTATCGTTCAAAGTGGAAGACGGTGCACCGATTGTTGGGAGGACTATGGGGGACTACTACTCTGGGGAAAACCTTAAATTCAAGATAGTAGCCATCTCCCGAGGAGAGGAGACCATCATACCTAAACGGGAGACAAAATTCAAGGTCAATGACACAGTCTTTGTGGTGACACAGAAGAGTGGTGTGGATGAAGTTTTGGGTCTGTCAGGAAAAGAGACCATATCAGTAAAAAACCTCATGATACTCGGCGGAGGAAGGATTGGTGAGATGGTGGCTGCAAAACTTGAGAAATCACTTGACACAGTAAAAATTATAGAGCTTAAACCAGAAAGGTGCGAGGTTCTTTCCCAAAATCTGAAAAGGACACTTGTTATCAACGGAGACGGCCGCAACTCAGATGTCTTTATCGATGAGGATATCCGTTCATGCGATGCCTTCGTAGCGGTGACAAGCAGCTCCGAGACCAATATCCTATCTTGCGTAATGGCCAAAAAGATGGGTGTGGCCAAAGTGATTGCTGAGGTTGAAAACTTTGAGTACATAAAAGTGGCTGAGAGCATGGGTGTAGATGCTGTAATCAACAAGAAACTGATAACAGCCGGAAGGATATTCCGCTTCACACTGTCAAACAAAGTGCGCTCTATCAAAGTACTCAATGGAACAGATGCCGAAGTACTGGAGTTCATTGTCCCACAAAACAGCGAGATAACTACAGACAAGATAGGGAAACTGGGATTCCCGGAGGATGCCCTCATTGGTGGCTACATAAGGGGAAAGGAGAGTTTCATCGCCGATGTCAACACTCAAATCAAACCATACGATCAGGTGGTAGTATTTGCCCACCCTTCGGTAGTCTCAAAAGTGGACAAATTCTTCCTGTAGAACCGCTACACCATCAGAATGCGTGGTTTAATCCTGCTGAGATACCCCACTCCCGGTTTTTTCCGAAACCGACATCAAATTTGAAGATATTCCCTCCAAGGTCATACCTATACCCTATTCCATAGTTAGGGAGTGTCTTTTTAAGATCTATCTCCTTGTATGACGGGAAGATATTTGCCGCTCCACACCATAAGACCGCACCGTGCCCTCTATATATGCTCTGCCTCAATTCAAGTTGGGCAATCAGTGTATTTCTGTCCCTGTACCTCCCTTTGTAATACCCCCTCATCCTGACATCTCCCCCTATTGGGGTCCATACAAACCAGGGGGAATCGCCATAGTTTGACTCGCTGAAGAGATCTACAGCAAAAACAGCCCCCTTCCACCCTTTGAAAAAGAGATCGGCCACAAATGTTGTCTGGTAAAAGATTCCCCTATTGGAGGTGAGCACCGGATAAACCTTCTGTCTGAGGTTCAAACAAACTCCCCTCTGAGGCGAGTTATGGTCATCCCTTGTATCAAATACCACCTCACCCCCCAGATGGATGCCGTTGAAAACAAGTGGCAACCCACCGGCCAGGGCACTTTTGCTGGAAAGATCGCTTGCATTGATATAATTGTACCCGGCTAAAGGGGCAATATTGAATTTCGGAGAGAGGAGAAAACGGTACATCAGCGATATATTAGCACCAAGCTCCGAATATCTTGACTTATTGCCTCCATATACTCCATTATCATAACCTATCCCCCAGAAATACCTCTTGTCGTAATAACCTGAGGCCTTATACTCCAGTCTTGATTTGCCGTTGACAGCATAGTTTGTCCCACCGACAGCCAGTTTGAACGAACCTTTAGTAGAGACATAACCCACTGTAGAAAAAAGGGAAAGTGGGGCAGATATATCAAGTCCGTTGCGGTACTGCCCAGTCATCCCCACAATAAACCCGAAACCATCCTCCGTAACATAACTTACACTCGCCATCGGGGTGGCCTTAAAGCGGTTCTGTTCAGGCTTGAACCTGTTGGGGTGACTTTGTATATACCTCTGCACCGAGTCACTAACCGATTTGTAATATATCGAATCAAAAGCTTCCTTGATCTGGGCATCACCCCTTACAGTACCGGCAACAAGTGCCGACACTAGAAAAAACACACCAAATAGGAGTCTTTTGCCACCCATATTAATATACTATTTCCACATTATCTATCCACAACTTGTTCCCCACACCACCATAGAAAGCCTTTCCATCACTGGATGAAAACCACAGGATAATGTGCGTAGGGGTCTCATCTGCATCAGCCCATCCCACCTCATTTATGGTGACCGACTTACCTTTACTATTTTTTGCATAATTCTCTATCTCTGCCCCTTTGCCACGAAGCCCCATATATGGCTCATAGTATGGAGTATTGGAGATATCACCATAATGGATCGGGAGCACTTCACCATTTATCCACTCCTGCACATCCTCTTTTATCCTCTTGTAAGCTGTCCCTACCCTCTTGGCGTAAATATTGCCATCCTCATCTTCCCATCGCTTCTGGAGAAACACCACTATATCTGCAAAATCGGGCTCACCCAGAGCCTTTCTCGCCGATAAGGCAGTAGACTTGATCCTCTCATGCCCCACATCAGCCTTATAGTCATACTTGATGCCATAGGGTCTCTCTGTAAATGGTATGCCATAGTCAAGTTTGCTGTACGGAGATTTGGTATCCCGAATAGGCTCATAAAGCTCACCTGAAATCACACTACCCTGTGCCACCACCTTTATGTTTATCATACCTATCACCTTCACCTGTTCCTCCAACACCTCCAGTCTGGCACAATATCCATCACCCCTTTTCTCCGGGAAAACCTGATTGCTGGTCTTGATGATACCGATTACATTGGCCATGACATTGGTAGGGATAAAGACATTCCCCTCTGGAGATTCATATGGGATATTACCCCTGATGGTATCACCAGTGTTGAAATTATAGACATATTTGGTATTTCCACCGATGATTCCTGATTCATGTATCTCCCTGACAATCCAGTTTTCAAAACGCCCCTGCTCATTTATTTCCTCTGCTGTGATCGACTGGGCACTCAACGCTCCGCTATGGAACAGGAGCACTCCGCACATAAGGGCAATTATCGATTTTATGTATTTCATATTGTTAAAATCGCTAAATTTTTCTATTTTGCATCTCAATTATCGGGCAAAAGTACAAAAAATGGCTAGGGTGACAATAATAATTTTATTGATGTTGGTATCAGCAATTACCAAAGCTACCCCAGCATATCCATACCCGATAGAGGTCAGACAGCCCGACGGATCGACTATCTACATGCTCCTTAAAGGGGACGAAAATCTAAGATACAGGACATCCCTTATGGGGGACAGGATGGTCTTGAATGAGAAGGGCTACTATGTCCCCACATTCAAAGCACCCACACCTGCCAGAGCCAGCATCTGCAACCCCATCCCTATGGCAGGATCGATCTCTACGCTGATAATCCCTGTCCAGTTCCAGGACATCAGATTTTCCATTAAAGACCCCAAAACACACTTCAACAATATGATGAACAGCAAGGGGTACTCAGAAAACAATGCCACTGGCTCGGTCAAGGATTATTTTGATGACAACCTCAAAAACTTCATAAGGGTCACCTTCGATGTGGCAAATGTCGTCACCTTAGACAAGGAGATGACCTATTACGGTGAAAACAAAGAAGATAACCTATCCAATGAATCTATTTATGATTTAAAGGTGGAGGAGATGATAAGAGAGGCATGCAGTAAGATCAACCCGGAGACCAATTTTGCGAAATACCAATATATATTTGTCTACTACGCAGGATACAGCGAAGCAGAAGGTGGAGACCCCAACACCATATGGCCAGCCTCCCTCGACCTCTCATCCAGCCCCATCTATCTGGATGGGACCAACATTGTCAGGGTGGGATTT
>JAEIGA010016807.1_pt1 | contig 11129 bp, 8 predicted proteins | sample 9270691 | NCBI WGS metagenome assembly JAEIGA01 (sample SAMN17057246, study PRJNA624740) | gut metagenome | biome: biome; isolation source: fecal sample | host: Bos grunniens | place: China: Xizang | collected 2019 | reverse complement strand
CCTGATCTACACTTTTATTGCCAGGGACAATGACTTTTCCACTGAAAAACAAACATCCATAATACTTGAAGCAATACGCAGCCTAGGTTTTGATGCGGAGATCAGAGAAAAGAGAGCCGTCTTCGTTAATGGAAAAAAAGTCGCAGGCGGCGGTTATTACCACGAAAACGGAGCTTCTCTTCAGCATGGCACGGTTTTGGTAAATTGTGACATAAACAAAGTCATGGAATACATAGTGCCTGATCCCGAGGAATTCACAGAAAGAGGACTGGAGCAGATAAACTCCAGAATGGCCAATCTTTGCGATACTATACCTACAGTCACCGTGGAAGAGATAGGAGCCGCGATCATAGCAGCTTGTGAAAAGGAATACAACACGAAGAGGATACTCTATACAATACCTAACATGGATCTTTTTGAGCAAAAAGAATTCCTGTACAGATCCAGGACCTGGACATATGGAAGAAGTATCGATTTTGATCACTCCTGCAAAAGACGATTCACCTGGGGAGAAGTTCGTTTTGAGTTTCAGACAGAAAACGGAGCGATATCTAACCTTAGGGTACTGTCTGATTCTGCAGAACCTTCTATCATCGATGATATCCGGGAAGCATTGATTGATGTACCGTTCAACACTCAAGCTATGGTCAAAGCTTTAAGATATGTTGAAAAAAGCCAGGAGAGAGATGATGTCATCGCTCTTATCGAGGAACAGGCATATTGATCTATATATAGAAAACAGCAGGCACAAACTAATATAGTGCCTGCTGTTTTTATTTTACCTATTTCCATGAATCTGTTTCAGGATCATATTCTTTCTCGCTGTTATCAGTAAACAATCCATCATTCAGAATCTCATTGTATTTCTTATTATAGTACTCCGCCTTCTTTTTCTGTACCCATCTGTCACGCTGTTCTGCTATAGCAAGAGCTTCATCTGCTATTTCTTCTGCACTTGCCGGACGTGATCCGCGAAGATATACCGTCATTCGTGTCATCATTTTTTCTGTTCTGAGTATATTTGCTATCTCAATACCGAAAGCTTCGGGATATCCCATATCAATGATAGTATCTACCAGCTCCCAGAATTTTTCTTCTTTTTTATTCAAAATAATTGATCTCCTATATTGAAACTCTGTTTCTTTGTGTTATTATAATACAGGCAGTTAGCCTAGGGTAACTAAACTGCAAAAGTTGAGGGGTACATAAATGACACTTGATAAGCTTAAAGTCAATGAATCTGGAATTGTCACAGCTGTCGGAGGCTCAGGAGCTCTCCGCCAACATTTCCTGGATATGGGCCTCATACCCGGAACAGAGATAAAGATCGTTAAATTTGCTCCTACAGGCGACCCCATAGAGATCATGCTTCACGGGTATGAACTCACGATCAGAAAAGAAGACGCAGCCAAGATAAATATCGAATTTTCGACCGATTCACTCAAGGAAGCATCATCAGATGACGAAGATTTCAGGTCCAAAACATATCACCCCGGACTCGGTGAAGGAGGAAAATTCCATCCTAAGGGCAGCGGTGATCCGCTTCCCGATGACACTCTTCTGACATTTGCACTTGTCGGAAACCAGAACAGCGGCAAAACTACTCTATTCAATCTTCTCACAGGATCGAATCAGCATGTAGGCAACTTCCCCGGAGTCACAGTAGACCGAAAAGACGGAGCCATTCAAGGACACGAGAACACCTTGATCACTGATCTTCCCGGAATCTACTCTATGTCACCTTATACCAGCGAAGAGGTCGTTTCGAGGAATTTCGTTATTGACGAAAAGCCAAAAGCGATCATTAATATCGTAGACGCAACAAATGTAGAACGCAACCTGTATCGTACCCTGCAGCTCCTGGAAATGGGAACTCCTATGGTCATTGCGCTCAACATGATGGATGAGATCATCGCAAACGGCGGAACGATCGATGTCAACGAAATGGAATCGATGCTCGGCGTACCTGTTGTTCCGATCTCAGCAGCTAAGAATCAGGGTATCGAAGAGCTGGTAGACCACGCTATCCATATAGCATACTATCAGGAAAAACCTTTGCGTCAGGACTTCTGCAATGAAGATGATCACGGAGGAGCAGTCCATCGCTGCTTACACGCAATCATCCACCTTATAGACGACCATGCCAAGCGGGCAGGTCTTCCAGTCCGATTCGCTGCAAGCAAGGTCATAGAAGGCGATTCACTGGTTATTGAACAGCTGGAGCTGGATCAGAATGAAACTGAGATGATGGAGCACATCATCCTCCAGATGGAACATGAGCGCCAACTGGACCGCAGCGCTGCTATTGCGGATATGCGGTTTACATATATTCAAAATGTGTGCACTAAAACAGTCAGCAAGCCAAAAGAGAGCAAAGAGCGCAGAAGAAGCGAACTTATTGACAGGTTCCTGACAGGAAAATACACTGCCTTCCCCGCTTTCGTGGGTATTATGGGACTTATCTTTTGGCTGACTTTCAATGTTATCGGCGCAAAACTGCAGGAGATCCTGGAAACCGGTATAGATGCACTAATATCTCTAGTGGATCAGTTCCTTACAAACGCAGGAATTAATGAAGTCATACACGGTCTTCTCATTGATGGAATCTTCTCAGGAATAGGCAGTGTATTGAGTTTCATACCTATCATCATTACTCTCTTCCTTTTCCTGTCTCTCCTTGAAGACAGCGGTTATATCGCAAGAGTAGCATTTTTCATGGATGCTATACTTCGAAAAATCGGTCTGTCCGGAAGAAGTATCGTTTCTATGCTGATCGGGTTCGGATGCACTGTTCCAGCTGTTATGTCAACGCGGACTCTTCCAAGTGAGCGCGACAGGAAGATGACCATTCTTCTTACTCCGTTTATGAGCTGCACAGCAAAGCTTCCTATCTATGCATTTTTTGTGAACGCTTTCTTCCCCGGTTCCGGCGGATTTATTATGATAGGTCTTTATCTTTTAGGTATATTCCTCTCCGTTTTAGTTGCATATCTATATAAGGGAACCCTCTTCAAGGGAGAAGCCGCTCCTTTTGTCATGGAGCTTCCAAACTACAGGATGCCTAGCGCAAGAAACGTCATACTACTGTTATGGGAAAAAGCTAAAGATTTTTTGCAGCGCGCATTTTCTGTGATACTTATTGCTGCTACAGCTGTATGGTTCCTGCAAAGTTTTGATCCAAGGTTCAAGATCACCTCAGATCCGCAGACCAGCATCCTGGCAATATTGTCCGGTGTCCTTGTCCCGATATTCAAGCCTATAGGGTTGGGAGACTGGCGAATAGTGACCTCTCTTATAAGCGGTTTTATGGCTAAGGAAAGCGTCGTTTCCACTATGGAAGTCCTTTTCGGTAATGGCGTACAGTCAGTAATGACTACTGCTTCTGCTGCCGCAATGCTCGTGTTCTCCCTGCTTTATACCCCTTGTGTAGCAGCGATAGCATCAATCAGGAGAGAACTAGGAGGAAAATGGGCAGCCGGTGTCGTAATATGGCAATGTGCGGTCGCATGGGCTGCAGCATTTATCATACGCTTGATCTTGTTAGCTATAGGAGTCAGTTGATGAGTTACTTGGATATAATCATCATTTCATTAATTGTTGTTTTCTTGTTTTTTGCTGTTAGGGATCTGATAATCAAACGCAAAAACGGAAACTGCACATGCGGTTGTTCCGATTGCCCGAGATCCTCATCATGCATCAGGAAGACCAGAATATAAAGTTATCATTGACAAATAAAGTAAAATATGATATATTATTTATTTATGAGTGCTTATCTTACATTTTGTGAAATAATTTAGATTAATAAACCATATATAAGGACACATTGGAGGCATAGGATCAGTATGCCCATTATTCCGAGGTATATGGTTTTTTGTTGTCTTCAATTGCGGGGACGGCGCCGCGTAGAGTTCGCCGATCAGAGACGCATAGCTGCTGAATACTGTGCGGGACAGCAACCGACAGCTTATATCGAATAGAAACTGCTTGAATGACGAAAGGACAACGATACATGAAAATGTCAGTCGAATACGCACGGATCTTTTGGAAAAAGCAACTAAATCTCATTAGAAGAGGTCAAACGGGCCGCAAAGTCCCTGATCCTTTGACAGCTTTCAAACACAACCATGATCTGGGAATGTATGAAGGTCTCAGCGAGACAGAATTCTCCACCGTATTAGACGATGTTGAAGCCATGACGAACATCTGGATGTCGCAGAAAGAGCCGACCGCAGGCAATATCTTTCTCGGGGCACTGTCCCAGACCAAACTTACAGGCATTGCAGTAAACAAACTTGCTGAAATACTGTCTGAATGTTCCGCCATTTCTGATTATTCAGCACCTTCTGATATGCCAGACCTTATAACAGCAATTGAAGACAGCAAAACAGTTCCAAATGATATAAACCCTAAAGAAATATATGATTATCTGAATACAAGGATCCACGGTCAGAATGACGCTAAAAAAGCCGCATCTATGATCTTCTATAATCTGGCTAAAGGCAGCCGGTCAAATACTGTTTTTATCGGTCCTACAGGGTGCGGCAAAAGCGAGATCTGGAGACAGTTATCAGCTAAATATCCCTCCGTAATACGCATGATAGATGCCTCCCGCCTCACTGCCGATGGCTGGAAAGGAAGTTTCCACATAGAAAACATTTTTGACGGAATCGATCCTTATACTATTTCAAACCAAGGACTGATAGTTGTATTAGATGAAGCTGATAAAGTATTCTGCGAAACTATAATGGGCTCCTCAGGGACAAACTTTTCCGCGTTGGTACAGAATGAACTGTTAAAAATGATGGACGGAGATAAGGTCGAATTTGAAAGCTCAAGTTCTTCCTGCTCCAACAGGATCATTGATTGCTCCAAAGTCTCTTTTGTTATGCTGGGTGCATTTGAATCTGTCTTCAGCAAAAAGAGGACCGATTCACGAAGCATAGGTTTCGGTAGTACAGATACAGCACAAAACAATAAAGACAATAGTGTTTCATCTGATTATCTTCTAAAGTCAGGAATGCGCCGTGAACTTCTCGGGCGCATCAACAGAATAGTTTTTCTTGAACCGCTCTCTGTAACTGATTATGAGACTATCCTGAGTGACAATATAATTAGCGATTTCCAGCAGCAATACGGTTGTAAGATCCGTATAAACAAAAAAACTGCCCACGACTTTGCAGAACAGGCTTTTGAATCCGGACTCGGAGTCCGGCATATGCGATCACTGGTACTTAATGTTCTTGATGAAAAGATATTCGAATCTCCTTCCCAAAAAAGTTATGCCATATGAAAGAAAGCAGGCACATGCCTGCTTCCTTTTTAATTGTCCTGAATCGAGGAAAACCCTCCCATCCTAGATAAGGGCTCTCCTGCTTCAATAAGGTGAGACACATCACCGAAACATTGTGCTCTGAACATCGCGGCACGGTTTATTCTCATTTCCGCATTAAGAATAGTAATACTGGAAGCCGGAAGGAATATTGTCTGCTGGAGCACCAGCGGTGAAATGCCAAGCAGGTATCCTATTGCCTCGAAGTTGGATCCCAGGTGTCCAAAAATAACGATAGTTTTTTCTGCTTTTTCCAAAGGCAGCTCAGCGCTGAACCGGTACAATCTTCCCTCTCTATCAAAACCATATCTATGCAGCAATGCATCAATACCCGTTCTCAGTTTATATACTGCATCTTCGTACTCTGGAATAGTATCGAAAACTTTATGCCTGAACCAATTGTCTCTGTCATATAGCTGATCATCTGCAGTCCAGAACTCAGGATAAAAATCCCATGGTCCATGAGGTTCCGATGTTATAGGATCTTTAAGCTGAAAATAGAATTCTTTCATCCAGTCCAGCACTTCTGCTTCCCTGTTCAAAAGATCCAGAGCAGGCTTACCTGTAAGATAAGCACGTTTAAGCGGGGAGGTAAAAAAGGCATCTACATCCCATTTTGCAATCCTGGCTTTCAGGATCTCTGCTTCCCTGAACCCTTTTTCTGTCAAGGTATTATTGAAATAATCGGGCTCAGCATGTCTTATAAATATAATCCTCATCTCAACTAAATCTTTTTTGCTTTAACCTAAAAATCTATAAATATCTTCTTCCTTTACTACAGGAAACATATCTTTAATATGTGAGAACAGTCTTTCCCTTGATTCCTCCGGGCTTCTGATATATACCCTGTCAGTAAAACTCTCTCTGAACAATTTTTCAGGTGTTGAGTATTCAGAAACTCCCCATCCGTAAGTTTTGCCCTTTTTATCCTGCATGTATACGAAATCGCTTATAACAACATATCCCAGCTTCTGAAGACGTGTTATAAGAGAATCAAATCCTTTTTTCCCTTCCTTACCGTAATTTCCTCTGATTTTAAGGCCTTTTGACAAAATAGGTTCATGTTCTGCAAGAAGATCGTATAATTCTTTCTCCCGGACAGAAGCCAATCCGTCATCGAATCTGGCATCAAAATCGTATCCATCACGTCTGTAATTAGCAAGATCCGGGTACCATTCCATGCTCACAAATGCAGCCTTGTTGTCAAAGAATTTACCGTATGCACACTCGCTTTCCCTGATAACAGGTCCTTTCCACTCCCAAACACCCTCTTCAGATGAGAACCATACATCAGGAGAGACATGCTCTTCGATGGAAAAGCCAGGTATCAGGTTGGCGAAATACGGAATGATACCGTATTTGTTAATTGCCATGATCAGGTCCTGTTTTGTCCTGATAAAAATATTAAAATCTGACATGTTATCCTAGCCCGAAAAAAGACTGCCTCGATGCAAAGCATTCCGGCAGTCTTAGTTATTTATTAATCATCCCTCAAAAGGAACAACACCCTCGACTGCATCTGCAGCTGTAATGCGCTTATCATCATTGTCCACATCGATCAGGATGTAACGGTTGTTGCCCATTCCGAGCTCCTTCATGTAGGAGAGCTGACGGTAACCATGTCTGCTCTCGATCCTGTGGATCAGAGCATGGCGGTCTTCCTCGTCCATGGCTGCGATCATATCTACACTGGCCTGATCCACAGCAAGTATATCTACAGAAGCAAGGATACCAACGTTAGGCGTCACTACCGGCTCGGCTGCAACGCCTTCGCAGTCACAGCTGACACTCATATTTCTCAGAACATTGACGTATGTCACGTGTTTTCCGAAATAATCAATAGTAGCTTTTGTAGATTCGGTCATCCTCTCCATAAACTCTTCTTCAACGATTCCCCACTGATCGTCCTCTGAAGCATGGATCATTCCCTTACCGATCCTGCCGTCTGCGCATCCTATACCGATATTCTTATTGGATCCGCCGAATCCGCCCATTGTATGTCCCTTAAAGTGTGTAAGTGCTACAAGAGAGTCATAGTTGGGAAGATGGCTTCCTACGCTCATCTCTGTGAACCATTTTCCATCTTTAACAGGAAGCATAACTGTTCCGAATTCATCTGTAATATCGACTGTAGTAAATTCTGTCCAGCCGTTAACTTCCAAAGTCTTTCTATGCTGTTCAGTAGTATAGCGGTCACCTACATAATATGTGTTCGTCTCAACGATTGTTGCATCCGGGAGTTCATTCTTCATGAATTCTTTCACCCAGGCTGGCGGAATAATGTTCGGTCCGTTAGGTTCACCGGTGTGAAGTTTGATTGCAACTTTTCCCCCGATCATATCCTTAACACGGTCATAGACCTTCATCATGCCTTGTGCAGAGAGATCTCTGGTGAAATAAACGATGCTCTCATTGCCATTTCTCTCTTCATACGGGACGTATCTGTTTCCGTCCTTGACAGTACTGTTGTTCATTTTAACCTCCGTTTATTTTGTGCTCATCAATTCAGCAATTTTCTTTTTTAAAGCCGTGTAAGCTTCCTCCGGATCTTCGTGTCCGAGAGCTATCTTCTCCATAGGACAAAGATCATCACCGGTGCGGTTCAGAATGTTCTTGACCAGTCTTCCATAAGACCACTTAATATCATACTGATCCAATACACCGATCGCTGACTCACTAAGGACATCAGCATAAACTTCTTTAACACCAAGTAAAACATACAGAAAAGCTGCAGCACGTCCGACAACTCTGTCTGCTGCACTGAAGCCTTCAAATCTGCATCCGTCTCTAAGCCACCAGTTTAATGGTTTTATTCCATTTGCAGTGCTCGTAAATGTCATATCGTCGAGGCACAACACACATGTATATTCACCTTCAGACAGCATTGCTTTTGCACGTTCCAAATCAGTCATTTTAATTCTCCTTTACTATAAATATTATATATTAACTTTCAGCATTAAAAAAGAAGGGACAAGTTTATTACTCGTCCCTTCCTGTTTTGTTTTTTTAAAACATGTTGATTATTTCTGCTTTGCTGCCGCCTGTCTTCTCTTTGGTAACTACGATCTGCTTATCTATCTTCTGCTTAAGATCAGATACATGAGAGATTATCCCTACGAGACGATTTCCCTCTGTAAGTCCAGCCAAAGCCTCATAAGCCTGCTGCAATGAGTTCTCATCCAGAGACCCAAATCCTTCATCCACAAACATAGAATCCAATCTTATGCCGCCGGCAGAAGACTGTATCTCATCCGACAGGCCAAGAGCTAATGACAGAGAGGCTTTAAATGATTCTCCGCCAGATAAAGTATTCACGCTCCTCTGACTGCCGTTGTAATGGTCTATAACATCGAGTTCAAGCCCGCTCTGCTGCCTTAAGTTATCTGCTTCCTCGCGGCGTTTAAGCTCATATTGATCACCTGTCATTACGAGCAGTCTGCGGTTTGCCCTCTCAATGATCCTGTCAAAGAAATTCATCTGGATGTAAGTCTCAAGCATAACTTTTTCTTTGCCTTTGATCGATCCGTTTGCTGTATCTGAGAGAGGCTTCATGATAGACATCTTTTTCTCGAGGCTTCTGTTTTTTTGTTCTCTGTCTTCAAGATTTGTCTTTATACTGCGATTCGTTTCCAGTCTGTGCAGTATCAGAGCTGAGGCATCTGCTGCATCATCAATGAGTCTGTCCATTTGCGTTTTTATCTGTCTCTCAGCTTCCACATCAATGTCAACTCTTCCTTCGAGTGCCTTCTCAGCTGTGCTCTTTGTTGCGCGAAGCCTCTCAACCTCGGTATTAAGCGATAAATAGCTTTCTTCTGCTTCATTTATTGCTTTTTCCAGGGCGTTCTTCCTCGACTCGAGTATCCTTAGATCATCCTGAGCTTCTTTCTCTGTCGCAAACTTCAGTTTGCCATCAAGAATCTTTATTTGACTATCAAGACTTTCTGCTTCAGTAATTAATGCAACAACCTCTTTTCCAGTTTCTTCTATGAATACCTTAAGCTCCTCTGTTCTTTTATCGAGCTCCGGCAATTCTTTCTCCAGATTATTTCTGAATAATATCTTCTCATCAGTCTGCTTTATCTCTTTATTAACTGTTTCAGATCTCTCATTCAGTTTCTTCAGTTCGCTTTCAAGAAGCAAATCAGGTGAACCGGCGTCATAATCTATCTCAATCTCACTCAGCCGATTTCTCAGACCTGTTTCTCTTTCAGTTATCCGTGCTCTGATCTCAAACAGCTGCCTTGAAAGACCATTTGCATATTCTTCTGCTTTGTTTTCTTCATTTTTTAACTCACTGAGCAACTCCCTGCTTGGAGCATCTGAGGATTTGACAGCAAGTATAGGATGTACTGTCGAACCGCAAACAGGACACGGCATCCCTGGTCTCAGTTCTTCTGCAAGTATCCCCGCCTGCTCAGCCAGGAACAAATGGTGTGCCGCATTATACTGATCGCGTTTTTCCTGTAATACCCAATATGATTTATCGAAAACCTCACGTTGAGAATTAAGCATCTCTCTATCACTCAATATTGCACTGTACTCCTGGCATAATTTCTTAATGACCTCGATCCTGTCAGAAAGAACTTTACTTTCGCCTTCAAGTGCCACTTTTTTAGCATCAAGACTCAGCAATGATTGTACTTTTTCCGATATATCTCTTTTCCTGCCTTCCTTTTCCTCAAATTCCGCTCTCCATTTGTTTATGCTCTCTTCTTTGCTTTTAGCCTGAGTTTTTACCAGTATCAATCTGTTATTGAGATTCTCTCTTCTTTTATACTCCTCAATATCACTTGACTTAACTGCTATATCATCCTTGAGCTGATCTATTTCCGGCTGCAGTTTCTTGGCATCATCAAGGGCTTCTCTGGCTGTGATAAGGCTGGGGACTTTGGTTTCCAATCCTTCTTCAGCTTCTTTAAGACTTTTCTCGCTGTTCTGCCATGCTTCAGCCTGATCTATAAGTTTCTTCGCTCTGTCGCGTTTCGCAGCAATATCTTTTTGATAATTATTATTCTTTTCCTGCTCGTTCACATCCGACTCGATCATCTCATTTAGCATAATGATCGTATCTTCAAGTGTGAGCCTGTTTTCTTTGGCGACTTCGAGTCTCAGCTTCATATTGTCATCGTCAGGACAAAGGATACCCTGAATATACTGCGCGATCTGCCTTTTGACCTCGTCATATTCCCGTTCTAGACTGTTAGAATCTTCCTTTAGTTTTTGCTGAAGTTTTGCATATGCTTCAGTATGGAACAGTTTGGTAAAGATGGCTTTTCTCTCCTCAGTAGATGATGTCAGCATCCTTCTGAAGTCTCCCTGAGCTATCATGGCTATCTGGGCAAACTGATTCCGTGTAAGTCCAAGGATATCAACTACTGCATCATTGACATCTTTTATCCGATCTATAGAACGACCGTCAGGATACGTCAGCCTTGCCGAAGCTTTTTCTGCTGTAGTTCCTTCTCCCCTGCTCTTCGGCCGTATATACTCAGGATTCCGCAGAATACTGTACTTTTTCCCGCCATAAACGAAATCCATCTCTACACTCGTCAGTGTATCCGGCTCTGCATATTTTGATCTCAGCATCTGAACTTTGCGGTCAGAACCGCTTGCTTCGCCATACAAAGCATATGTAATGGCATCAAATATTGTAGTTTTACCCGCACCGGTATCACCTGTGATCAAATAGAGCCCACTCTCTCCAAGCTTGTCCAGATCCAGAACAGTCTCGCCTGCATAAGGACCAAATGCTGAAATCTTCAATCTGACTGGTCTCAGGTGTTCTCCTCCCAGATCTCTT
>JAEIGA010016805.1_pt1 | contig 11131 bp, 5 predicted proteins | sample 9270691 | NCBI WGS metagenome assembly JAEIGA01 (sample SAMN17057246, study PRJNA624740) | gut metagenome | biome: biome; isolation source: fecal sample | host: Bos grunniens | place: China: Xizang | collected 2019 | reverse complement strand
GAGGGCAACAACGGGATCCTTCTTTGCGGCACTTCTCGAGGGGATGATACCCGCAAAGAGTGTGAGAAGCACGCTGATAGCTACAAGGATTATAGCAGTCGGGATCGGGAGGTACGCGCTCAGGTTGTTGATTCCCGTAAGAGCGTGGAGTATGAGGTTGATCGGGATGCATAGGAGGTACGTGATACCGACACCGAGGAGGCCGGATGTGAATCCTATGATCACAGTCTCTGCGTTGAAGAGGCTGGATACATTCTTCTTTGATGCACCGATCGCGCGGAGGATACCAATCTCCTTCGTTCTTTCCTGTACGGAGATGAGTGTGATTACACCGATCATAATGGAAGAAACGATGAGGGAAACTGCAACGAACGCGATGAGAACGTACGTGATTGCGTTGATGATGGTCGTGATCGATGACATCATAATTCCCACGTAGTCGGTGTATTTGATCTGTGAGAGCTCATCAGCAGTCTTGTTGTACTCTGCGATTACTTCTTCGATTACGTCCTTGTTTTCAAAGGAGGATGCGTAGAGGTTAATAGTGGAGGGATCGTCAAGGCTGACATATCCGAGCTTTTTGAGGTTTGCCTCGTACGTGGAGTCGGAGAAGTCAAGAATTTCTTCGTAGTAAGTCGCGCACTGTTCTGCTGTGTACGTGGGAAGCTCCATTACAAGCGCGGCCACGAGCTGTTCGGTAGGAATGGATGCCATCTGCATCTGAACACCGGACGAGTACTGCATCTTGAACTGTTCTGCAGCCATATCGCTGAAAATTTCAAGAATTTCATCGTCAGTCATAGCGTTGATGTAGCTGCTGATTTCATCGATGCTCATACCGGTTTGCTCACACATACTTGTGATGATGATTTCTCTGATTTGTTCAACCGTCATAGTGGAGAGAGTTTGTGCTATCATAGCATCAACCTGCTCATTTGAGGGAATCGATTTGATTTCAACATAAGTACGGGCGCGTTCTGCGTCTGTGAGATTGTCGATATACTCTCTGAATTCAGCTTCTTTTTCCTCTACTGACAGAGTTTCGCTGTTGTCGCGGAAGGGGAGGCCCGTGAAGATATCCTTTGTGGGATCTTCAAGCTGAGCGCTCACTGCATCGGCGTCCTTGGCATTTTCGATAATGTACTCAGTGAGCTCGTGTGTATAAGCAATCGAGCCCGTGAGAACTGTTGATACAGCATCTTCGCTCGGACGGATGATACCGGAAACCTTTAATGTAAGACCGTTGTCGTAAAGGTACTTGAGACCGGCATCGGTTTCGCGCAGGTCAGTGTAGATTCCGTTTACAGAGTCGTACGTGTAGCAATCGGAGCCGAGAATAACTCTAAATTCCATATCGCAGATTTCTTCGTATGACCACTTTTCTGTTTCAACTACAATTTCAGTCTTGTTTACAGCAGCGTGAGTTACTTCTTCAATGTCTTCTTTGGACTTAAGGCCGAGTGCATAGAGGGTCATATCGTCGAGCTCGTTGTTTTCGTCAAGCACAAGGACGATCTCATTATAATCGTTTGGCCAAGTGCCGTAGATTACGTCATACTGCTTCTCGAGAAGAGGATTTATGAGAGCACCGTTGTCACCGGGCAGAATTTCCTGCCAGAGCTTCATTGAGGAGCCTGTCGGAGACATAGACATCATAGCGGACGAGCCGTTTGTCTCGCTCATGCTGATCATAGTAGAAAGATCCATTCCGAAGAATTCGATGAGGATCTCCTGCATAAGCTTCTGCGAGTCGGATTTGATGATATTACCGTCGACGTTCTTTGTGTATACGAGAAGCTCGGTGTCGTAGGTGTACTGGATACCGTTGATGGCCTCTTTAAGCAGACCGTCTTCACGATATCTCTCTGTCTCAATGTACTCCATAAACGATTTGAGGTCATTCTCATTGATCTCAGTGGAGTTGAGTGCATTAACGAGGTTGTATACCATTGACTTGAGGTAAACGGCATCGTTTTCGTGCGTTTCAGTGGACTCAGCGGCGCCTATGAACGCTTCCATAAGAGAGCCGAGATCCATTGATTGCGACTCAATCATCAGCGGGTAGGAGGACAGCGTATCCTCCTGCACGGTGTTGATGTACGTTGTCATACCTTGCGACACAGCGTATATCAGTGCAATTCCGATAATACCGATACTTCCTGCAAATGATGTTAGAACTGTTCTGCCCTTCTTTGTGAAAAGGTTCTTGAGCGAGAGACCGAATGAAGTAAAGAACGACATGGACGGCTTTTTCACTTTTTTAGCCTTTCCTGTATTCTCGGGCTTCTCTTCTGCTGCAATCTCTTCTTCAGTGAGGGGAGAGGTGTCGCTCTTGATTACACCGTCGAGCATACGGATGATACGTGTGGAGTATTTCTCTGCAAGCTCGGGGTTGTGCGTAACCATAATTACAAGGCGGTCTTTTGAGATTTCCTTGAGGATCTCCATAACCTGCACGCTTGTTTCGGTGTCAAGAGCACCCGTCGGCTCATCGGCGAGGATGATGTCGGGGTTGTTTACGATTGCACGTGCGATTGCAACACGCTGCATCTGACCGCCGGACATTTCGCTCGGCTTTTTCTTGATCTGCGAAAGAAGACCAACGCTTTCAAGAGCTGCGAGAGCCTTTTTGCGGCGTGTCGCCTTGGGTTCACCTGAGAGAGTGAGTGCGAGCTCAACATTCTGGAGAACGGTCTGATGAGGGATCAGGTTGTATGTCTGGAAGACAAAACCTACAGAGTGGTTTCTGTACGAGTCCCAGTCGCGATCCTTGTAGTTCTTTGTGGATCTGCCGTTAATAATGAGGTCTCCGGAAGTATAACTGTCAAGGCCGCCAATTATGTTTAGTAAGGTTGTTTTACCACATCCGGACGGTCCGAGGATTGATACAAATTCGCTCTTCCTGAACTTCATACTTACGTCGCGAAGTGCATGTACCGGGTCCCCTCCGGTTTGGTAGTCTTTGATTATGTTTTTTAGTTCCAGCATAACGACTCCATTTTATTAAGATTTATTTCCATTATATATTATACCAAAAGCGCTATACTTATTTTTGTTTTTTTTGAAAACAAAAATCGGTTATTATGTGTATAAACAAAAAAACAGAAGCCGTTTTGCGGCTTCTGTAATTTGGTTGGGATTTAATTGATTCTGAATGCATCAAAGCTGAGAGCCTTGTATGTTGTTGTGCTCGTGGTGAGCTGGATAGCAACCTCGATTTCATCGGAGAATGTGAAGTACTGACCTACGATTCCGGAGAAATCAATTGTGGTCTTTTCGTTCTGCTTAACTACAAACTCGCCACCGGTTGTCTTCTTACCATCATATGTAATTGTGATGTGAATAGTACCGTCGATGTGAGGAGTGATCGGGAGCTTGTACTGTGTCATTGCAGCGTAAAGATCAGCTGTTGTGTATTCAAATCCGTAAGATTCGCTTGTTCCGTTTCCTGTCGGTGCGGATACATTAACTGTAAGGGGAACCATGAGGTCGCCGACATTTCTTTCTATTGCGAGTACGATGTACTTGTAGCCTGCCGCGAGCTCGATGGTGTAAGAGTTATTCTTGAGGATATCCTTTTCACCGGCAATGGAGTTGGGAGTGTTCTGCTGAATTGTAAGGAACTGGTTCTTCGCAACGTCAGAGCTGTCGTTTGTGAAGTAGTAGTAAAGTGTTCCGCCTTCGTTTACAGTAACTGTGATGGACTCGGAAGTAACGTGAGTTTCCTCAATGCCGGAGTTCTTGGATGTAGCAAGCTCCTGGAGGGAAACGATTACGGGAGTTGTGAGCTTCTGCTTTGTGGGCTCGTAGTATGCGATAGCAACGTGTGTGAGCTTGTATCTCTCGATGTCGGAGAGATCGGGAAGATTGAAGGAGAACATTGTTCCGGGCTCTGCATTGATCTTACCCTTGAGAGGACCGTTAGCTGTACCTGCCCAAGTGGAGTTGAATGTGGATACGGATATGGAGGAACCACTTGTTGTGAAGTAGTACCAAACCTCGCCTGCCGTGTCAACTTCGCCGTAGACTGCATTTCCGTTGATGAAGGGAGTTGTCTTGAATCCACCAATGCTGGAGATGCCGAGTTCAACGATAACGGGGAAGTATTCATTGCCGCTTTCATCAACGAGCATGAGTACCATGTACTTGTAGCTTGCAGCAGAGTCGTTGAAGTTGATTTCAGAGGTTACGTTAGCGCTAACCTTTATTGTACCGGATGTGATCTTCGGGATAGCAAGCTCGTAAGCTTCGTTGAAGTCCTCGATTTTTACAGTGTCGTTGTCATTTGTGTAGTACCACTTGATAGTACCGGTGTGCTCTGTCTTGAATGTTACGTATTCGCCTTCAACGGATGTGGGGAGCTTTCTAAAGCCTGTTGTAAGGTCGATGGAGAGAGCAACGGGAGCGAGGAAGTCGCCGCCTGCTGTACGTACAGCGAAGATCATGTAGGGATAATCTTCGATCTGGCTGAGGTCGTACTTGATCTCTCCTGTAATGTTCTTCTTAACCTCTACAGACTTGCGAAGAGCTGCAGCATTGTATTCTGTAAGGAAGTTCTTTGCTGTGGGAAGAACATCAGTGTCGGAATAGTAATAGTAGAGAGTACCGTTTACGGAAGTCTTGAAGGAGATGATACCGAGGTCTTCGATTGCAGGTGTGGAAATGAATCCGTTGTCACCAACAGTAACGATTACGGGGAGATAGTAGAGACCGCTTGCGGACTGATACATAAATGCAACGTAGTCGTAATTCTTGGTGTACTTTTCTTCAAGTGTGCATGTAACGGTCTTGTTTGCTGTGAGAGTCTGTTCTCCGCGGAGTGCAGATTCTGTGTTGTCATATTCTTCGAGGAACTGCATCTGTGTGAAGCTGTTGCCTTCGTTTGTGTAGAACCAGTAAAGAGTACCGGTAATGCTTGTCTGAAGAGTGATCTTCATGCTGTTTTCAGGATCAACGTGAGGTGCGGTCTTGAAGCCGGCATCAGTTGCAACGTTGTTCGAGATGATAACGGGAGCGTATACTTCGTTATCAATCTGGAGCTGAAGAACGATGTAGCTGTACTTCTTTACAGCAGCATTTGTGTAGGTCTTACCGGATACGTACTTGCCTCTTACAACGTCGAATCCACCTGCGTAGTCGGACTCAGCGTGCTTAACGTCAAAGTCGCTTGCGGAGGGGAGAGCCTCGTCGTTTGTGAAGTAGTAGCTTACGCTGCCGGACTCAGAGCAAATGAGGTTTACGTAGTGGTAGTCATCGTTGAGAGTTGCGAAGGGATAGAGCTCAAATACATCAGCTGCAGCGCTTGTACCTGTGTATGTAGCGCCTCCGAAGGATGCAGAGAGACCGCTTCCGATATCAAAGGATGTGGGAAGAGCAGTTGACTTGAAGCCGGATGCCTTGATAACAGCGTGTGTGATATCGCCGCTTCCGCTGTGAGTGGAGTTTGCAGCCTTTTCGTTTACATAAAGCTTGGAAATTACGGTGCTAGCATAGCCTGTAATTGTGGTCTTAACGTTGAGCTTCATGGTTTCGATCTTGGTCTGGTTGGAAAGAGTGATCTTTCCGCCGCCGAGAACAACAACTTCCTTGATCTGGCAGTTGTCGAATGTTACGTCAGCAGCACCTCTGATGTAGAGAGTGTCTTCAAACTTACAACCGCTGAATGTAACGCTGCCGCTTGATGCGCCCTCAGTTATAATGTTGCGTCCCTTGAAGGTGATGTTACGTACAACAAGACCGTCACCCTTTGTGATAACGTTGTTTGTTGCAGCAGCACCTGTGTCTCTGGAGCTTGTGTTGACATTGATAATGGAGCCTGCAGCTCTGTAGAGAACTGTGAGAGCCTCAGCACGTGTGAGAGTGTTCTGCGGTCTGAAGGTGTATGTACCGTTGTCTTCCTTGTAACCGTTGATGAGGCCTGCGGATACTGCCATAAGGATGTAATCCTTGTAGTAGGATGTTACCTTGGAGTAGTCGGTGAATGTGCTTGTAGAAGCCTTCTGGTTTGTGGGAAGATCGAGATAACGTACGAGAAGCGCTGTTGCTTCCTCACGGGTGATGTATCCGTTGGGCTTAGCACTTGCTCCGTAGTTGAGGAGATAACCCTGAGCCTTAGCTCTGAGGTAGTATTTGTAGAACCAGTCGGACGATTTTACGTCGTTAAAGCTGATGGCAGCTTCCTTTGTGAGGCCGAATGTTTCATCAAGCATCTTGATGAATTCAGCGCGGGTAACTGCAACGTCAGGTCTGAAAGTGCTTGTTCCGTTGCTTTCCTTATATCCGTTGATAACACCTTTTTCAACGAGATAAGGAATCTGTCCGTTTGTCCAAGCCCAGTGACCGGAAACGTCGGTGAATGTAACGTTTGCGGCGGATGCTACTGTTGCTGCAGAGAGCATCATAAGCACTGCAAGAACGAGGGACAAAATGCGTTTGATTTTTTTCATAGTATTCCTCCATAGATTTTGTTGTGCGAATACAGTTTTACCTTTTGATTATAACATATATTCGCAATATTTCAAGGGATTTCTAAATTTGTATACAATATAGTAGTGGATTGTTAACATTATAGCGAATAAAAAACAGGTATTGTATATAAATTATGTGCTTTTAGACGTGAACGGCGTAGAGATTGTTCCGTTTTCTAATATTTTTGGAAAGAGGCAGGACGGAAAATAGTGGAAAGATAAAATTACCGGGTTATTGACAGGGTAAAAATAATGTGGTATTATAATAATTAATAAATGACAACTGTTTGGAGGCTTAAGTGAACAAAAAGCAAACTGAAATTTTAAGCGATTACGTTCTTCACACAGCACTTCATATGATTACCTTGGAGGATCAGTGCCTCAAGCATATCTGTGCGAGTGACCTGTCAGTCAGAGAGCTGCACGTTATTGAAGCGGCTTCAAGCCTTTCAAATTCCGGCAAGAACACAATGGCAGAGATTGCGAAATATCTGCATATATCTCCTGCATCCCTCACCTCAGCAGTGAACGTGCTTGTGAAAAAAGGTTATCTTGGCAGAGAATACTCGCCTGTTGACCGTCGTGTTATTTATATAACCTTAACCTCAAGCGGAGAAGCTGCAAATAGAAAATACCTCGATTTTGTGCGTGATTTTATGACCTATATCGGACGTGATCTCGACGAAGAGGTAGCTGACCGAATGATCGACGCGATTGTGAAGTCGGTTGATTACTTCGAACGCGCCGCGGACGGTGACGTATCTTTTGACGAATAAAAATAAACTCCTCTGATTCAGGGGAGTTTTTGTATTCTTTGTGTTTGATCTGAAAAAATCGGTTCTGCATATTGCGTAAAATGATGGTGTGTGGTAAACTATTGTCAGTAAAAAAGTTTTGGAGGAATATTATGGATTTTGCATCTCATAAGCCGGTAAAGATGATCACGGGCTGGGACTGCGTGAGAGAGAATTACGCCGTTTTCGGAGAGCTCGGCCGTCACGCAATCATTGTAAGCGGAAAGAATGCCGCTGACAAATGCGGAGCAATGGAAGATGTTGCATATGCGCTTGAGAAGGCGGGATGCACGTTTGTTAGATATAACGTAATTCCCGAGAATCCGCCAGCACCTCTCTGCTATGAGGGAGGAATGCTCGCGAGGGAGGAAAAGTGCGATTTTGTTGTCGCAATCGGAGGCGGCTCTGCGATTGATGCTGCAAAGGCGATCGCGGCATATGCTACAAATCCCCAGTGCGGCGTTGACGATATTTTCGATGACAACCTAAGAACAGCCGAGTCGCTCCCTCTTGTTGCGATTCCGACAACTGCAGGAACGGGTACCGAGGCTTGCAGATACTCTGTGCTCACAATCGACGGTGGCATACGCAAGCGCACATTCAAAACGCCGACATCTTACGCGAAGTATTCACTTATCTGCCCGAAATACACGCTGACACTTTCCGCAAACTATACTGTTTCAACCGCCCTCGATGCCTTTGCACATGCGATCGAGTCCTACCTCTCACCTAAGTCTGTTGAAGTATCGGAAGAGGCCGCTCTTTACGCTGCACGTGAGATTTGGGACGTGCTCTTTAACGGAAACGGAGCAAGTGCACTCGGCTTCACGGAAAAAGCGCGCGAAAGACTTATGTATGCCGCAACTGCTGCAGGAATTGCGATCGACTATACGGGAACTGGTTTCCCGCATCCGCTCGGATACAGCATTACGCTTGAGTACGGTATTCCTCACGGCAGCGCTTGCGCTATCTTTGAAGGAGCGTATATTCTGTACAATATGAAGACCGAGATCGGTCGTGAGAAAATCGAAAAGTTTGCGTCCTACCTCGGAACAACACCTCGCGAGATGATGGAGCGCATTCCCGAAATGAGCGGAGTTTGTCTGAAGCTCACCGCTGAAAAGAGGGAAGAGCTCATCGACCGCGTTGCATCTGCTGCAAATTACAAGAACAGCCCGTACGTTATCTCGCGAGCTGAAATGTCCGACATTTACACCGCACTCTTTGCATAAGCAAAAAAAAGAGCCAATCTGCTAAAAACAGATTGGCTTTTGTTTTTTTACTGGATGTAGGTCATATCCGCGTAGTCGCAAACACGTTCGCGAACGAGGTCGAAGAGGATCATTTCACGTACAGTTTCAACACCGTACATTTCTTCGAACGCCTCAACAGACTCCATCATGTAGTAGTCGAGAGCGTATTCCTCAGCGCGCTTCTGGTATTCTTCATCGGTAAGAACAATGTTTTCTGCACGTGCAATAGCGTAGCAGATCATATCTTCCTTCATCTGCTTTTCTACGAGCTCGTATGCATAGTCGTAGAATTCATCAGCAGTTCTACCGTAGTAGATGCTTGCGTAGTCGTCGATTGTCATTCTGTTGTACTCAACATATGCCTCAACGTACTCGATATAGGAATCGTAAGCTTCCTTGCGGTCTTTCTTCGGATACTTGATAACCTCAGTGTTTTCGAGGACTGTATCCCAAACCTGAGCAAGAACTTCCTTGTAGAAGTAAGCCTTGTAACGAACTGTTAAGATCTCACGAACGCTTTCTTCGTATGCCTCTGTAGTGTCGAAGAAGAGGTTTTCCTTTGTGAACTCGTCGTTATATTCGGGAAGAACCTGGGTGGTTATCTTCTTTACTGTGATTTCGTAGTGTACGTCCTTGCCTGCAACATCGGGATTTGCTTCATAAGTGGTGGGGAAGGTGAGGTCAAGAGATATGGAGTCTCCAACCATAGAACCTGTGATGCCGTCCTCAAAGCCCTCGATAAAGTTGCTAAATCCAATGGATACAGCATAGTCGGTAGCGCTGCCGCCCTTGAATTCTTTTCCGTCAACGGTTCCGACGAAGTCAATATAAACAGTGTCACCGAGCTTTGCACCGCGATCGGTTACTTCAACAATCTTTGCGAAAGCGGTGAGAGTAGCGTTAACGTGGTTTCGCACATCCTCTTCAGTGATTTTGTACTCGTATCCCTGAGCGGGAAGACCTTTGTATTCCGCGAGGTTTATGTACTCGGAGAGATCGTAATCAAATCTGTAGGTAAGAGTGTCGTACTCTTTATCTGCGCTATCGCAAGAGATAAAGCATGCAAGCATAATCAAAACGATAACAAACGCAATTATTCTTTTCATAAAAGTCATCCTTTTTGTGAATTACTCTCGTTATAATAACACATTTTAATGAATTTTGCAAGAGCTGTGTAATATTATTTACAAATTGAACGTATTTTTTCGAAAAAAAGAGGCAATATGTAGCATTTGAGTATAGGATTCCCGTCATAAAAAAACAGCTGCCGCATATACATATAATAAAAAAGCAGGGAGAAAAATTGATGATGACAAATGTGGGACTCGGTGAGTTGGCATCGGCTCGAGAGCTTGAGGTGCCGAAAATTAACTACAGAAAAGCGGTAGAATACGGATTTTTGATTGACTGCCTTAACGCGCTTAGTCTGAAATATCCGACGGTAAAGCTCGGTACACTCGGCCTGAGCGTGATGGGTAGGGATATTCCCGTTGTAACTCTCGGAGGGAAAAAGAGCTCTCCGGGCGTGATTTATATCGGTGGATACAGGGGGGATGACGTACTCACCCCTGCGGTGCTGCTCCGTTTTATAGGTGACTACGCAGAGAGCCTTTGCGAATGTCGCCGATCGTACAGCGTGAGTATGCCGTCACTCTATGAAATGCGAACAATACATATTGTCCCGATGCTCAACCCCGATGGGTATGTTATTTGCAGGGAAGGTGTGGACGATGTACCGAGGGCTGATTATTTGCGCGAGAAAAATGGCGGAGATGACTTCTCATCGTGGAGGTATAGTGCACGTGGCGCAGATATCTCTCGGAGCTTCAGCATAAACGGGGCATTTGGCGGTGAGTTCGCGTGCACAAATGACCCGGAAACGTCAGCGCTCACAAAGTACGTGGGAATGGCATCGGTCGGAGTGTTCGGTGAGATAAAGCTTGCACTCTCACTCCTTTGCGAGGGAAGAGGAATAAAGTATAGATCAAGACGCAATATTGCCCCGCGTGCAAAAACGATCGGCAGGCTTCTCGAGAGAATGTCGGGAGAAGAAATTGATGATGGAGAGCTGCTTGAGGGAGGATTTTCCGAGTGGTTTGTCAGTCAGATAAACCGCCCCGCATTTGATTTTGGCTGCAAGGGTAATACGGTTGAAGATTACGTGAGTCTCTACGCGACGCTAAGAGAGGTGCTCTTCTCATCCCCGCTTCTTATATAAAAATAACGGCAATCGGTTTCGTGCTGATTGCCGTTTTTATTTATTTAGACAGATGCCGAAGAAGAGCTTCGCAGCCTTCAAGAACGTCTCGGTACGTGATGTCGAATCGGTCGCTGTACCAAGGATCTGCAACGTCTCCGGGGCGGGAGGTGTAGTCCATTAGGCGCGAGATCTTGTGCTCAGGATCCCCACCGAGTATGTGGTGCATATTGCGGATATTCGCGCTGTCCATGCCAATTAGGTAGTCGTACCTCGCGTAGTCGCCGGAAGTGAGCTGTACGGCGCGCTTTCCGTCGCACGAAATACCGTGGAGAGCGAGCTCTCTGTGTGCGGGAGGGTAGACGGGATTGCCGCGGCCCATGTAGATCTCCTCGGTGCTCGTGGCGGAGGAGGCAACCT
>JAEIGA010016804.1_pt1 | contig 11131 bp, 13 predicted proteins | sample 9270691 | NCBI WGS metagenome assembly JAEIGA01 (sample SAMN17057246, study PRJNA624740) | gut metagenome | biome: biome; isolation source: fecal sample | host: Bos grunniens | place: China: Xizang | collected 2019 | reverse complement strand
TATTCAAGATATGATCGCCCAGTTCGAACCGCGGATCACAATGAGTGGTCAATTGCATCGGATAGAACTGGTATGTTCTCAGCTTTTCAATCAAGGATTGGCAAGCATAATTTTGATACCCGTATTCGAATTGAAGGAACGGATTCTTTCCGAGTGAATAGACTCGTCCTGGCTCGAGAGAATACGTGTTGTGATAATACTCAAGGCCATCATCGATGTGCGTCAATGTCAGCTCCTGATAGTTCACGCAGAAATCCGAAAACTTTGCACTCGAGCGAGTAGACGGGAAAAATGTCTCATCAATATCACCCTCATATGATCCATAGTCTTTTATCATGAGTTTGTTGTCTCTGGTGAAGTACGCGAATCCACCGACTATCTGAGCGAGCCAATAAACCAGATCGCGACAGGTTGCACAGTCGTTCTCAATGTAAAGATCATAGATCAGAGCTTGATTGATGAAATGGTCAGCAACATAAGCCGCATTGAAACCGAGCTGAATATTGCAATTGATCGCTATTCTCGAAATCAACTCAAACCAAGTTCCCGTCAAAGAAATCGATTCAAAAGTTTTGTCGAGTTTACTCATCCCATCATAAGCCGTGATGACTACACCTTCGCCAGTGTGACTTGCCTCCATGATATAGAATGTGCCAAGCGGAATACTTTCCCACTCATCATCGACCAGGATATCAAAGAACGGCTTGATTTCCGTGTTATACAATTCGCCACGGAGATTGGCAATAATAGTGCGGTTTATAAGAGTGAACTTTAGCTGACCGACATAGACTCCACCAATGGTAAAGTCCGTCGGATCGGATGATTGAAGCGTCAAAGAGAAAGTATCAGCTTGAATATCATCAGACGTAAAAGCGATATCGTCAATAGTGCCGCTAAGTCTGACCTTTCTCACATCCGAGGCTAAAGCTTCGGCAATGCTTTGATTGACAATAAGCATATCAAACCTCCTCAAAAGTCATCGAAATCGTCCACAAACCATCGGTACCAGCAACCTCTTGAGAACCATCAAACAAGTCACAACTGGTCATTCTCGGACGGCATTTGAACGGTAATTCAGTTGTACCGATACCCAAGAAGACAGTCGATTCATCAGCCAAGTCCTCGAGTTTCTTCTTCCATCTCGAGGACACCTGAAATGCGCAAGTGACCGTTCTTTTTTGGAGCCGGATGATATCAACAATATCCGTCCCCGCTTCACTCGTGATAACATTCTCACGGTTTTTCTTTTTAATCTTAATCGGAGTCGTCGGCGTGGGTAACCGTTCACCATTTGCGATGAGATACTTTCTTCCTAACATTACTTATCGCCTCCCGCTTATATATTCAGCCGACCTGGTTGCTCTGACTACAGTATTCTCAAGCATATCATCACCGATGTATACGGAGACGGACGTATTCGTCTCTGCCTCGGCCAGAGAATTCAATCCTCTGTTCAAACCTGAAAGCTGTTCAGAGTAGTCCGGCGTCATTCCTGTTTCGATGGTCTGTGCCGCAAGATTCAGAGCCGCTTCAAGTGTCGGCAACTCGGACTCGATACCTTGTGCAAACAAATCGATCATGTCAGGACCTGACTTGTCGAAGTCCTTGAGAGGACCTTTGTCAGGAACGGAGAAGCCCAAGAAATCAGCGATTCCAGAAGCAACACCTTTGACCGAATCCCACAGGCTTCCGAGCATGGAATCAATACCAGAAATCAAACCAGAGATAATATCTGCGCCCCAACCGATTGCATCCGCGCCGAGATCAAGGAATATTTTTACAAATGATTCGCCGATCTCGGGACCATGTTCAATGATCGATTCACCGATCATCACAAGCATATCAAAAAGGAACGGTCCCAAAGTCTCGACAACTCTTTGAATTGCACCAGAATCGAGCAACGATTCAAAAAGCATAGTTCCGACCTCGAGGATCAGCGGCGCCAAGATTTCGAGCGCGGTACAAATAGCCTCGACTAATTTCGGGATTTCCTCTAGTAATTGAGGCATTGCATCCGCTAGACCTTTAGCCAGGGCAAGTATCAAAACAATTGCCGCGTTGATGAAAGCCGATAAGGTTTCTGGCTTCGTCAATGCATCGATGATCGTAGTGATTGCGTCTGCAATTGCCGGAGCCAGTCGCGGGATTGCAGTAGCAAGACCGTTAATGATAGATACAATGATCGTGACTCCGATTTCGATCAATTCTTCGCCATGCTCATCAATGAAAACCAAGAACATTTCGATGATTTGTGTGATTGCGTCCATGATTTTCTGGATATTCTCAGGCGCTAGAAGCGTATCGGCAATGGTCTCGATGATAGAAAAAAGAGCATCAAGAATATCAGGTAAATTATCAAGAATCGACTGTAATATCGTCTGGATCAAGTCATTCGTGATACTGATCCATTTCGGGAGATTCTTCATGATTGAGTTGATAGCTTGGGGAATGATGGTTTGAATCACCGATCCGATTTTCTCAATGTCTCCGTCGGCCTCTGCGACACCCTTTGAGAACTGGCCAAGCAAATTGACACCATCAGTCGCGAGTTCTGTCAAGAGCGGCAAGAATATTAAGCCGAACCCGTTTTTCAAAGATACGAGTCCATTGTCTAGCAACCTCAACTGATCATCGAAAGTCTGATAGCTATCGAGAACTTTCTGGTCGAGAATGTAACCGCTTTCCTCGGCTTGCTGTGCGAATTTCTTCATTCCGTCCGAACCAGCCAGAATCAACGGGTTGAGTTCCTTGGCCGACTTACCGAGTAAGGTCATGGCTAACAAATCGCGTTCGGCGCCTGATTCCATTTGACTTAATCCGTCGATGACATCCCAAAAGACTTCGGACGAACTTCTGAGATTTCCGTTTGCGTCTTTAATCTCAACGCCAAGTTGCTTGTAAGCCTCGGCCGTGTCGTTCGTCTTATCCTCTGTCGCCTTTGCGGCTGTCGACATCGCTTTCAGATTCTTCGTCATCGAGCCGGAGATAGTGTCAAGGCTGACATCAATTAATTCGGCGGCGAACTGCAACTCTTGGACTTCCTTGGTCGTTAGTCCAGTTTTCTTCGCGATGGTGTTTACCGTGTCGGCATATCGGCCGCCCTCTTTCGTATATCCGGCAAGCTGTTTCTCAAGATCGCTGATAGTTTCAACGCCAGTTTTGGCGGCTTCATACAAAGTTGTGCCAATCGCTTCCGCCGTTTCAAGAACAGCATCGGCAATAGACTCGAATACCGCGATTCCTGTCTTGGCGATCTCATAAAGAGCCGCCAATCCGGCTGTCGCGATGGCCATCGGATTTGAAAGCGCATCCATTGCCGAACCGAATAGATCAATCTTGACAGACGAATCTTGCATCTGTTCGCCAGTCTCTTCGGACTGGTCTCCGAGCTGGTCAATCTGTTCGGTCGTCTCTGGATCGCCAACATTATCCAATGCGTCGGCCGTCTGAGTCGCTTCCGACTGGAGTTCATTCAAAGAATGTTCCGTCTTGACGATCTCGGCCGATAACTGGGCATACTGTTCTTTTGTGACTGTTCCGTCCTCAAGACCTTTCGCCGCATCCTCGGCCACCTGTTTCAAGATGTCGAGTTCCTTTTCCGTGTCGGAAATGGCCGAAGTCAAGAGGTCCTGTTTCTGTGCCAGGAGTTCGACATTCGATGGATCGAGTTTCAAAGCCTTATCAAGGTCTTTCATTGCGCTCGTTGTTTTCGAAACAGACGAATTTACCTCTTTCAAACTTTTGGTCAACCCTGATGTCTGGCCCTCAATCGCCAAAGTGATTCCGACTATCTTTCCGCCGCCCGCCATGAATAAACCTCCTATCCGAACATCTCATCGATATCCGCTTGTGTTGCTTTATAATCGTACTGTGCATGATCATTAGCCGATTCCGTGATCATATCCATCAACTCGCCATAGTTCAGATTGAACAGTTCATCTAGAGAGAAACCGAGTTGTTTCGCCCTCAAATGATATAGCGCGGTTGTGAACTCTCTCACGTTCGGCTTTTTCAGTTTTTTGGTTTTACCGATGTTCTAGAGTTCTCATTCCACATACTCATGAAATCAGTAATGTGAGACTGCAAATCACTCGACTCAAACTGAGAAAGCCAAGTAATATAGTCCAGCTCGTTCAGCTTCTTGAATAACGCCTGTTGCTCAAGATGCGCCTCAAGCCACATGATATAAGCGAGCTTCGGAAATAAATCCATCGCCATCAAGGACAACTGTGATATCAACGGATTCTCAGACATTGCCTGATATTTTTCAACCTTGATCTCATCTGTATCATCATCAAGAACCTTGAACTCTTCTTGTAGTTTCTTTACCTCTTTGAAGTTCTTCACATACTGCGAAAACTCGGATGTCAAATCATTTCCGAAAGTTCTTTTATATAAAATGGACGTCGCCGCGGACGCCTTGAATTCAATCTGTTTTCCCCCGATTTCAATTGTGCGTATCATCATATCACCTCGTAAATATTAAAAAATGGGGAGGCCCTTTCGGACCTCCCACCCTAAAGGAATTAAAAGAGAATTACGGCGTAAATGTAGGAACAGGAACCGCCGTGAACCAATCACTATACGTTTCGGCCGATGTGCTTTCGTCTGCAACAGCGCGAATATACTGATCCTCGTCCGCTCTCGGAACCGCTGTCAAAGTAACGGTCTCGGTCTGCGGCTCTGCATCCTCTTCCTTTGTCGCGCCCGCGATTGTCGGTCTTGTCAAAGAGACCTTATAGAAGCAGAATCGACGTGCTTTCGCATCTCCGTCGATTTCAAACAAAAGCGCGAAATAGCGATTCTGATTCGAGTTGGAAGCAGACTCAACCAGGATATCATCATCGTCTCTCTCCATGTTGAGAATAGACTCATAGACATCATCAGGAATGAGCGCAGACTCGAAATCACCAGAATATCCGTTGTTCTTTGTAACGCGATAATAAACGCGATCGTCCGCATAGAACGGATTGTCTGAGCCTTGCGGCTCGAGAGAAAGATTCACGGCTCCTGGCCATGACTTAACTGTCCCATAAGACGATGTGATCTCACCAGTCTCACCATCAACAGTCTCAGTAAGCACGGCGTAGTGAACATTCTTCAAACCGAATTTAATCTTGTTTGCCATGTGGCACCTCCTATTATTTTATTGTTTTTAGTTTTTCAGAAACCCTTCTAGGGAATTCTGATTGAACCCAACTCTCGACGGGTTCAATATGCGGGTATGCTTTCGCGTGCCCGCAAACAACCCCGTTTCTCACGATTGGATGTCCGTGTTCGAGTAAGTGTGTAAGCCAGCCGGACGAATTGTAAACCAAGGACTCATGATTACCATTCTTCGAAGCCATCTTTTTATATTTCCACCCTCGATCATATGTCCCCGTATTTCTCGGGCTTGATGCTTTGAGTTTCTTGACAGCTTCTTTGCCGGTCTCATTGACAGCATCTTGAATTTCATTCGATACATTGACACCGAGTTCTTTCAAGAAGGAATCGACGGTTTTCGAAATCTTGTCAGCCTCGGAAATATCAATCTTGACGTTATTCATGTCGCTCAACTCCCAACTCATCGAACTCGAACTCGACCTCGTAAGTTTGATCATCATCAATGAATTGTTCCGTCTTCGTCCAAAAGATTTCGGCTTCATTCAAAACATTCTTGATGAGATTCTCGATTTCGATATTCTTACCGACCGTGTAAAGATCAACTCTGAAATGGAAATTCTCAACATAGACTTTATTGTCTGCCGAGAAATTGTCCGGCTGAGTGATATGTACCGCTATAAACGGAAGCACGGTCCCAACTGGCGCATGATCATAAAAAACGGGAATGTTAGTCGCTTGGAGAATAGACACGATCTCATTCTGATTCATCCTTCGTCCCTCCCTTTGATTCAAGGTACAGTTCAAGTCGGTCTGTCCCTGTGATCTCATAGATTCGATAGACGGAATATCTCTCACCTTTGACCTCGACGATCTTTTCTCCGTGCCATTCGAAAGTATAAATAACAACTTTCAATTGCGGATTGAGACCGTTTCTGCCCGCTTGGAAGAATTCACTCTGAGAAACAGACGTAACATCTCCGATGATCTCTCTTGCCGTCTCAGTATATGTCTCAACTAGAATATTGTCAGAATCCAAAGAACGGTCAATCAACTTGATTTTCTGTACCATGATTTCTCACTCCTCATAATCAGAATACACGGACGAAACCGCCATCTTTGACTTATGGTCATTGTACATGACAAGAAACTTCTCGTCTTTGAACCATTTGTACTGGACATAACAAATCACGGCGCCGCGCTGATAAGAATCAGCCGTGACAGTCGTGAAGGGTTTAATGTTTGCCGTGGATGTCAGGTCCGCGATGGCTTCCTCGATCAGATCAACAATTTCCGAATCGAAATCATCATCCGTCTTTCTGAGAGATAGTTTAACTTTTGCAAGGAACGTTGGTGAAACAGACATCGTCAGTCTCCTTTCTTGCGAATCGCCGTCTTCCTTTCGGTCTTGGAGACGGCCGTCTCAATCTTAACTTTCTTTTCCTCTTTGACGAGTTCCATCATATCAGACGAAAAGTCATCGACTTCGATGATATCGCCCTTGCGATGAATTCCTCTGTCATCATAAAAAGGAATCTTAACTTTGACCTTCATGCTTTTTCGCCTCCTCATTAGCCAGGAACAAAGACTCTGTGACTGTCATGTGACCGATATGACCACACTTAATTGACGAATCACAAGCGATTCTATAGCCGAGTTCTCTTGCCCGCCAACAGAAAGACAAGTCCTCTCCGACCGAATTGATCGGAGAGAAAAAGTCTTTATACTTTACTGTCATAGCGAGAAGAATCTCAGACTTGACGGCACAACAACCGAATCCGATTCCCGCGACTTCAAACAGACTGTCGCGCGGATAATCTTTGAAATCTGCCCATTCACACCGTTCATCAGTAATATCCAGTTTCTTAAACAAGACAGGAGTGAACGGCACAGCCCGTCGGAAATAGAGTCCAGAAATGATATCACAATCATCGTTCTCGAGATGTTCAATCAGTTTCTTCAAAGTGTCCGGCTCGAAGACCATGTCCGAATCAAACCACACAGTATAATCGGCACCGATCTCGAGAGCCTGTCGGGCGAGTTTGTTTCTTGAGTCGTAAACCAAGGAACCGCATATAAACGAGATCGCACATTCTCCGACCTTGTTCAAGGTTGCGAGAGACTGCGCGAAACCCGCGGCGACCTGGTCCATCGACGGAACGCAAATCAAAATCTTCATGTTGTTGTACCCCCAAAATCAAATCACTTTGTAACTGTGACGAAAGACTTCTCAGCAACTACGCCGATACCGATCGGCTCACGGCCTACCAGTTTGACAAGGTCTTTCTCAGCGAGAGACTTGTCATCATATGTGAACTTTACGGAGTCACCGATAGGCATATTGGCAAGAGCGCCATTACCGAAGTCACCAACGATCATGAACGGATCACCAGTTGTTGCGGCATCGAAAGATGTCAGCTTACTGGAGAACTTAACGGGCAGACCTTCGAACGGATCAGCGGCGTAACCGTTAGCATACTGAACAGCCTTGAAGTTCGCATATGTCAGCTTGTTCATAACAATAACGTTGTTTGTAGCCTGATCGGAGAGCTGTGCGATAGCCTGAGCAACAAGAGCCATAGAAATGGTTGTTGTTGCGATCTTCGGAACAGCAACATTGGTAGTCGGTGTGTTTGTGGAAACGGTACCGCAAGCCAGGATTGTTGCGATCAGCTCATCAGCCGCTTTCTTCACGATCTGATATGTGATTTCAGAATAGATGTACTCGAGGAAGGAACCATCGTCCATGTCAAGAACTTCGTCAGAGAAGGTGATCCACTTCTTGAATGTCTGCGGAACGATAGAAACAATACCGAGAACGATAGTCTCTTCTGCCGGAGCGGCCGCGCCCTCTGTGTGGATTACGGCGCCAGTTGCGGAAATCTCGAAACCGATCTTGATATTGCCCTTGATATTAACCTTCTTAACGAGAGACATGATCTCGTTCTTCTCCCAAGCTGTACGGATTGCACGGTCAACGATGTCAGGAACAGGAATAATACCACCATCGACATTGGTTGTCAGCACGGATCGGCACTCGGTGTCATCGCCTGTCATCACATAGTTTCTAAAAGCCTTGAGATAGGCCGCAGAATTACGAATTTCTTTTTCGTTCATTTTTCTTTCCTCCTGTGGAATTTCAATTTTTGCGGGTTCCGTGACTACGGTCCCAGTTGCAACGGCGGCGCGCTCCTCTTTCTTGGCCTCGGCCTCCGCTTTGAGTTCAGCTTTGCGGGCTTCGAGCTGATCTACTTCGGCATTGAGAGACGTGATAGTCTCCATATCAGCCGAATCAATCTGGCTCTTGATCTCGCTCATTCTGGACTCGATTTCTTCAATGTTCATCTCTTTGATTTCCATCTTCAAAACCTCCGATTTTTAATCTGAGAGCAAGTCTTGCCCTCGCTTCTTTTATTTCTTGCGCTTTGAGTCTCTCCGCCCTAATCTCAGAGATCACTCCGTCTCCAAGATTTCGCGCTGAAATAGCGGTTTGGTCGTTCGCGGGTAAAGACACCGCGGACACATCGAACAATTTACCGATTCTCTTGATCGTTCTTGTCACGACAGTAATATCATCCTTATTCTCTTCGAGATACTCATCTTCCGCAACTGTGAACGCGAAACTCATCTTCGTGATCAGTCCGGCGGCGATGTCCTCATGTAACTGCCTCGAGCCGGATGTCAAAGACAAGTCGGCGTCAACCAACAAACCATGATTATCGGTCGAAAGATTAAGTGATCCGTTCGACGTCCTGGCATATACTCGGCCGGAATGGTCATACTGCATGATGACATCACTCATGTCCGTGTCGGTAAAAGCATCTCTTGCAACCTGTTCGTACAAGACAAAGTCTTTCTCTCTCCATAGTTCATAAGGAGAGTCAAAAGTAGTTGCATAGCCAGCAACCTTGAACTCATTCTCATTCTCCTGATTCGCCTCGAGTTTCATCGAGCGATATTCTCTGTCATTCTTGATTGGCATTGTCGTTCTCCTTTCCCTCATCTAAGAAATAATATTCGCCTCTCGCAATAAAACGGTCACCGCCATCAACTGGCGGAAGATTCCAGATATCACGGATTTCATTGATCGTCATGATTCCTCGGTCGGCCATCTGAGCCGAAACATTCAGCTTATCTCGATTCGTCATGAACTGAACCCGATTGGCTGTCAGAATCAATCGGTTTCCTGTGTTCAACTCAATCGGTGAATAAATCATCCGTGAAATCACTTCGCTGAACTGGATAGCAAACGGTTCAATTTTTCCCTCATAGAAAGCGGAAGCCGCATCGCCAACGAGTTTGTTCTGCAACAAATCCTCATTCGCACCGAAATAATTGAACACATTCGTCTTGATCAGATTGAGTTGTTTATCATCAATAGTGAAAGCCTTTGACTCAATCTGTTTTATTTCCTTGTATGTGGACGGGAACAGCAATAGTCCGCCTGTCTCATCTTGGAAATTCTCTTTCATGAATCTCTTGCGCTCTTTCGACAAGTCCTCATCACTCGTGAAATTTCCGTACTGAGCCATGAATCGGAAAGTCGCCGAATTCTTGATCGCTTCTTTGATACCCTGATTGTTCAAGTCAATCAATCCCATAGTTGAACGGAGAGCATCATTCGAATCACCGAAGAAATCCGAGTTGTACTGATACTTAGTAAGCACTCCGCAACGTTCGAACTCAATGGCTCCGATCTGACCATTTGAGAAACGATATCTCAGATACAAAGTTCCTCTCGATTCAACCAATTCGCATGACGACGGAAGAACTGGAAACAATCCGATCGTTTCATCGTACTGGTCCACAATCGGCAAGATGAACACATTGTTTTGCATCTCAAGAATCGTGACTGTCCGATAAAGAAACTGGTACCAGGATTGAAAATCGTTCGGTCGATTCTTCAATCTGGTCTTTAGCTTCGATTTTGCCGAGCCAGTAAATTCGACAGCAAGTTTCGCCGTGTTCCGAGCAATACCATCGATCGCGGACCGAACTAATTCGGATTCATAGAGTTGCCCGTTCCAAGTCGTGAAAGCGGCTCGATATGCGGTCAGAGTTTGCCAAAAGTTCTGTTCGACAAGCCGTTTCTTTTTTGGAAACAAGATATCAAAAAGCCCCATTTTTTCACCTCTCATTTTTCAACTGATTGCCAATCTCGGCGAACCATTTATTTTTCACTATAAGCGCATCAAGTAAAGCCGCGGTACCGTCAATGTGACTGTACTTGTTCAGCTTCACTATCTTCACTCTTCTGCTTTCATTATCGGTACAAAGAGCCGTGTCCAATAGATGGACTTTCAATAAATCATTGTCGCCGATCTTGATCTTTCCGTCTTTCATCTCACCTTCAAGCAATCTGATTGCCGGAGTCATATTGAATCCTTGAAACACATCATCCATGTGAACGCCGGACTCTTTCATCGAGTTCACGAAATATTGACTCGAATATCGGTCATATCCGATTTTCAACGGATATATCTTGAACTCTTTTATCGCCATCGAGAACCATTCATAAACATCCCGATAATCGATGAAATTATCACCGCTCGGAGAAATCCAACCCTTCTGGATGAATTCCCGATACGGCAAGCCGTCTCGCTCTGTCGCCTCTTGAATCTTTTCCCCTGGCAACCAGAAATGCGAGATGACATATTCAATACCGTCACGCTCGATCACAAGACAAGCCGAAGTCAAGTCCGTGGTCTGAGACAAGTCGACTCCACCGACCGCGTAAGTGTTGGCGAAATCCGCCATCGTGATCGGATTAGAGATCGCGTTGTTCACAGTCTTCGTTGATAACCAAGCCTGAGACGAATTCTGTTTGATGTTGCAATACTTCGTCTTAAACTCGGCTTGTTTACTGAGACTCTGCTCGGCAATGGCAATCTCTTCGAGCATATAGTCAATCGTGACCGATACTCCAAGATTCGGGTTCGCTTTTCTCAGCTCGTTGATATCATTCCACTTATCAACATCATCGACCTGATACAGAAGCGGAAACAGCCTTTTCTCTTTCGAGTCTCCC
>JAEIGA010016803.1_pt1 | contig 11131 bp, 1 predicted proteins | sample 9270691 | NCBI WGS metagenome assembly JAEIGA01 (sample SAMN17057246, study PRJNA624740) | gut metagenome | biome: biome; isolation source: fecal sample | host: Bos grunniens | place: China: Xizang | collected 2019 | reverse complement strand
CCACATACTGGAGAACCTGTTAAATTAATACAGTTAGCATATGTATTATACATACTAGTTACATTATTACCACATACTGGAGATCCTGTTAAGTTTCTACATTCACAATAAGCCTGATACATACTAATTACGTTAGGTCCACATACTGGAGAACCTATTAAGTTTCTACATTCACAATAAGCCTGATACATATTAGTTACATTATTACCACATACTGGAGAACCTGTTAGATTATAACAGTTGTAATATGTATTAGCCATATTAGTTACATTATTACCACATACTGGAGAACCTGTTAAATTAATACAGTTAGCATATGTATTATACATACTAGTTACATTATTACCACATACTGGAGATCCTGTTAGATTTCTACAGTTTGTATAAGTATTAACCATACTAGTTACAAAATCAGTACATACTGGATTTCCAGTTATATTACTACAATTATAATAAGTCAATCTCATATCATTTGTATTAGGTCCACATACTGGGCTTCCTGTTAAGTTATAACAGTTATAGTATGTACAATACATATCAGTTACAACATTACTACAAACAGGATTACCTGTTAAATTTCTACATTCATAATAAGTCATATACATATCTTTTACATTAGGTCCACATACTGGACTTCCTGTTATATTACTACACATAAAATAAGTATATTCTAAAGTAGTTGAATTATTACTACATACAGGAGCACCTGTTAGATTAAAGCAGTTATAATATGTAAAAGACATATCATTTACCAAATCAGTACATACTGGGTTTCCTGTTAGATTTCTACAGTTACAATAAGTCCAAGTCATGTTACTTGTATTAGGTCCACATACAGGAACACCTGTTAAATTAACACAATTCGTATATGTATTATACATATTAATTACAACGTTACTACATACTGGATTTCCTGTTAGATTGAAGCAGTTGTGATAAGTATAACTCATATTAGTTACAATATTACTACATACTGGAGAACCTGTTATGTTTTTACAGTTAGCATAAGTATAAAACATATCGGTTACATTAGGTCCACATGCAGGATTACCTGTTAATTTGTTACAATTTGAATAAGTATTAAACATATTAGTTACTTTATTTCCACATGCTGGGTTACCTGTTAGATTATAACAGTAGTAATAAGTACTACTCATATTAATTACATTATTACCACATACTGGTGAACCTGTTAGATTTCTGCAATCATAATAAGCCGCATCCATGTTACTTACATTAGGTCCACATACTGGAGAACCTGTTAGATTTCTACAGTTATAATATGTGTAATACATATTAGTTACTTTATCTCCACATACTGGGTTACCTGTTAGATTATAACAATGTAAATAAGTTTCACTCATATTAATTACATTATTACCACATACTGGTGAACCTGTTAAATTATAACAATTAGAATAAGTATAAGACATTTTAGTTACATTAGGTCCACTTACTGGAGAACCTGTTAGATTTTTACAATTTTCATAAGCTCCATACATACTAATTACATTATTTCCACATACTGGATTACCTGTTAGATTTCTACAGTTAAAATAAGTCTGAACCATATCAGTTACTTTATCACCACATACAGGAGAACCTGTTAGATTTTGACAGTTTTCGTAAGTACCGTACATACTAATTACTTTATCACCACATACAGGAGCACCTGTTAATTTTATACAGTTCCAATAAGTCCAAGTCATATTAGTTACATTGGGTCCACTTGCTGGATTACCTGTTAATTTACTACAATTATAATAAGTACAATACATATCAGTTACATTCGGTCTACATACTGGGTTACCTGTTAAATTCCAACAGTTTTCGTAAGTACAATACATATCAGTTACTTTATTACCACATACTGGGTTACCTGTTATATTCCTACAATTATAATAAGTCAAATACATATTAGTTACATTAGGTCCACATACTGGATTTCCTGTTAAGTTAATACAAGACGAATATGTTTCACGCATACTAGTCACGTTAGGTCCACATACTGGGTTACCTGTTATATTATCACAAAATTCATAAGCACCACTCATATCAGTTACTTTATCACCACATACTGGGTTACCTGTTAAGTTACTACAAGCAGAGTATGCCCAAGATATATCAGTCACATTAGGTCCACATACTGGGTTACCTGTTAATTTATAACAATCTTCATACGCACCTATCATATTGGTTACATTAGGTCCTACTACTGGAGAGCCTGTTAGATTGTAACATCTATAATAAGTACCTTCCATAATAGTTACATTAGGTCCACATACTGGAGATCCTGTTAGGTTTTGACAGTTTCTATAAGTACCAATCATATCAGTTACATTATTACCACATATCACAGGACCTGTTAGATTTTTACAGTTAGCAAATAAATATGTCATGCTATTATATTTATCTATCGAATTAGTTAAAAAATTTGTACTTTTAAGCATGTTCATACCAGCAAACATATTGGAAACATCTTTTATTTTATTAGGCATACTGACTACATCTACAACACAATTACTAAGATTTTTATCACATACCCCATTAACACTTGTTAAACTATATGAAGTTTTAACAGTATATGTTCCAGCATTGTTATATGTATGAAATAATAGCGAATCTGTAGTCCCATCTCCCCAGTCAGTTTTTCCTTTTTTTGCCATACCACGTAAATCGTTTTGTAATGATATTGTTACATTATCATTATATAGTTCAACGATAAACTCAATACTAGATCCAAGATTGTCGAATACACATACTGGTCCTATAAATACTTGACCAACTTGTCGATTATTAATCAAAATTTCTTTTACTAGGTTTCTATTTTTAATACTCATTATTAACACCTCCTAAAAACTTACTATCTGAAATAACATAATTGGTATTCACGTTCTTTGTTGATAGTATTTTCATTTTTTCACCTCAATTCAAATATTAAAAACCTTTGTGTGTATTATAGACCCAACTTTATTAAATTGTTTTTTAGGGCTAATAAATATATAGATATAGTCATTAGACTATATCTATATAAAAACTATTCTTCTTTCATAGCATCGAAAAACTCATATATGCTCATATGTGGTATTATTCCTGCTAGTTTATTTCCTAAATAAGCATTTCTCATAACTTCGTTATAATGTTCTGCTAATATTTCTTCTGATATATTTTCTTCTATATCTTTATAAACTTCATTGTAATAACGTTTACACCATTTAAAGTTATTATCTGCATGTTCACGTGCTCTAGCATATCCTTCTATATAATATTCATAAATATGCAACATGCAAGATACCGACCACATAGTTATAAATCCATTATAAGGATTTCTTTTTCTAGCTTCTTTAACAGCATATATCATATTTTCAACATATCCATAGAAACTATCTCTTATAGAACCACCGTAACTATATTGACAGTCGTTTGCTCTTGTTATACTATTAGGACTTTCATGCCAATAATATACATGTGCTGGTATAAAATTAATAGTTTCATAATCATTTGTACATAATCTTATTAATGTATTAAAACCATTATCTTCATTTGCTCTTGAAGATTCATGGAATCTTATACTATATTTATCTATAAAACTTCTTCTATACATTTTTCCGAACATCCAAATTAAATCTTGCTCGTGAGGTAATAACATAGGTCCTTGACCTTGTGGTGCAAGAGATTCATGGACTTCATCAAATACTCCAACAGACATACAGAATCTTCCATTTTCCATTTCTATACTTGTTCTTAAAGCTTGTAAAGCATATGCCCCATTAAAAGTATCATCCGCATCTATGAAAGTCATAAAACCATTTTCAGTATGATCTATACCATATTGTCTAGCTACACCTGGACCTCCATTTACCTCATATCTTAATATTTTAATATTTAATGTTTGAGCAAAGAAATCACTCACATTTTTATATACTTCTATATATTCCTTATCAGAAGCATCATCTACTATGGTAACATCAACATCATTTACTATAGTTTGACATGCTATACTTGATAAGCATCTAAATATAATTTGAAATGGCACATTGTATGCAGGTATTATAACATCTACTTTATTATTGTATTTTTTCATTATATTACACTCCTTCTTTATATATTTATTTAATAAGTTGTTGTGGATGATAAAAAATAATAGATATAACCTAAATGGTTATATCTATTAATTAAAAAACAATATCATTTTTAATAGAACACAACTTTGAATTGTAGTGAGTCATTACCGCTTGAACTTGAACTATCTTTTCTAAATTTAACATAAATGACACTTTCACTTGCAAGTGCTCCATATCCTACAGTGTATACGGAACTACTATTATTTTCCTTAAAGGATTTTTGTATTTTAGAAGAATCATCTACATTACTTGTAGCATCCAGTGTTTCTCCTGCTTTAGATAGTATACCGAAATCCCAACCACTTTCAGCATAGTTAATACAATCAAAACACACATCTTTTCCTTCTCTATTTATAATAGTGACTTTACATAAAGCAGCTGTATCATTTATTCCTTTATTATTACTTTCCCAATATCCGTTGGAATTTAATTCAAATCCATAACTTGCTCCTTCAACTGGTTCTACAATAACACTAGGTGATTCTATCTCTTCAAATCTAACTTTAAATTGTAACGAGTCATTGTTATTTGAACCTGAATAATCTTTTCTAAATTTAACATAGATAAAGCATTCTTCTGGTAAAAGTCCATAATCTATAGTTTGAACTGAAGAACTAGACTTACCTTTAAACGATACTTTAACATTTGAAGAATCTATGTCATAACTTGTAGTTAAAGTTTTGTCTACAAGAGAGAATATACCAAAATCATAATTATTTTCTGCATAGTTAATTAAATCAATAAATACTCGTTTTCTTGATTTATTGACTATCTTAACTTTACATAAAGCAGCTGTATTATCTATTCCTTTATTATTACTTTCCCAATATCCGTTAGAGTTTAGTTCAAATCCATAACTTGCACCTTCAACTGGTTCTATATCATAATAAGTACTTACTTTATTATATTCATTTTCCACATTTGCTATTGGATAAATATAAATATTATATGCAGTATTAAAATAGTAACCATTAGTTGATACTTGATTAGTCCATGCTATACTTGTTCCTACTAAAGATTGAGCATTAGTATATAAGCAAGTTGTTAATGTTGTACTATTAGCAGGTACATAAATATTTAATGGAGTTGTTGTATTTAAATTACCTAAACAATTCGCAACATTTGTTATTTTGTTTGATAATAAATATACATTAGATTTTATGTTTTTACATCCATAATAAGCACCAGCTATATTAGTTACATTAGGTCCAGCTATAGCATAACCTGTTAATCCTGTACAATTGCGATATGTATTTGACATATTAGTTACATTAGGTCCACATAACGGAGCACCTGTTATACTAGTACATCCATAATATGTGTTTGACATATCTTTTACATTATTACCACATACAGGAGCACCTGTTATACTAGTACATCCATAGTAAGTATTAGCCATATTAGTTACATTATCTCCACATACTGGAGCACCTGTTATACTAGTGCATCCATAATATGTATTAGCCATATTAGTTACATTTTCTGCACATATAGGGTTACCTGTTAAACTAGTACAGTTCCTAAACATATTAGACATATTTGTTATTTGGTTTGAAATAGCATATATTGAAGTTAATTCTTTAGACCCTCTAAAATCTATAGAACTTGGTATTTCAGAACTAACATTTCTAGTAATAGTTACTCTGTTTCCTTCCACGTCAGTTCTATATCCACCAGTTAATCCTGACACTGTAGGTCTCATAGAATTATTTGTTGTATAATATGATATCATTCTGTCTTTATATCTCTCATTTTCCACATTTGCTACTGGATAAATATAAATATTATATGCAGTATTAAAATAGTAACCATTAGTTGATACTTGATTAGTCCATGATATACCATCTCCAACTAAAGAATTATGGTATGCATTTCCTAAACATGCATTCAATGTACTGCTTGCTGTAGGTACATAAATATTTAATCGCATAGCAGTATTTCGACCAATAAAACAATTTGTTGCGTTACTAACAATATTAGAATAAATATATACGTTTGAACCTGTTAGATTTCTACAATAAGCATATGCATTAGCTATAACAGTTACATTAGGTGGAAATTCAGGAGTACCTGTTAGATTTCTACAATTATAATATGCACCATACATATCAGTTACTTTATTACCACATACTGGAGAACCTGTTAGATTGGCACAGTTCCAATAAGTACAATACATACTATCTACATTAGGTCCACATACTGGAGAACCTGTTAAATTTATACAACCACAATAAGTCTGATACATACTAGTTATTTTATCTGTACATACTGGAGAACCTGTTAGATTATAACAATATGCATAAGTATTAATCATATCAGTTACATTAGGTCCACATACTGGAGAACCTGTTAGATTTCTACAGTAATAATAAGTATTACGCATATTAGTTACATTATTCCCACATACTGGAGAACCTTTTAGATTAGAACAACTAGAATACGTATAAGCCAAATTATATATACTATCCGTACATACTGGAGATCCTGTTAGATTATAACAATTTGAATATGTACTATTAAATTGCGTCACTTTAGATGTTATAACTGGAGAACCTGTTATGTTATAACAACCAGAATATGTTCTAGCCATATCAGTTACATTAGGTCCACATACTGGAGATCCTGTTAGATTTGCACAACCAGAATAAGTACTACTCATATTAGTTACATTAGGTCCACATGCTGGAGAACCTGTTATGTTATAACAACTAGTATAAGCTTCAGCCATATTAGTTACATTATTTCCACATACTGGAGAACCTGTTAGTCTATAACAGTCATAATATGTTCTACACATATTAGTTACATTAGGTCCACATGCTGGATTTCCTGTTAATCCGTGGCAGTTATAATAAGCATTATACATATCTTTTACTTTATTACCACATGCCGGAGAACCTGTTAGGCTTTCACAGTTAAAATAAGCACAATACATATCAGTTACATTATTTCCACATACTGGTGGTCCTTGGAGATTCCAACAGTTTCTGTAAGTATTTCGCATAGTAGTTACTTTATCCCCACATGCTGGGTTTCCTGTTAAATTCCAACAACTGTCATAAGCATAAGCCATATTAGTTACATTAGGTCCACATGCTGGACTGAATGATAAATTATAACAATACGCATACGCTTCAGCCATATTAGTTACATTAGGTCCACATGCTGGAGAACCTAATAGATTTCTACACTCATAATAACAGCTATACATATTAGTTACATTAGGTCCACATACAGCATTTCCTGCTAAGTTGCTACATCTATAGAATGCATAAGCCATGTTTTCTACATCATAACCTACATGTTTTATACCAGTTATACTTTGGTCGCTATAAGCAAAATAAGCAAAATTCGAAATTGAAGTTCCTGATTTATATAATGCAACTGTATCATTATGTATTTCTCGTATACCGCCCCCACTTATATTCATTGTTCTAGACGTATCCATTGTTGTATATTCAGCAATTTTATGAACACCATGTGTATGCATGACATTACTTACTGGATAAACGTATATATTAAATGCAGTATTATAATAATAACCATTAGTTGTCATATCATTAGTCCATGTTATATTTGTTCCTGCTAAAGATACATAATTTGTACATAAACAGCTATTCAATGTATTATGTGTACTATTGTATCCTGTAATAGGTACATGTAAATTTAATCTATTAGAAGTATTTCTATCACCAAAACAATTCGTAACATTTGTTATTTTATTAGAATAGAAATATGCATTAACACCTAATTTTTTACAATTCCAATATGCGTTACGCGTATCAATTACATTAGATCCAGCTATTGCTGTTCCTGTTATATTAATACAATTCCAATATGCGTTACGCATACTATTTACATTAGGTCCACATACTGGGAAACCTGTTAAATTACTACAATTCAAATAAGTATAATCCATATTAGTTACTTTATCACCACATACTGGAGAACCTGTTAGATTAAAACATGATTCATATGTTCTACACATATCATTTACATTAGGTCCACATACTGGAGAACCTATTAGATTTTGACAATAACTATATGCTTCAGCCATGTTAGTAACACCGTCTCCACATAATGGGAAACCTGTCAAATAATAACAGTCTCCAAACGCACCATACATATTAGTTATGTCATCACTTATAAATTTCACTCTAGTTACATCCTGACCCATTACAACATGTTGTGTCTTTTCATTAGGGTTATTTTTATAATATGTTATAGTATTTCCATTTATCACACTTCTATATCCACCATTTAAACCGTATATATAAGGTGTTCTGCTAGTATCAGATGATATATATTCAATTATACCATTCTTATGCAATTCATGTGTTTGTTGTACATTATTTACAGGATAAAGATAAACGTTATACCATGTGTTATAATAACAACTATTATTAGTCATATCGTTAGCCCATGTTATATTTCTTAGTACTACTGAATTTGAAGCATTTAAGCATGTATTCAAAGTATTATAACTATTACTAGATGTAGCTGGAACATGTATATTAAATCGTTTATTTAAAGGTTTGAAAGCAAAACACGCATTAGTATCGTATATATTATTTGAATAGAAGTATGAGTTAGTATTTAAGTTTATACAATTTACATATGTACCACGCATATTACATACATTAGGTCCACATATTGGATAACCTGTTAGATTATAACAATTCAAATAAGTATAAGCCATATATTTTACATTATCACCACATACTGGAGAACCTGTTAGGTTTCTACAGTTAGAATAAGTATAATACATATAAGTTACATTAGGTCCTATTACTGGAGATCCTGTTAGATTATAGCAGTTCCCATAAGCTTCAGACATATTAGTTACACTATTTCCACATACTGGAGAACCTGTTAGCTTATAACAATTACGATAAGCAGCACCCATATCAGTTACATTATTACCACATACTGGAGAACCTTGCATGTTATAACAATTATCATACGCCATCCACATATTAATTACATTAGGTCCACATGCAGGAGGACCTGATAAATTATGACAATCAGCATAAGTCATATACATTTCTTTTACCTTATTACCACATGCTGCAGCACCTCTTAAATTATAACAATAATTGTATGCTCTACCCATATCGACTACATTATTACCACATACTGGAGGTCCTTGTAAATTAAAGCAGTTATGATAAGCATAGTGCATATTAACTACGTTATTACCACAAGCAGCTTTTCCATTTAATCTATCACAATTACAATAAGCATGATACATATTAGTTACATTAGGTCCACATGCAGCATTTCCTGATACCTTGCTATCAGAATAAGCATAAGCCATATTAGTTACATTGTTTCCACATGCTGGAGACCCTGGTATTTTAGAATATTCATATGCATAAGACATATCAATTACTTTATCTCCACATGCAGCATTTCCTGTTAAACCGTTACAAGCTCTATATGCACTATAAAAATTAGTTACATTAGGTCCACATGCAGCATCTCCTGATAAACCTTCAACATAATAATACGTACCAGCCATATTAGTTACATTAGGTCCAGATACTGGAGCACCTGTTAGACTATCACATCCATCATAAGCCCAAGCCATATCAGTTACATTATTACCACATACTGGAGAACCTGTTAGACTATAACAACCACGATAAGCATAAGCCATGTTAACCACATTAGGTCCACATACTGGAGAACCTTGTATATCATAACAACTATAATACGCACTATACATATCTATTACGTTATTACCACATACTGGGGCACCTTTCATGTTATAACATTCTCTGTAAGCATTTTGCATATTAATTACTTTATCTCCACATGCTGGGTTACCTTTTAATTTATGACATTGATAATAAGCCTCGTATAAATTAGTAACATTAGGTCCACATGCAGCATTTCCTGATAAATTAGTACAAACTTTATACGCTCTAACCATATTAATTACATTAGGTCCACATGCAGCGTCTCCTAACATATTATTACACCAATAATAAGAACAAAACATATTAGTTACATTAGGTCCAGAAACTGGATTACCTCTTAGATTATAACATTGATAATAAGTATAATACATATTAGTTACATTATCACCACACGCAGCATTTCCTGTTAGGTTAAAACATTGATTATAAGTATAATACATATTAGTTACATTAGGTCCAGAAACTGGATTACCTCTTAGATTATAACAGAAAGAATAAGCATAAGCCATGTTAACCACATTAGGTCCACATGCTGGATTTCCTGTTAGATTTTGACAGTAATAGTAAGCATTAGCCATATTAGTTACATTAGGTCCACACACAGCATTTCCTGTTAGATTATAACAATAACAATAAGTTTCAAACATATTAGTTACTTTATTACCACACGCAGCATTTCCTGTTAGATTATAACAATATTTATATGTTCTAGCCATATCAGTTACATTAGGTCCAGATACTGGAGAACCTGTTATATTGTAACAATCAAAATATGTAACAAACATATTAGTTACATTAGGTCCACATACTGGAGAACCTGTTAGTCTTTGACAATCATAATAAGCACCACGCATTTGTTTTACATTATTACCGCATACTGGAGAACCTGTTAGATTATAACAGTAACAATAAGCTTGAAACATGTCATCTACCTTATTCCCACATACTGGGGCTCCTTTCATGTTATAACATCCATAATAAGTATTATGCATATTAGTTACTTTATTTCCAACTACTGGAGAACCTGTTAGATTTTGACAGTTAAAATAAGTATTAGCCATATTAGTTACATTATTACCACATACTGGAGAACCTTTTAGATTATAACAGTTTACATAAGTACCATACATAGTAGTTACATTATTACCACATACTGGAGAACCTGTTATGTTTCTGCAATCATAGTACGTATTAACCATAGTAGTTACTAAATCAGTACATACAGGATTTCCTGTTAGATTAGAACATGTCTTATAAGTACCATACATATTAGTTACATTAGGTCCTACTACTGGAGAACCTGTT
>JAEIGA010016802.1_pt1 | contig 11132 bp, 12 predicted proteins | sample 9270691 | NCBI WGS metagenome assembly JAEIGA01 (sample SAMN17057246, study PRJNA624740) | gut metagenome | biome: biome; isolation source: fecal sample | host: Bos grunniens | place: China: Xizang | collected 2019 | reverse complement strand
TTTGATCTTGCTCTGAATGCGGACGTTACCGAAGAGCAGAAATTCAACATCGAGGTTGCGGAATTAAGCTGGAGATACTACAAATCAAATCTTTTCATGGGAGAATATATTTTCCTCAATCCGTTCAGACTTAAGGAAAATGAAAAACTCTATGATGATTTCAAATCCCACGGTCTTGACAGGGTTTCATCATTCAGAACAATACCTCAGGATAAGGACACCGTAGACTTCATGGACAGACCGTTCAACTGGGGATAAAATCAGGCATTTTCTGCAAATCAACCATTTTTTATTACAATGAGTTTAACAATTTGTTAATAGATATTGACAAAATTCTTCTGTTGTGATAATATTCTTACAATATATGGTTGCAGTATCATTATGCACCAAAATCTTTCGAAAGGAGATAAGAATAATGAAAAAATTCTTATCAATCGTGCTTGCACTTGCTTGCGTTCTTGCAACAGCAACAGTTGCATTTGCATCCACAAACATCTGCCCCTACTGCGAAGAAACCTACACAAACGAAGCTGAATACAACAAGCATCTCGCTAACTGCGACGGTTATTTCCGCGTTTGCCAGTATGGCTGCGGCGCTGACTTCGCAACAGTTGAAGAACTTGCAATTCACGAAGGCGTTTGCCTTGAATTTGAAGGCGAATGCGACTACTGCGGCGATATCGTTGTAACAAAGAACGCTTTTGACGCACACGTTGCAGCTTGCAAAGCAAAGTATTGCGGCATTCCCGTTCACAAGATCATGAAGTGGCTCCAGGAAACAGATCTCTATGAAAAGATCTTCGGCGGCATCTTCGGCGCTCTTGCTGACCTTCCCTACAACGATGTATTCTCAACAATTTTCGAATACCTTGAGAAGGGCATTCACCTCGGCGTTGGCGAACTTGCATAAGTTTTAAACAGTAATAAACCCTCTGTCTTCGGACAGAGGGTATTTTTTATATCAGCGATTTGCCTTCCCATTCTTCATCGGGCAAAACTCCGAGAAGCTTCGCGATTGTGGGTGCAAGGTCAATGATATTTACATTTTCAAGAATTTTCCCTGCGTCAAAATTCTTCCCCTTGATTATCACAGGAATAAGCATATCCTCGGGCATTTCCGTGCCGTGAGTTCTGTCATGACCGCCGTGGTCAGCCGTTATAATATATGTATATTCATCACCGAGGGCATTCATGAGCTTTTCAATATTATTCCAGCTGCTTTCAACAGCTTCCATATATTCATCCGTCATCCATCCGAAATTATGGCCCTGCATATCGGGATATCCGAAATAAATGAAAGTAAAATCCGTATCATATTTTTTCAGATAGTCAATTGCTGCATCGGTAAGCTCCTCCCCTGCCTGCTTATAACCTATCCTTCTGCCTGCATAAAAGCACGAATGAGCGAGGGAATTCGGGCGTGAAACATCACGGATTTCTTCCCAGTTATAGAAAATCGCACACTTTTTATCAGCCTTTTTCAGCACCTCGCATAATCCGTCAACGGGTCTGACCTGCGGCATATATGTGTTGGTTGTTGTGCCATGTCTTGCAGGAGTAACGCTGTGGAAAAGCGAAATATGGCAAGGCAGCGTAACAGAAGGAGAAACGGTCTGTGCATCAAGCGAATATGAAGATTCTCTCATAATCTTCTGTGCCTTTTCCATATTATCAAGTGAATCGGGTCGCATTCCGTCGGGAAGAATCATTATAACTTTCATTGCAATTACCACCTTGTATGATTATGTTTCAAATATATCACTTTGGCTTGCAATTTTCAACAGTTTCTCTTCTTCCTTTTTCTTTATTTCTTCTTTTGTTTTCTCATAAATGACAGTGCATAAACCGAACAAAAGAATTCCGCACGATTTTATAACCTTAAACAAAATTATAAAAACTGCTTTATAAAAACAAACCAACATATGAACAGTTTGTTTCACAATACAAAAAATCATTCAGACACCTCCGAAATTTAATTTTTCGACTGTATTATATACTATCAGATGTCCCTTAAAACTCCCTTCAGATGCAAAAATCCCTCTGTTTCATACAACAGAAGGATTTTTTATTTTATTCTATTTCATCAAGGTTTGCACCTTTGGTTTCTTTAACCTTAAGAACAAACATAATCGCCGCAACTGAAACTGTAGGAACGGAAACTGCGAGGCACGCCCACCAGATAGGAATAAATGTCATTCCCAAAATTGTTGCTCCGTATCCGAAAACAAGTCCTATGATAACAAGCAAACCTTCAGCACCCACAACCGATGCGCGGATATCCGTGGGCACTTTTTCGGTCATCATAACATTCATGTAATCTCTGCCGATCCAGTATGAACCCTGATAAAGACCTGCAAACGAACCGACAAGATAGGGATTCCAGCCGTTGAGAATGCCTGCAACAAAGAGGATATATCCTGTAACGCAGGTTGCAGAAAAGAGAGTAACCGTTGTTTTTCTGCCTGCCTTGTCTGCAATGAAGCCGGAGAGGAATGTTATGGTTGCATAAATCACGGGCACCATAAACAGCGCCTTGGTTATTTCGCTTGTGCTCATTCCTGCACGGTGCATTGACGATTCAAAATAAAGAGCGATTGCAGGCATTGCCGCATCAAAAATGATGTGCGAAATAATAAGCATTTTTGTATCTTTATTTGCAAAAATATATTTTACACCGTTAAAAACGCCTGACTGATTTCTCTGCGCTTCTTTTTGCTGCTTTTTAAGAGCTTTTTCAGCCTGTCTTTCTTCATAAGGCCGTGAAAGATATTCAATTCTTTCGTTGATGAAAACCTTGGTATCCTTTGCAAAAAGCATAACAAGCACAACTGCTGCAAAGCCGATAAGTGCAGGCACAAGGAAGATTTCGCGCCATTTTGTTGCATCGTTGCCCATGAGCATATCGCGGAGAGTGGGGATAAGAATAACACCGAGTATACCGAAGCTTTTGAGAAAGCTGTAAATCTTCGCGCGATGCTTATCGGGTGCTTCTTCGAGAATATAGATAATCTGGATATCATGACCCATAAAAAAGCTGATAATCGCAAAACCCACAAGGAACATTATGTAGCTTGATGAAAGGTGAATAACCAGAAGTCCCGTTGCCATGCCGAGGGTTGAAATCGCAAAAAGAGGTTTTCTGCCCCATTTATCGGCAAGTGCTTTATAAAACGGCGTAAAAAGACCAACCACATAAGTAAAAACACCTATTCCCGAATGAAAAGCAAGACCGTCTTCATAGGAATAATATTTGCCCATAAACGGGTTATTCACAAAGAATTCCGTTACAAAAGAGGATTGCACAGTAACCGTAAGATTGCTCGTGACCTCATCAAGGATATTAACAATCGCAATAAGAACAAGCAACACAAGAAAATATCTGCTGCCCATGCTGCGGCTTTGCATTTTTCTGAATCTTCCGATTTCACGTTCTTCTTTTTTCAGGATTTTTTCAGTAGCATTCATATATTTACCCTCACAATAATATTTTCCACTTCTGCTGCATGATTTCGCAGGGTTTATCTTCACCCTTCCGGGCATAAAAAACCGTCAGCAGAGTTCCATCGGGAAGCTCAACCGTTGAAGGATAACCGATATCATCGCTGATAAGGTTTTCATAAATCCGGATATCCTTTTCCCATGTTTCGCCGCCGTCAAGGCTCATCATTGCCATAATTCCGTAAGGCATTTTTCTTCTGCCGTAGGTTGAAAGAAGAATTCCCGAGCTGAGCATAATAAGATGAGGCGGTGCTCCGCCCGTTTTATCAAGAAGCATTTCAGGCTCTGACCATGTTTTGCCCTTATCGTCCGAAACACTTTGAAAGGTCGTGAAATATTCTTCTTCTCCGCCGCTGAAAAGCTCTGCATTTTCGGCTCTTGTGTGAATAACAAGTCTGCCGTTTGGCAGCTCAATCAGGTGAGGCTCGTTGAGAACAATCCTTTTATCCGATACCGTTATTTTACCGATAAGCTCGGTTTCTCCGCTTTCGGTATCAAGGCGTCGCACCTCAATGCCACCAAAAACATCGTCAAATCTTGTTCCCGCCCATAAAACCGTTCCGTCTTTAAGTTCTGTCGGTCCGTGGGGAGATGTTACAGGTGAACGGTAAATCTGACCGAAAGTGACACCGCAGTCACGGCTTATGCGAAAAAGCGAACCGAGATATTTCTCTTCATCGTCTTTGGTAATCGTATTTATATAGCTCTGAACATATTCGTTCTCTTTGTTGTGCTGCCTTTGCATATCGGCAGAATTATTGAACGAGGTAAAAACAACACCGTTCTCACCGAAAGTGCATATACCCGAATCTCTGTCATCGAGAGGTGTATCAATTACGGGAGCAGGCGCGGTATAAGTTTTGCCGCCGTCAGAACTGTAAGAAATCACGGCTTTGCCGAACGGGCAGATGTGTTCAAACCTGAATCCCGATGCACCCACGGCAATTTTACCGTTCTGCAAAAGCTTTGCGGTGGGCCATGCAAAATATCCGTGGCGACTGTGAGGATTAGACATTATTGTTTCGGGCTTGCCGATAAGTTCAATCTTCATTTTTTACCTCCGTCTGCTGACTGTCATAAATTTTTTTCGACCGAAAGAATGCAAAAACAATGCATATAAAAGAATAAACCGAATAGATGAGATAGGTCAAAATTTCGGGCGAATCGCCGAGCATTGTTATATAAAGAACCGTGCCGATCACACCGTTGATAATCATAAGAAAAGTATACTCAACATATGCAAACATCGTCAGGAAATAGATCAGTATTCCGAGAATATTTGTAAGACTGTCAAGGAAAACATATTGCGAACCGATAAGCGGAAGAACAATCCACATCGCAATCAAAGCTGCAACAAATCCGCCCGCAATCAATATCCGCTGCTTTGCTGTAAGCTTGCGGAGCACGGTTGAATGCTCCCATTTATTTTTGTTCCAGCGTAAAAACGTCAGAAGCTGAATCGGAAACGAAAAAAGAAATGCGGAAAACGCCGAGCCGTAAAGATTAAAATAAACATAAACCGCACCGTAAAGCAAAGAATTTATGCTGCCGATAAGGCTTGCATAGCGATTGACTCGAGACTGAAGCATGCCTATCACAATCGAAATATATAGCGGCAGTATCCGCAGAAAGCTCTGCTTATAATAAATTCCCGCAGCGGTAATTAGCACCGCCGTGCATCCCATAAGAATATAAATAATTATATCTTTTTTTGACAAGGATTTTTTATTTATCTGATTTTCTTTTAACAAAACCGTTATCCTCTTTTCATTTTTCAGATAAAGCATCCGTATTTTCAACGTAATTCTATATATTATATAATATCAAAAACAAAGTTCAATTGCAACAGAAAAACCGCCCGCACAAAAAGTCCGGGCGATCTTATGTTTCTTTATAATTTAAACATTACAAACAATAATTTTTTACGATGCAGTTTTGGTCTGTATCGGATTTTAATCAGACTCAAGGCAAAATATTACCTGCTGCGCGGTAGATTTCATACCATTCCTCACGGGTGATCTGAATATCGCTTGCCTTCAGGCAATCTGCAAGACGGGTAAGATTCGTTGTGCCCGTAACCGGCTGCATTTTTGCAGGATGGCGCAGAATCCACGCAAATGCAATTGCGGTTTTTGAAACACCGTATTTATCTGCGATGCGCTGAAGAGTTTTATTCACTTCGGGAAACTTCTCATTATCGATAAAACAGCCTTCAAAAAATCCGTACTGCATCGGTGACCAGGGCTGAATCGTAATCTTATTAAGACGGCAATAATCAAGCACTCCGCCGTCACGGTTAACGCCCGATTCATTATACATATTGACGTTTATTCCTGACTGAATCATCGGGGTATGCATAACGCCGAACTGAAGCTGATTCGCACATATCGGCATATCAAGCGAATTCTCAAGCAGCTGCATCTGATAAGGATTCTGATTCGAAACACCGAAATAACGCACCTTGCCCGAAGTTTTCAGACGGTCAAACGCTTTTGCAACTTCGTCAGGCTCCATGAGTGCGTCGGGTCTGTGAAGAAGCAGAACATCAATATAATCCGTGCCAAGTCTTTTAAGGCTGCCATCAACCGAACTGACAATGTGGTCATATGAAAAGTCAAACATTCCCTTGCGTATACCGCATTTTGTCTGAATAAAAATATGCTCTCTCATCGACGCAGAAATTGCCTTGCCAAAAACCTCTTCGCTTTTTCCTCCGCCGTAAATATCCGCATGGTCAAAGAAATTTGCACCGAAGCTCAGCGCCTTATCAACAAATGCAGACACTTCCTTTTCATTCATATCGCTGATGCGCATGCAACCAACTGCAACCGCAGGAACTTTTATTCCGCTTTTTCCGAAATCAATGCTATACATAATCTCATTCCTTTTATGCTTTTTTTCAATTATATCATACTCAGATTGATAAATAAAGAAAAACAGACAAAATCAGATGTAATTATTTCAAAGTCAGAAAGCATTGATATGCAAAGATTTATAGCTTTATGCGGAGAAATCTGTCATGCTATTTGTTACCGTATAAATCAATAATCGCTTTGCAGAGAGGGTGGTCAGGCTGAGTTCTTGCAATTTCAAGAGCCTTGTCAAGATATTCGGTTTTTTCGTGAAATATTCCATAGTTGAAGTAAGTTGTTGCCAGATCTGGACCGAAATCTTTGCGCTGTTTGTGCTTTCTGCATATGTCAAACGCTTTCACGAACATCGCTTCAGCTTTTTGAGTTTGTCCCTGATCTTTAAAGAATACGCCTGCGTTATTGCAACTGAGTATCAGATCAGAAATCAATTCAGCTGAGTTGTTTTCAGCGATACACTCTTTTATTTCAAGTGATTTAATATACATCGGCTCCGCCTTATCATTCTGATTCTGAGCCCTGTAAAGATCTCCCAGATCATTATATGCCTTTGCAAGACTTAAGCTGATGCTTGCAGGATCCACATCGGAAATATAATATCCGAATTTTTTGATGAGCTTGATAGTTTCTGTTGCGGTAGCTCTGTCATATTCCTTCTCTGATTCCGGAAGTTCATCATAAGGAACAAGGCAGGGCGTGGTTTTTGCTTCGCTGTCTTTGGTTTCACCGTAAACCCAGCCTTCATTCTTCCTTCCGAGCGCCCAAACTTCATGCACATTCTCAGCAATCTTTTCGATAAGATTGAGAACACCTGAATCAAGTGTGATATCGCCGGTGTTGACAGGTGCAGGTATATAATTCTTCATATTACAATTCTCCTCATATTAAACATATTGCTTATTCATTCTGTATCAGATGCCTGTACGGCACCCCTGCTCTGCGCAGAGGCGCCGTACGCTGTTAAGGAGATCATTGTACAAGTCCGGGGAAGACGCTTGTGGGATCAACTCTGTAGCCGTTCTTATAAACCTCAATGTGAAGATGAACGCCGCTACTGTTGCCTGTGGTTCCGATGTAACCGAGTATCTGTCCTGCGCTCACATGTCTTGAACCCAGATTGTATGTGCCTGTAGCATAGCCTCTGTTTCTTGCTGTGCTTATGCCCATCTGCCTGGTCATCGAAGAGGGAATCTTTGCGCTCACGCCGTTAAAACGGTCCAGATGAGCAAGAACTACTCTGTAAACGCCGTCATCTGACTTGAACTCAATCTGATTGCCGTAGCTTATAAGGTATCTTTTGCCACCGATCACTGCATATGTCTGCTTATATGTAACTGTGCCGTTTGCAATGGCATAAACAGGAGTGGACTTGCTTACGTTTCTGTTGATATCGTGATAACCGCACCAACCGTTATCGTTTGTTTTCTTGTTGAAGTAGCAGCCTGAAGGAACGGGAGAACTAAGTGAATTGGTGGGAACAGGCTTGGGTGCGGATGTGGTTGTTGACTTGGAAACAACCTTTGATGAGGTCATCGCCAGCTTATATCTTACGTTGCTGACACCGTTAACAGTCTGACGGGAAACAGGATAGATTGTTGGATAGTAGGTTGAGCCGTTGCCAAGACGACGGGTGCCGAGGATAACAAAAGAGTCGCCTGCAGACACACTGCCAACAGAAGAAACCGTGGAAGAAGACTTCATTCTGTAGCAATTATATTTCTGCTTTGCGTTGTTGCCGGAAGAAACAGAAACGGAGCTGAGTCCGAGGATATCATCCGCTGCAAACCAGCGGCTTCTGAAACCTTTCGAGCCTGAAGGATACGTGACAAGAACGGCTTTTCCGTTGCTGCTTATCTGGGTAATAACAATCTGATCAATAAACGAATCGATGTAATAGCCGGTTGTTCTCTTTGAAAGAGAAGAATCGCTGTAGGAATACACTTTCGAGCTGCCGGAGATTGGGTTGGCATACGTGACAATCGGGAGCTTGCTTGAAACGTTTCTGGCTACTGTGGAAGAAGTTGCAGCACTTGCTGAAACGGCGAACACACCAAAAAGAGTTGAAAACGCGAGAACGAGTGAGACAATTCTTACAATAAACTTTGTTTTTTTCATATTAATATCCTTTCATAATAAAGACAGTTTTATGTTTGTTTGTGAATTAAAACGCAGCACGCGGGAATAAACCGTATTTTATCGGACTTTAAGGCGGTCTGGCCTCACATTTTATTTTGTTTATATATCGGAACACTAAGATCCTCTCCTTTTCACTTGATTCATTTTTTCGTTTGCCTCTGTGTTGAGATCATTATAAGCTTCTGTTTTTCTATATGATAGATCTAAATATCAATAAGAAGCCAAACATCTTTCTAAGTTCATAAAAATGTTTCGGTTTTTTTCTAAGAATTTCTGAAGTTCTGTCTGATGCATTTTACATCTCACAAAAAACGGAACGCAAGTTACTGCGTTCCGCATTTAAGACTATTGACACCCGATAACAAACAATTAAACATAATATGCCGTGCAGCATCAACTGCCTCTTTTTATCCGATTCGTGATAAAATATTCCTCTTCTATAGACTTTTCAGAAATCTTGTTGTATTATAAAACAAACAGAATATGGGGAGAGATTCAGATGAATGTGCTTATAATAGACGGTCAGGGCGGTCAGCTCGGAAGTCAGATTATAAAAGATATCATAAACCAATATCCCGATATCGGCTTAACCGCTGTCGGCACAAATGCCGCTGCCACAACCGCAATGGTTAAAGCAGGAGCAAAAAAAGCTGCGACGGGAGAAAATCCGATAATAGTTGCCTGCCGTAAGGCTGACGTTATCATCGGACCGATAGGTATTGTTATTGCCGATGCACTGCTCGGCGAAATCACACCCGAAGCCGCAAAAGCCGTCGGTCAGAGCGATGCGGTGCGCATTCTCATTCCCATAAACAAATGCGAAAACCTTGTGGCGGGAGTTACAAATCTTACCCTGACTTCGCTTATCGATGATGCACTTGCAAAACTTGACAAAATAATAAACAACCACTTGAAATAATTCGGATTCGGTTGTATAATTAATCTGTTATTCAGAAGAATAACGTCGGAACAGAGGTTCCTTTCTATATTTATAAATTCGATATGTTAAATGCTAAGAAGGCGTCTGTTTCTCTGAAGAGGAGCTGCGCCTTTTTGTGTGCAGGAAGGAATCTTCTATGAAAAAACAAAACAATTTGGTTAATCTCGCTCTTGCAGCAATGTTTCTTGCTCTCTCTTACGTTATGCCGTTTCTGACAGGCCAGGTACCTCAGATAGGTTCAATGCTTTGTCCTATGCATATCCCCGTTATTATCTGCGGATTTGTCTGCGGCGCGCCGTGGGGATTGATTGTCGGCTTTGCTGCACCGCTGCTTCGTTCGCTGACTCTCGGAATGCCGGCTCTTTTCCCCGTTGCGGTTGCAATGGCTTTTGAACTTGCAACATATGGACTTTTAAGTGGTATTCTATACCGTGCGTTCCCGAAAAAGAAAGGCTGTATATATGCAACTCTTATCATTTCAATGATAACCGGTCGTCTTGTCTGGGGTGCTGTTCAGTTTGCTTGCATAGGATTTGACGTATCAAAATTCGGATTTGCCGCATTCTGGGCAGGTGCAGTGACAAACGCATTACCGGGCATAATTCTTCAGATAATTCTCATTCCTGTTGTTGTTATGCTTCTGGAAAAAACAAAACTGATTAACAAGAGGTTATAATGGATAAAAAAGCGGTTTCAGCATTCTTTGATACGTTGGCAGATTCATGGGACAACAATATGATTAAAATTCAATGGAAAATTGATAAAATACTCGATGTCGCAGAAGTAACTGAAGGCAAAACGGTTCTTGACGTTGCCTGCGGTACGGGTGTTCTTATTCCCGATTATCTCAGAAGAAACGTTAAGAATTGCGTTGCAGTTGATATTTCGGAAAGAATGATTGAAATTGCCGAAAACAAATTCAATAACTATAATAATGTTGAGTTCTTGTGTGCCGATGCAGAGCAATATGATTTCTCCAAAATGTTTGACTGCATTGTGATTTACAACGCACTTCCGCACTTTGCAGACCGCGAACAGCTTTTAAAAAATCTTTCACAGTGTCTTAAAAACGGCGGAAGAATCACAATTGCTCACGGTATGAGCAGAGAAGCTCTCATTAAACACCATTCAGGAAGTGCCCAAAAGGTTTCAACCATTCTCCCTGAAGCAGAGGAATTAGCCGAAATAATGAAGTCTCATTTTAAAATTGACACCGCAATCGCAACAGATGAATTATATATTGTATCGGGAACAAAACAACTAATGTTATAATATAAAAAGCTCGGAATTCATTCCGAGCTTTTTTGCTTACATTGCCTGATTTCGGATTGCAGAACACAAAACACAATCCTTATCACTGCGAAACAGCAAAATTTATATCCGATTTTGATTCTACGGCATTCCGTATTTTTGCTTTATTCTGTCAAGATTTTTAGTGGGAGATTTGACAAAATTGATCACAGCGCTCTCTGCCGTATTTACCCAAATGCGGTGACGGCTTGATTGTCAGATTCGGAATGTAATAATCCCCGACTTTGGTGTAAGTAAGTTTGTTTTCCATAAAATCAAATCCTTTCGTTACATTTTTGATTGCGAGATAACAAGGTGACTGAGAAAAAGAAATTTAAATATTATGAAACAATGGATTATAACTGGCTTTACAGGATAACACAGGTTCTAAAATTAGT
>JAEIGA010016801.1_pt1 | contig 11133 bp, 10 predicted proteins | sample 9270691 | NCBI WGS metagenome assembly JAEIGA01 (sample SAMN17057246, study PRJNA624740) | gut metagenome | biome: biome; isolation source: fecal sample | host: Bos grunniens | place: China: Xizang | collected 2019 | reverse complement strand
CCTCAATTTAAAATCTCAAAATTTTCAGATTTTTTATTTATAAAATTGCGCCAAATCCAATTGTTTTATGTAAATTTGAAACGATTATGCATTTGTCATGCTATAACATCAGACAACAAACTTAAAATCAATTCATAATGGCATTCAAAGGAGCTATAGAAGTCGACACGCAGAAATGCAAAGGTTGCGGCGTGTGTGTCGAAAATTGTCCGACCAAGAGCATTGAGCTTTCAAAATCGGTCAACAACAAGGGTTATCATTATGCCGAAATGGTAGGAGACGCTTGCGTAGGTTGTTCTAACTGCGGAATCGTTTGTCCTGATTCGGTAATTACTGTCTACAGAGTTAAAATCTAAAGGATATGGCAGAGAAGATTCTTATGAAAGGAAACGAAGCGATTGCCATATCGGCAATACGCAACGGCGCGGACGGATATTTCGGATATCCTATCACCCCGCAGTCCGAAGTGATGGAAACACTCATGAAGGAAAGACCTTGGCTTACAACAGGTATGGTTGTTCTTCAGGCAGAGAGTGAGACATCATCTATCAACATGGTCTATGGTGGCGCATGCTGCGGCAAGAAGGTGCTTACATCTTCAAGCTCACCGGGAATCAGCCTCATGTGCGAAGGTCTCAGCTACCTCGCAGGAGCAGAGCTTCCATGCGTTGTTGTCAACTGTCAGCGCGGCGGCCCAGGTCTTGGAACCATCCAGCCAAGCCAGAGCGACTATAACCAGTGCGTAAAGGGTGGCGGACATGGAGACTACAATGCAATCGTACTCGCACCGTCTTCAGCACAGGACATGTATGACTTCGTAGACACAGGATTTGATCTTGCGTTCAAGTACCGCACTCCTGTCATCATCCTCGCAGACGGTATCGTAGGTCAGATGATGGAGAAGGTTGAACTTCGTCCGGAGAAACCACGTATGACAGAGGAAGAGCTCAAGGCAGTTGCTCCATGGGCTACAACAGGTAAGTCAGCAGACAGACCATATAACTTCATCACATCACTCGCCCTTGAATCTGATGTACAGGAGCGCTTCAACCAGAAGCTCGCTGCGAAGTACGAGGTCATCAAGGAGAACGAGGTAAGATACGAGGAATATCAGACTGAGGATGCAGAATATCTTTTCGTTGCATTCGGTTGTTCTTCACGTATTTGCGAGGCGGTCGTAGATCAGCTCCGCGAGGAGGGCATCAAGGCTGGTCTTCTCAGACCTATCACACTTTTCCCATTCCCAAGCAAGCGTCTTCAGGAACTTTCGGGAAAGGTGAAGAGCATGATGAGCATCGAGTTGAATCTTGGTCAGATGGTAGACGACGTAAGACTTGCAGTCAACGGCGCATGCCCTGTAGGATTCTACGGAAGACAGGGAGGAAACATCTACACTCCTGATGAAATCTCAGACGCTTTCAAGAAGTTCAACAATCTGAAATAAGGAAAATCATGAATATAGAAGATATCAAGAAACCCGAGAACATCGTCTACAAGAAGACTCCGCTTCTGACAGACACCGTGATGCACTATTGCCCGGGATGTTCTCACGGCACAGTCCACAAGCTCGTAGCTGAGGTCATCGAGGAGATGGGCATTCAGGACAAGACAATTGCCATCAGCCCTGTAGGCTGTTCGGTATTTGCATATAATTACCTCCATGTAGACTGGCAGCAGGCAGCTCACGGACGTGCACCTGCTCTTGCGACTGCGACAAAGCGCCTTAATCCTGACAAATATGTATTCACATATCAGGGAGACGGTGACCTTGCATCTATCGGTACAGCTGAAATCATCCATGCATGCAGCCGCGGCGAGAACATCGTAGTGATCTTCATCAACAATGGTATCTACGGTATGACTGGAGGTCAGATGGCCCCTACTACCCTTCTTGGCATGAAGACAGCTACCACACCATACGGACGTGATGCGAAACTCAACGGTTTCCCTCTCGTACTTGCTCCGATGATCGCACAGCTCGACGGTACAGCCTTCATCACAAGACAGTCAGTACACACTGCACCTGCAGCAAGAAAGGCAAAGGCAGCTATACGTAAGGCATTCGAATACAGCCAGAAAGGCATTGGACTTTCATTTGTCGAGATCGTTGCCACATGTAACTCAGGATGGAAGATGAGCCCTGTAGCAGCCAACAAGTGGATGGTAGAGAACATGTTCCCTAAGTATCCTCTCGGAGACATCAAGGACGTATTAAAAAGCGAATAATCATGAAAGAAGAAATAATCATTGCAGGATTCGGAGGACAGGGAGTCCTCTCTATGGGCAAGATCCTCGCATATTGTGCGATCATGCAGGATATGGAGGTGACATGGATGCCGTCATACGGCCCTGAGATGCGTGGAGGTACAGCCAATGTATGCGTCATCGTGAGCGACAAGAAGATCAGCTCCCCTATCGTGACAAAATACGATACAGCAATCATCCTGAACCAGCAGTCACTCGACAAGTTCGAAAGCACAGTGAAGCCGGGCGGACTTCTTGTTTACGATCCTAACGGTATCGTAAACCCTCCTACAAGAACCGACATCAAGATCTGCAGGATCGATGCCATCAATGTTGCAGCTCAGCTCGGCAACTCAAAGGTCTACAACATGGCCGTGATGGGAGCATACCTCAAGATCAAGCCTATCGTATCATTCGAGAACATTGACAAGGGTCTCGCCAAATGCATTCCGGCTCGTTACAGCGACCTCATTTCGCTGAACAAAGCAGCCATCGAAGAAGGCATGAAGGCTGTTGAGGAGCTCTAGGAAATAGACGTTTTAAGGCAAACTGCTTTGATTTTCTCATTATTTCTTTGAGAAATCAAAGCAGTTTGTTAATTTTGCAGGGTAGGTTTAAACTGTAACGAAAATGCTTGAGACCTTAAAGGAGGGAATACAGCAGCTGATTGCTGCTTATGAAACAGAGAAAGCGGAGCGACAGAGGCTCCAGTCTGCCCTGACCCAGTCGCAGGCAAAGGAAGAGGCCTACAGACAGCAGATTATTGAGTTAGAAAGACAAATTGATAACCTGAAGCTTACCGAAGCATTCAAAGCTTCGTCAGGAAATAGTCCTGAAGCCAGAAAGAAGATTGACGGCCTGATAAGAGAGATTGACAGGTGCATCTCATTAATGGAGGGATAGGATGGAACAGAGCATAAAGATCAAGATTGCGGACAGAGAGTATCCGCTGAAGGTTTCGTCCCCTGAAAAGGAAGAGGTGATCAGAAAGGCAGCGGCCGATCTGAGCAAGAAGATAAGTCTATATCAGGACAAGTACCCTAACAAAGGTATGATTGAGATTCTTTCGTTTGTGGCATTGAATGTGTCCATGACGAATGTTGTGCTCCAGAAACAGATTGACTCTGCAAATGAGGAAGGAGAGATACTGACACGAGAGCTTAAAAGTTATCTTGAAAACATTGATAAAAACAGCCGTTAGTTACTATTTTTGCTGAAATCAACGCCAAAAAGTAACCGGGACAACTCGGATGGGGATGACGGACCTATGTGACCCTTGTGGGGATTCCGCATTGCGGGACGGAGGATTTCAGAACCATAAATCCGGTGCCCAAATCTTATTTATTTAAGATTTTCTGACAAACAAGCTAACGGCTTTTTTTAATATAACTTGACCGGTCTGCACTATGTCTGATCGGTTATTTTTTTGTACAGCCGCGACCTGCCGGGCTTAATTATGAAAAACTAAAACCAATATATATTATGAGCATGTTGATTAACATTTTGTGTGGAGTGTTGAGTGCAGGGTTTGCACTTACCACCTACATCATCATCCGCAGAGTACTGCTGAAGGGACAGAAGGAGGAGATCATCAAGAAGGCGGAGCTTGAGGCTGAGAGCATCAAGAAGGAGAAGATCTTCCAGGCGAAGGAGAAGTTCCTCCAGCTCAAGAGCGAGCACGAGCAGTATATAAATGAGAAGAACAAGCAGATCAGCGATATTGAGAACAGACTAAAGCAGAAGGAGCACTCGCTCAATCAGCAGAACTCTGAACTCGGTCGCAAGAACAAGGAAGCTGATGCTATAAGAGAAAACCTCAAGAACCAGGTTGAGATCGCGACAAAGAAATCTGAAGAGTACGAGAAGCTCCGTGAGGAAGCACTCAGACAGATTGAGGAGATTGCAGGCATGACAGCAGCAGAGGCTAAGCAGCAGCTCATGGATAACATGAAGGCTGAGGCAAGAACTCAGGCTCAGTCATATATCAACGATGTGATGGACGAGGCTCGTCTCACTGCCACTAAAGAAGCTAAGCGCATCGTTATCAACACAATACAGCGCACAGCATCTGAAACTGCAATCGAGAATGCTGTTACAGTATTCCACATCGAGAGCGACGAGATCAAGGGTCGTATCATCGGTCGTGAGGGACGTAACATCCGTGCACTCGAGGCTGCAACAGGAGTTGAGATCGTGGTTGACGACACACCTGAAGCTATCCTTCTTTCAGCATTCGACCCAGTTAGACGTGAGGTTGCAAGACTTGCGCTTCATCAGCTTGTAATCGACGGACGTATCCACCCTGCACGTATCGAGGAAGTGGTTGCAAAAGTTCAGAAGCAGCTTGAGGAGGAGATCATGGAAACAGGTAAGAGAACATGTATCGACCTCGGCATCCACGGAATGCATATCGAGCTCGTCAAGCTTATCGGACGTATGAAGTATCGTTCATCATACGGTCAGAACCTTCTCCAGCACGCACGTGAGGTTGCCAATATCTGTGCTACCATGGCTTCTGAGCTCGGTCTCAATCCTAAGGTTGCAAAGAGAGCCGGACTTCTCCATGATATCGGAAAGGTTTCAGATGAGGATCCAGAGCTTCCACATGCAATTCTCGGTATGAAGCTCGCCGAGAAGTACAAGGAGAAACCAGAGGTTTGCAACGCTATCGGTTCACACCATGAGGAAGTTGAGATGACATCAATAATTTCTCCTCTCGTTATGGTCGGTGATGCCATTTCAGGTGCACGTCCAGGAGCAAGACGCGAGGTCATCGAGTCATACATCAAGAGACTCAAGGACATGGAGAACATCGCCAAGTCTTACAATGGAGTAACCAAGACATATGCTATTCAGGCCGGTCGCGAGCTTCGCGTAATCGTAGGTGCAGATCAGGTAACAGATCAGGAGGCAGAGACAATCTCAACTGAAATCGCAAGAAGAATTCAGGAGGAGATGGTTTATCCGGGTCAGGTGAAGATCACAGTCATCCGCGAAACCAGATCTGTGGCATTTGCTAAATAAAGACAATATTCAATAACAGATGAAAAGAATAGTATCAATGATTGCTGCAGCGCTTTTATGCGTTGCAGCATTTGCGCAGGAAGGGGTCTCACAGCTCGTTACCTGGACGCCATCTGTCGAGAAGGCAGACGGAGATAACTACAGAGTAGTATTTACCGGTAAGATTGCACCGGGCTATCACACTTACACACTCACTGACGAATTCTCTGCAACTGAGGTAATGGATGCAGCTGTAGAGGGAGGTGAGCTTGTCGGCCAGCCATATGAGCTCAGCACTCCAAAGGAAGAGACAGATGAGTTCGGTGAGCTTGCAAAGCATTACTATGACGAGATCGTCATCGCACAGGACATCAAGCTTACAGCAGGTACAGCAACCTACACAGGAACAATCTTCAGCAATTCATGTACAGGTGGTGCATGCAAGGCGGAATATTATGATTTCGATGTAAAGGTTGATGGTTCTGCAGTCGCAGCTACATCAGCTGAAGTTGCAGCTCCTGAGAAGAAGGAAAAGAACAGTTCTATCTGGGCTCTTATTCTTGAGGCTATCCTCTGGGGCTTCGCCATGCTTCTTACTCCTTGCGTGTTCCCAATGGTTCCGATGACAGTATCATTCTTCATGAAGGGTTCTGAGAACGTAGCGCAGGGTCGTTTCAAGGCAGCCATGTACGGTATCTTCATCGTACTTCTGTACACAGTTCCAATCTCTGTGATCATCATGCTCACGAAGATTATCGGTGGTGATGCAGTAACAGCAGATATCTTCAACTGGCTCTCTACACACTGGCTTCCAAACATCATCTTCTTCGTAGTATTCATGGTGTTTGCAGCTTCATTCTTCGGCGCATTCGAGATCACACTTCCTCAGTCACTCGTCAACAAGAGCGACAAGGGCTCAGACAAGAAGGGTCTTGCAGGTGTATTCTTCATGGCACTTACCCTCGTACTCGTGTCATTCTCATGTACAGGTCCTATCGTAGGTTCAGTACTTATCAAGTCCACTCAGGGTGAGTTCTGGGAGCCAATGGTGACAATGCTTGCATTCTCAATGGCATTTGCACTTCCTTTCACAGTACTCGCATTCTCCCCTTCTCTCCTGAAGAAGTTCAGACAGAGCGGTGGCGGCTGGCTCAACTCAGTTAAGGTCGTTCTCGGTTTCGTGGAGATCGCCCTCGGTCTCAAGTTCCTCAGCGTTGCTGACCAGACTTACCATTGGGGCCTCCTCGACAGAGAGGTATATCTTGCAATCTGGATCGTTGTATTCACACTCCTCGGACTTTATCTTCTCGGCAAGATCAGATTCGAGCATGACGAACCGGTAGAGCATCTTTCTGTGCCACGCCTTACACTTGCAATTGCAGTTCTTTCATTCGTAGTTTACCTCATTCCTGGTATGTGGGGTGCGCCTCTCAAGGCTCTCTCTGGCTATATGCCTCCTATCACTACCCAGGACTTCGTAATCGGTCAGAACAGCACTTCTCACGCAGTGGAAGCTGCACCTGTAATTGATTCGGAATACGGTCTTCACCTCCCTCTCGGACTTCAGGGCTATTTCACCCTTGAGGAAGGACTTGAGGCAGCCAAGAAGGCAGGAAAGCCTGTATTCGTTGACGTGACAGGACACGGCTGCGTTAACTGTCGCGAAATGGAATCACGAGTATGGAGCGATCCTACTGTACTTTCAATGCTCAAGAATGACTATGTAATTGTAGCCCTCTACTCAGATGACAAGCAGAAGCTTGACAAGGAAAACTGGGTTACAGATGCAGAAACAGGAAAGGTATACAAGGACCTTGGTCGCGCAAACTCATATCTTGCACGTACACTCTGGAATGTGAACGCACAGCCAAACTACGTACTCCTTTCACCGGAGGGAGAGATGCTTGTTCCTGTAAGAGGATATGACCTTTCAGTAGACGGTTTCATTGATTTCCTCCGCAGCGGTCTTGAGGCTAACAAATAATGAGATCACACATCAGAACAAATCTTATCGTCATGCTGTCAGCACTATTGCTGGCAGCATGTGCTGATATAAATACAGATGTTACAGTGAACGTCATCCCCTACCCTCAATCGGTAGAAATGACAAATTCTGTATTTGACAAGGCAAATATTGGCAATATCAGCTACGTTTCAGCAGCTGGTATGCCGGCTGAGGCATATGAGCTACAGATCAGGAAGAACAGAATCGTAATCAAGTCTTCTGATGCTGCAGGAAGATTATATGCTGAGCAGACACTCCAGCAGCTTGCTGATGATGAGATAATGTATTGCGGAACAATCAAGGATGAGCCTCGCTACGAATGGAGAGGATTCATGCTTGACGAATCTCGTCACTTCCATGGCATGGATCAGGTTAAGGAACTCCTTGACATGATGGCAAGGTATAAGCTCAACCGTTTCCACTGGCATCTTTCAGACGACCAGGCATGGAGAGTAGAGATAAAGGCTTATCCTGAACTCTGCATCATCGGAGCGATAGGATCAGAATCTGACCCAGCTGCTCCGGCAAGATTCTACACACAGGACGAGATCCGTGAAATCATTGCATACGCAGCTGAAAGGAACATTGAGATCATACCTGAAATCGATATGCCGGGTCATGCGACAGCATTCACAAAGACCTTCCCTGATTTGAACGGCGGACATAGGACTGTGAACCCTGCGAATGAAGAGCTTTATCCTGTACTTGACACGATCATGAAGGAACTTGCGGAGCTGTTCCCTGGGTCATATATCCATGTGGGAGGTGATGAGGTATCTACACGAGGCTGGCAGGAAGTTCCAGGAATGGATGCCTTCATGAAGAAAGAGGATATCGGATCGTATGATGACATTCAGAAATACTTCGAGCATCGTTACACAGATATCGTAGTGAGTCACGGCAAGAAGGCCATAGCATGGGACGATGTGATCGATGGTGACCTGAACAAGGAGAATACCATCCTCCAGTGGTGGCGCCATGACCATCCTGAATCACTTGAAAAGTGCCTTGAGATGGGTTACAGAACCATTATCTGTCCTTATGATCCGTTCTATATGGATTATATCCAGGATATCAGATGCAAGGAAGGTCATCTTGTATGGGAAAGCTATGTAAATTCTCTTGAAGATATCTATGGGTATGAGCTGAATGAGAATCCTCTTGTGATGGGAGTTCAAGGCAATCTCTGGTCAGAAAGAGTCATTACAAAAGAGCGTATTCATTATATGATCTTCCCTAGACTCATCGCCATCGCAGAGCGCGGATGGACCAAGAAGGAGAATCTGGACTACTCAAAGTTCCTTGAGAGACTTTACAAGGAGTATGACTATCTCGATTCAATCAATGTATATTATTATGACATCAGGGACTTCGGACATCATCCGGAACCGATGAGATAATCAATATAATTTACAACATTCAATTCAATTTAACTTACATGAAAAAAGCAGGGTGACCGTGATGGCCATCCTGCTTTAATTATTTTATTAAGACTGTATTACTCAGCAAGCTGCTTGGATACCTCGTTAAGGGCCTTATTAACCTCTGAAAGAATATCAGACCAAGGGAGTGTAGGGTCCGTAAGCTTATAGCTTCCGAACTTGTCGATTGCATCCTCAAGCGGCTTAAGAGATTCCGGCTGGTCAGCATATTTCTCACGAAGGATCCTTACCTTCTCGTATGCTTCTACACCGTCTCTCATCCTCTCGAAACGCATTGTAGGACGGCCATGAGAATAAAGACTGTATGTATCACCTGAGCCCCAAAGTCTGAAACGTGAGTCGTATTCTGGATTTGCAGGCCATGAGTTCACTGACCATCTCAACTGACCGTCATAATCCTTGAAGATTGCATGCCAGTTAAGCATTTCAGCCTCGAATGGCTGGGAGTAAGAGAATGTATTAGGGAAGAATGTACTGCAGCATACATAGAAGGTAGTGACGAAGCCGCTGTCCTTTCTCTGCTGAAGTTCTTCCTCTGTCATATAAAGCTGTCTCTGAGCTACCGAACAGTCCTTGATATTAGGATATCTTCTGTATGAGGCATGATTATCAGCCATAGCGAAACCAAGCTCGGGAGCATATTTCTGGATAAGTGCCACTACAGCATCCATCTCCTCAGGAGATCTCTCATCAGCCGCAATATTGGTAATTTCCAACCAACCCTTTTCCTTGAGATGTTTTACGAAATCCTTAAGGAAAGGAATCCACATATACTCGAACTCTTCTGTTCCTGGAATTGCATCCCACGCATGCTTACGTATGCCGCTCTCTTCATCGAGGTACTGAAGTCTGTAGCTCCATGGAATCATAGAGTAGCAGTTGATCTGCTTCTTGACTCCGAGGCTCATCATAAGCTCTACCCACTTGTCGAATACAGTATAGTCATAGCTCCAGCTGCCATCCTTGTGACGTACCCAGAAGATCATCTCCTCATAGTCATCGAAAGTCTGATAGCCCCATGGGTCTCTGTTAAGAGTAGCTGTAATGACCTTCTGTCCGGCTTCAGCCAAAGGACGCATCTGCTCCTTAAGGGCCTCGAAGTGCTCATCGCTCCACATGTCAAGATTGAGCATACGAGCTACAGCAGAAGGATGCTGCCAGAGGTCAAGATGGAATTTCCAGTCCTGATATCCAGGAAGGACCTGATCGATCACCTCCAGTTCGAAAGGCATCTTTACCTTAGCACCTCCCTTTGCAGTAACTGTAATCTCGGACTTATAAACTCCAGGCTTTGCATCCTGCGGTACGTTTATGCTCACCCATACAGGACGGGTTGTCTTAGCATCCATATTGAATACCTTAAGACTGTCAATAAGGTCAGGAGCAAGCATTGCAGGTGAATATGGGCTTCTGTCGCATCTGCAGGTCGGCGACGGCTGGTCAGCAAGAGTATATCTCACGAATCTGGCAGAAGCTATGTCAGAACTCATCTTTGCATCCGCAGATGTGAAGTCAGAAACCTTGCACACTACTCCATCAGCACCGGTACCGGTGTAAAGGAGGAACTGTGCTGAGACTCTCTCTCCCTTCCATGCCTGAAGAAGAGGCTGCTCGACACAGCCTGATACAGGTACCTCACTACGCGAATACAGTGAGTCAGCAGATGCCCAGGTGCCATTAAGCCTTCCTACCTGATTCCAGGCAAGAAGGCTTCTCTCTGTTACAGCGACCGGATCATCTGCCTCAGTATAGGTATTGAACTCAGGAGCCTGACTGCAGGCAAACATGAAAGGCAATACCACAAAGGCTAATAATCTTGTCTTTTTCATATTTCTTAGAACTTAAAACTATCTTTCAAAGCTGTAGTCTTGTTGAAGACGAAGTGGTCAGGAGTGCTGTCCGGATCCTTGAAGAAGTAACCTACTCTTTCAAACTGAACTGCGATACCTGAGTTATCTTCAAGAAGACCTGGCTCAGCATAACCCTTAGCAACTACGAGAGACTCAGGATTGAGGTAGTTCTTGTAGTCCTCGCCCTCAGGAATCTGACCCATCTGAGCCTCAGTGAAGAGCTTGTCATAAAGACGAAGTTCAACTTCCTTGGCATGCTCAGTAGAAACCCAATGGATAGTACCCTTCACTGAACGCCACTCGCCTGCTCCTGGCTTAGATGTAGGATCATAAGTACACTTGATTTCAACGATGTTGCCCTCGGCATCCTTTACAACCTCCTGGCACTTGATGATGTAAGTGTATTTAAGACGAACCTCTCCGTCCGGCTTGAGGCGGAAATACTTCTTAGGCGGCTCCTCCATGAAGTCGTTTCTCTCGATGTAGACCTCTCCTGTAAAAGGAACCTTGCGTGACGGTCCCTCAGGATCTGCCGGGTTGAGAGGGGCATCAAACCACTCCACCTTACCTGGCTCCCAGTTTGTGATTG
>JAEIGA010016800.1_pt1 | contig 11133 bp, 8 predicted proteins | sample 9270691 | NCBI WGS metagenome assembly JAEIGA01 (sample SAMN17057246, study PRJNA624740) | gut metagenome | biome: biome; isolation source: fecal sample | host: Bos grunniens | place: China: Xizang | collected 2019 | reverse complement strand
ATGTTTTCCACGATAAGGTGGACTATGACGAACTGATTAGCGAGCTATATATCCACCTAATGGAGAATGATGCCTATCGTCTGAAGCAGTTTGAGGGGCGCAGTTCTATTTATCAGTGGCTCAAGATAACAGCTATTCGATATTTTCTTGAAAAACGAGATAAGATGATAGAAAAAGACTCCGAACAGCATCTTTTAGAGCAAGCTGCTCGTTCCGAAACAATCGAAGTGTCGCCGCAATGGGAAGCAAAAATGGATGTACATTATCTGTTGTCACAGATGCCCAATCGGCGATATGCTTACGTGATAGAGCGACTTGTGTTGGATGAATGTTCTCCTCAGCGATTAGCAGAGGAGTTAGGGGTAACCGTAGATAATCTATACAATATTAAAAAACGTGCCATGGCAAATCTGACTGCTATAGCAATCAATGAGACAAATGCGTATGAAAGATCAATCCGATAAATACAACCTATCAACTGAAATCATAGCGGCATATTTGGATGGAAATGCTACCCCCGCAGAGGTGCAACTCGTCCTTGACGCTATGGCGCACGATGCTCATTTGCGTGAATTGCTATTGGTGTCATCTCATGTAGATACAGAGTTAGCTCTGTTACATCGCAAACCAGAGTACATCCCTATGACAGCATTGGCAGCCGAATGTGGAGAAGATAATCTCTGTTGTTTGGAATGTGAGAAGTATGTCATGAAGGGGCGTGGTATCACCTATGATGAACAGCAAATGTTGGAGGATGCACTGTGCAATGGCTGGCTCAAACAAGAGGGCACTGCGCTTCACAATGTGGGACGCCACTTGGAGAAAACAGGATTGGTGGTGACACGCCAGTATGGATGTTCTATTCAGAATATCATAGATGCATTGAATCATCATGAAGATGTGATTGTGGCTGTAGATAGCGGCAAATTATTGCACAATAGAAACATTAATCATTTGGATAATGCAGAAACGCAGTTTTTACCAGACCATACGGTTGTGGTAACTGCTGGTGATGTAGAGACAGATGTAATCACGCTATTCGACCCTAATTCGCCTAATTCAACGGATACCTATAGTTTAGCGCAATTTGCCAGTGCTTGGGCTGACTCCAAAAATTACTTAGTAACAATAAAAACCTTTGATAATATGAAAGACTATCAACCCAAACCGATAGATGTATCGGATGTAATCCTTGAAGAAGATGTAACTGAGCTCCGCGAAGCCATTGCCGAAAACGCACATGATATTTGGGCTGTAGAGCGTATGCAACAAGGTTGGACCTATGGACCAGAGCGCAACGATGAACTGAAGCATAATCCATGTATGGTGCCTTATTCCAAACTGCCAGAGTCTGAGAAAGAATACGACCGCCAAATGGCGATGCAAACCATCAAACTGATGAAGAAACTCGGATATGATTTGGTGAAGCGCGAAGATACCGAGTTGTATGATACACTACTAAGACGCCTACGTTATTCCACTCAAACATTCCTTTGCCCAAATTGTAGCAAGCATGGCAAGAAATCGCCCGTGTATAAGCATCAGGCTTTCTGCGACGTCTGTGGCCATGAACTAACTGATGTAGATTGGACTATTTACGATAAGTTTTAGATAAACAATTACCATGATTAACCCTTCCGACTTCATCCACCCAGAGGACGCTGCGGCGTTGCGCCAGTTGGAGAATATACCTGGTTTTCCTACTTTGGTTAAAAAAGTGTTAGAACTTGGTTTAGAACCGATGCGCTATGGTATGAATATGGCGTCTTGTATTCGCCTTTCGCCTACGCAATTGCCTCAACTGTATAATCATCTTCCGCCTATCTGCCAAAGGTTGGGTATAGAAGAGCCCGAATTCTATCTGGAGATGAATCCTGTTCCTAATGCCTATACTTTTGGTGATACTAAGGTGTTTATTACCATCACTTCGGGTTTGGTGGACATGATGGATGATGAGGAACTGGATGCGGTAATTGCGCATGAGTGTGGACATATCATGTGTCGTCACGTGTTGTATCATAGCGTAGCGGAATATTTGTTGAGTGGTGCAGATGCGTTAGGTATCATAGGGTCTTTAGCAGCACCGATTAAGTTGGCTATCTGGTATTGGTATCGCAAGAGCGAATTGTCGTGTGATCGTTGCGCTAGTGTGGTGACTTCACCTGAGGTGGTAGCTCGTACCATGGCACGTTTGGCAGGTGGACCTAAAGCGATAACCAATAATATCAATATGGCAGAGTGGGCTAAGCAGGCAGATAAGTATGACGAGATTTACAACGATGGTCTGTGGAATAAGACCTTGCAGATTTCGATTACTATGGGCATGTCGCATCCTTTTAGTGCAGTGCGTGTGCGTGAGATACTCAAATGGGGACAAAGTGCCCAATATCAAAACTTGGTTCACAAGCCACTTGGTGCTAATACCGTCACAACGGGCAAATGCCCACATTGTGGTAAGACGATTAGTCCAAGCTGGACATATTGTAAATTCTGTAAGGGTAAATTATAACGATTATGGCAGCATTTAGTACCAAACGAACATTATTTTGTTCGACATCTTTATTGCCAGAGATGGCAGGTAGTCTTCAAGAGTATTTTGAGTGCGATGGCTACGAAGTCAAAGTCACCGAACTGAGTACAGGTAGATATGATATTTCTATTACTAAGGGTGGTGTGTTTAAGGCTGTTTTGGGTATGAAGACTGCGCTAAAAATCACTTTGACACCATTGTCTGACAAAAGTATTGCTTTTGAGGCAGGTGTAGGTATCTTCGGTCAGCAAGCTATTCCTACTATTATCTCTGTGTTTTTCTTCTGGCCTGTACTGCTCACCCAAATCTGGGGCTTAATCCAGCAATCCAACCTCGACGACAAAGCCGCCGAGATTGTGGAGAAGGTGATAGCGAGTAATATGTAACTGTATTCTTCTTTTAACAGAAATTGAACCTGTCTATATAATAACTTAGTATGAAAAACATTCGGATATTTATTTCATCTCCTGGAGATGTGCAATTAGAAAGAAATATTGCACGAAATGTCATTAATGAGTTGAGTTCATTATACACCAAGCATGCCAAGTTCGAAATTTTGATGTGGGAGGATTTTCCATTATCAGCACACTCTACATTTCAAGATGGCATCAATTATTTTCTTGAAAACAAAGAAAAACCTATTGATATTGCGGTGTTTGTCTTGTGGTCACGTCTTGGAACACCATTGGATCACAAGTATGTAAAAGCAGATGGAACATTATATCAATCAGGCACAGAGTATGAGTTTGATTTGATGATGCATCTACATCGCACGACTAATTCACCTAGTCGTATTCTAACTTATCTAAAGAAAGACGATAGATTCCCGAATGTTCTAAACTATGAGGATTTGAGTGAGAAATTAAACCAAAAGAAAAAGTTGGATAGTTTCATCAAAGAGTACTTTCGCGATGATGCAACTAACTCCAATTATGCTTACATGCCTTTTGGTGAAAACAATTCTTTCGAAAAAGTTTTTAGGACTCATATACAGAATGCTATAAAAGATATATTAGGTGATATTGATAATATCAAGGAGTGGGAAGGAAATCCTTATGTTGGTCTTAATTCGTTTGAATACAAAGATTCAGCAATATTTTTTGGTCGAAGACAATTGGTTTACGAAACTGCTTCCAAATTAATAACTCAAGACGATAATAATCATACGAAAAAGAGTTTAATTGTTTTAGGTGAAAGTGGATCCGGTAAATCATCGTTTATTAAAGCTGGATTACTCCCATTTTTCTGTAATAAAAATACTTCCACACAATATGTCGTAGTTCATCCTTCTATGTATGGTGGAAAAATGTACCACGGCTTATTAGATTTGCTAAATGAGAAGATTGAGTGTTTGAAGAATCATCCATTTATGGAAGAATTGCGTAAAGGTATCACGAACGAAACAAATTTTAAATATTTACTATACGCATTAGAGCATCATGCACAAAAAGTTGACCTGATAGTCCATATTGATCAATTTGAAGAATTATTTAGCGATAATTCTATCACGGAAGAAGAGCGTCAGAAAGTATTGCTATTGCTGCGAGGATTGATAAATATGCGCTGCATAACAATATTTATGTCTATGCGCAGTGATTTCTATAATCGTTTCTCTTTGTATGAAGAGATGAATCAAATCAAACAGAACTGTGAGGTTGTGGATTTGCCTGTACTAGGACCAACAGATATCACAGAAATTGTAGAAGAACCTGCTCGCAAAGCATGTCTTAAGTGGGAAATTACAGACAAAGGACTACCTCTAAATGAGCGCATTATCAAAGAAGCTTCTAATATTAAGGATTTACCGTTTATAGAGTTTGCATTATCACAATTATACGAGACAAGAACAGATGATGACTATCTTACTCATGCTGCCTATGAGCAAATGGGAGGGCTAAAAGGAGCGATCATTAATTATGCAGACAAATGTTATACTCAATTAAGTGAGTCTGAGAAAAAAATATTCAATGACATTCTCGGATTTGTGATTACGGAGTCTTCATCGCACAAAGGAATATATGTGCGAAAGACTTCTGCACGCGAGGATATAGAGAAAACTTCGATTCATAAAGAGGTCATTGATAAAATGCTCAATGCTCGCTTATTCGTTGCAGGTAAGGATAGTCATGGAAGACCTACCATAACTATCACTCACGAGATTCTGCTTAAGTCTTGGGATGTAATTGTCTCATGGATTAAACGTGAAAAAGAATTTATTGCAAGTAATAATCATTACGAACAATTAGCTCAGCATTGGATTAACAATAAGAAAAATAAAAAAGATTTAATTAAAGGACGTTCACCATTGCTGGAAGCCGAATATTTCCATTATAAAAATCATTCTCGCATAACAGATGATGTCATACTTTATTTGAATGAATCGATTAAAATAGACAAAAGAAGAGGAATAGGCTGGCATATTTGTGGCTTGATCATTATAATTGCAGCTTTGATTACATATATTGCAGCTTCTATGCATGAAATAACGACAAGTTATAGTGCGTTACAAGAACAAACACCACAAACTTTATTTAACATAGATACGGATGTTGATACCATAAAAACACTATTGGCTAATACGTTATATACTACTCTAATAACGTTAGTTGGATTGTTTCTATGGATAAGAAAACTTGTTTTAAAATTTAAAGGCAAACTAGATTATACAATAAAAAACAAGACCATTATTTTAAACATTCTGCTAATACTTGTAATGATATCGGTGTATAGCCTATATTGCATACAGATAAAAAAGATATTATGGTTAGATGCAATATTGTTATTATTATTGCTACTTTATTGTTGTGTCGATATATATGAAAATATACGCAGAAATAGATGGTGTAAAAAATACATTCCTTATATGCTAAAAGATGAATTATGGTCTAATATCGAAACAATAGGAATAACTATCATATTGGGTACATTCATAGCATACGGATGGAATGGTTATCGTTCTAATTATAGTAATAAGGAAAAAATGATAGATCAGTTATATGCAGCATTAATATATATTTCCGATTATGCGATGTCATATTCAGATAAGAAAATTTTAAATCTGATGTGGAAAGAGTATCTACAAATGTATTATTATGATGAATTATACGATACAACCTGTGACATAAAAGAATTGCAATACGCACAGGCATTATATAATTTACACGAACCCCAAAAAGCATTAATTTATCTATACCCTTATGAAAACGATTACCATCTACTATTTTCAATCAAATGTAAATATGCTTGTGCAGATTATGTCGGAACGATCAATGCTTTGGAAAAGTATGTTATGCATGATAGTTATCATGAAATTAATTTGAATATAAGTACAATAGATTTGATTTGGTTGTCAGAAGTTGTTGGGCGATTTGATATAACAGAAAAATTATATAAAATTATAAATGATAGGACCAATGAATCTCACAATTCAAATCCTAATTTCTTGCTGAATGTGGCTCATATATATCTATACAATCATGATTTGAATAAAGCAGATAGTTTATACATATCTGCATTAAATACAGCAGAGAATATAGGCTATAAAGATACAACTGGATATAATCTCATATATAATCACATAATATCAGATTTACATATATTTAGTCGTTTCAATGTAATTCCTGATACAACATTGCAAAAGGCTGCAGATATGATGAATGTTGAGTTCAAGCCAGCTTTTTTACCAATTTCATGTGTAGACTCTACAGAAAGTGCTGAAATATACAAACGTCTTGAGGGAAAATGGGTATGTCAAGATGGAGATATTAAAATAGAATTGCATGTTGATAAAAATTATCACTTGTTTACTTATACCGCCTTTTTAGCAAATGGTGAAGAATTCAACAAATCTCTAGCAGAAGTTAGAATTGGTAGGATGAATAATGAACTATATTGGGATGAGTTTGGAACCACTACGGATTCTAATTCATTCGGTAAAATTATTAGTCTTGATGATGATTGCTTTGTGTTGGAGATAATAGAAAATGGTAATCCTTCTGATAAAGGTAAACGGAGGAAATATGAACGTGTAGAATAATTCAGAATGTTATGCAATACGATGTTTTTATAAGTTATTCAAGAGAAGATTCTATAGTGGTTGATGAAATATATCAAGCAATTCAATCTGTCGGTTTAAATTGTTTTGTTGATCGAGTTAATATTCCTGTAGGCGCGAATTATGTAGATTATCTGCGCTTTGCTATAAAACAATGTAAAGTGTTTTTATATATAGCAAGTAGAAACTCTCATAATTCAAAATGGGGCTACTATGAATTAAGTGAGTTTTTAAAAGAAAAAGATGTTCGAAAATTATTTGTTTATGCAATTGATGATTCTGCATGTCCGAGGGATTTGCTTAATGAAATAGATTCAAAGTCAATTCGCAAAAGGAAAAGTGTGAATGGTGATGGTATATCCGATATTGAATTATCTATTCAATTGTTCCAAGCTGCTCAAGGTATAATTATAGAAAATGTCAATAGTGAATTGGAACATATTGACACTAACAGAACAGTATTTATTAGTCACTCGCATTCTGATAATGCTGTAGCAGAAGATGTTTACAACTATCTTTCTAAAAATGGAATTAAGTGTTGGATTGACTTGCATCATATTCCTGCTGGAATACCATATGCACAGGCAATTATGAATGGATTACAATCCTCCGATACTATGGTGGTATTATATTCTAAGAATGTGATAGAATCTCATGATATGTTAGATGAACTCCAAGAAGCACATACGACAAATAAAAGGATTATCCCTTTCTTACTAGATCAAACACCATTATTAGGGCAGTTTAGGTATTATTTAGCTCGAAGGCAGTGGATAAATGCATCACAAACATACCAACGTTCTTTAAATGAATTAGTTCTTGCGCTAAAGGATACTTTTTGAAACTGCTGCGCTTTACTTGTGTTTTGAAACATAAATTATCCATTTTTACTTGTGTTTTGAAACAATTATTTAACAAAATGTTTGCGTAATTCAAAGATTTTTAGATAGTTCACAGACTAAAAAGCATAGCATTTTATTATTACACAAGCTGAAGGACTTACTAAAGTGTTTTGTGGTGTAAAACAATAATTAAATAAAAGCATAAACTTCAAATAGTATAACCAAAAATGTCCTACCTCCCTCTCCTCTCGGCTCTCCTTCCAGCCATAGCGCTATTGGGATATATCTGCTGGCGAGATCGTAAGTCGCCAGAGCCAATTAAGCAATTGCTCAAAGCTACTGCTTTGGGCGTGCTTGCGATCCCATTAGCATTGGCCATTATCTATCCATTGCAGTGGATAGGGATTATCCCCGAAGAATATACTACCATCGGCGGTGCCATCTATGATGCCTTTATGAGCGCTGCTATCCCTGAAGAATTATCCAAACTCTTTCTACTGTGGCTCTTTTTGCGCAAGAACCCTTATTTCGATGAGCGTATGGACGGCATCGTATATGCTGTATGTGTTTCTTTGGGATTCGCAGGGTTAGAGAACGTACTCTATGTGCTGCTGGATGAAGACTGGGCGAGTGTAGCCATTTCGCGTGCAATCTTTGCAGTGCCAGGGCATTTTTGTTTTGGTGTGTTGATGGGCTATTTCTATTCCCTTGCCAAGTTTGAACCCCAACATCGCATGCGCTATTCAGCGTTGGCACTTCTTGCACCTATTGTAGCACATGGTATCTACGATTCGCTACTATTTATCATGCAGGTGTATATCCCTACATGGCTTGAGAGCATACTCCTGCTCGGCTTCCTCATCTTCTGCTTCTACCTCTGGAAATGGGCAGCGCAATCAATAAAGAGACATGTGGAAAAATAAAGAATATTATGGAAAAACAGAAGAAATATGATGTGTTTATTTCCTCCAAAAGTGAGGATTATCCAATAGCACGTGAAATTTGTAGTTTTTTAGAGAATAAAGGGTATGCGGTATTTTTTGCAGAAAAATCGATACCTTTTGGTGCAGATTCTCTGTTTAAAAAGACTATTGATAGTGCGTTGGATGCAGCTAAGAACATGCTCGTAGTTTGTTCTAACCCAGAATATTTGAAAGACGGATGGGTATATTATGAGTGGAATACGTTTTCAGTTGAAATATTGTCTGGACGCAAATCAGAAAGCAATATTTTGACCGTTATGGATGCTTCTTTATCTATTAGTAAACTGCCGATAGGACTTCGTTCCTATCAATCATTATATGTGAATTCTTATCAAGAAACTATATGTGATTATTTGGGTAATCCATCCCAATTATATGTTCTCATAAGTGATGGCGAAGAGGAAGAAAGACCTCCGATAAATACAAAAAAAGTACGAAGAAATATTTGTTTGGTCATTTTGACATTAATCATCACTATTGTTTTAGGGAGTATTTCTGCTGTAGCTATTGCTCGCAAAACGTTGCAATATGAATATGATTACACAAATAAGACAGCAGTTGTGGTTCATAAACAGCGTTTCTTTCGTGTAACAGGGAAGATTAAAATTCCAGGTATAGTTAAACATCGTGGAGAAAAATACGTTGTAACGGCTATTGGGAACCATGCTTTTCGGAGTTGCCCAAATCTTCTGTCTGTTACCATTCCAAGATGTGTGTTAAAGATTGGAGAATATGCTTTTGCATATAATGATAATTTAGTTTCTGTTTCTATCCCTGAAAGTGTGACAAGTATTAGCGAGAGTGCGTTCAGTGGTTGTGAATCTTTGACTTCCATAACCATCCCTGAAAGTGTGACAAGTATTGGCAAGAGTGCGTTCAGTGGTTGTGAATCTTTGACTTACATAACCATCCCTAATAGCGTAAAAAGTATCGGACAAGGGGCGTTTGCTGATTGTGATTCTCTAGCAACGGTATTTTATGAAGGCGATATAGAGGATTGGTGTAATATTAACTTTGAAAATCGCAATGCCAATCCATTAAAATATTCTCGTAATTTTATGATTAATGATTACCCTATAACAAGAATAAATATTCCAAATACTGTAGAATGCATAAGAGATTATGCTTTTTGTGGTTTGAAAAGTTTGACTTCTATCACCATCCCTAATAGCGTAAAAAGTATAGGACAAGAAGCTTTTTGTGGTTGTGAATCTTTGACTTCCATAACCATCCCTGAAAGTGTGACAAGTATTGGCAAGAGTGCGTTCAGTGGTTGTAATGCGTTAACTGATATATACTTCAAGGGAACTTGGAAAGAATGGTGGGATATTACACCAATAACTTGGAAAATAGATCCGATTATTCATTGTGCTGATAATTACAAATTAAGAAAAGATGATGAAGGTTATTGGGATTTTATTAAATAATCTCCAATTGATTTCGCGTATTCTTCTGACAGCCATCTACTATAATATCAGTAAAACTCAAAAAACAAAGAAAATGAAAACAAACTACATTCCTAAACCTGAAAACACGGACGCTATCCAATTGTCCGCAGAACTCAATGACCTCGTAGAGGCTATGGCAAAGAACGTACACGAAGTGTGGGCGCAGTCGCGCATGGAGCAAGGTTGGACCTATGGCCCCGAACGCAACGACCAACTCAAGCAACACCCATGCCTTATCCCTTATGAGCAATTACCCGAGATAGAAAAAGCCTATGACCGCGATACCGCTGTCGGCACCCTTAAACTTATCTGCCATTTGGGCTTTAAGATTACCAAAGAGTAGACTACACTATCGACTATGAATTAAATTATTACCGACCTGCAAATCCGCAGGTCGGTATTTTTTTTCAAAAAAAATCGTTTGCGATGATAGATTCCAATATCTGTTCCTCTCTATACATACAAAATCGCCCTCTATCCAAGTTAGGCGATTATCCGTAGAAACGAACAACAAATATTATCACTCACTATGAAAACAAATGAAGTAAAACTCTGGAAGAAAATCCTAATCTCTGCATGGGCATTATTTGGATTAGGTGTATCAATTTTCTTTGTATGCCTTGCATCCGTACGTATTGAAGACCGTTTGGACAACAAGCGATGGTATTGTCAGAAAGAAATCAACGATTCGCTGCGATTGGATAAGCATTATCCAGACAAAGAATATGTACGCATCTACAATCTAAATACTCGCCGCTATATTTCCCCCAAGATGCGTTGGGTATCATTGGGCGTGAGCGAGGGCGACTCCCTGACTGTGTATTGCAACATGAACGGCAAGCGTGGATACGTCAATCTCAACACAGGTAACATTGTCATAGAAGGACGTTATAATCATGCGTGGAACTTCTCCGAGGGGCTGGCTGCCGTGTATCGCGATAATCGCATTGGCTTTATCAACACTGCTGGCGAAGAGGTTATCCCTTGCCAATTTCCTACCACGCAACATGCCATTACGCGCCTTGGTTATGCTTTTCATGACGGATACTGCGTGGTTACTAATTCCAAGAACGAATGTGGCTTGATCAACCAAACGGGCGAACTGGTGGTAGATACCATCTACGACTGCATCTGGGGACCATCTACTTGTGGTGTGCGCATCTTCCAAGACGAAGGTAAGTATGGCATTATGGATATTGATGGAACCATCACGCTCCCTCTACATTACGAGCTCATCTATTGTTATGGCGATCACTTGTTTGCTGTGGATAATGGT
>JAEIGA010016799.1_pt1 | contig 11133 bp, 8 predicted proteins | sample 9270691 | NCBI WGS metagenome assembly JAEIGA01 (sample SAMN17057246, study PRJNA624740) | gut metagenome | biome: biome; isolation source: fecal sample | host: Bos grunniens | place: China: Xizang | collected 2019 | reverse complement strand
GTGTGCGCGTTACTTTAGAAGAAATAGCTACTGGCGTGGACAAAAAGATCAAGGTGAAGAAACTCGTAAACTGCTCACACTGTAATGGTTCGGGTAGTGCAGATGGTAATGTGGAAACCTGTCCTACTTGTCACGGTAGCGGACGCGTAGTGCAAGCACAACGAGGTATCTTTGGTATGATGCAGGTGCAGAGCGAATGTCCAAACTGCCACGGCGAGGGCAAGATCATCAAGAATAAGTGTACACATTGCCACGGCGAAGGTGTGGTTCGTGAGGAGGAAGTGATTGATATACATATCCCAGCAGGTGTAGCTGGCGGCATGCAGATTCCAGTGCAAGGCAAAGGTAATGCGGCCCCTCATGGCGGCGTGAATGGCGATTTGCTCGTGCTCATCGAGGAAGAAGAGCACAAGGATTTCTTGCGTGATGGAAGCGACTTGGTATATAACTTGTTGCTAGATATGCCTACGGCTATCTTGGGTGGACAGGTGCAAATACCTACCTTGCAAGGCGAGGCGAAGATCACTATCAGTCCGGGTACCCAACCGGGTAAAGTGTTGCGCATGAGAGGCAAGGGATTGCCAATGATTGACTCCTACGCGCGTCAATATGGCACGGGTGATATGCTTATCAATGTGGGCGTATATATCCCAGAACATCTGAATAAGGATGAGAAGAAGATAATCGAAAAGCTCAAGGAGAGTGAAAATATTCGCCCTGGAGCAAGTGATAAGAAGAACTTCTTTAAGAATTTGTTTGGATGAAAAAGGTAGTACTTTTGACTATTATATGCCTCGGTATGCAACTGCGTGCTGAGGTTTTTCCATCTTTTGGTAGAGATAGCGTAGGAAGTCAGTTCTTTCGTGAGTGGTATATCAATGGTGATTTAGGTCACTATTTGGATAACTATTCCGACTATGTAGTGTACGAGGCAGAAACGACTGGTGAATGGAATCTAGGTGACCAAAATGTGTTCTCTATTGCGGGGAACTCGTTCCGTCAAAACAAATATTGGCTAAATGGTATGCGTGTTGATAGTCGCTATCAGGTGGGAAGCACAATGTTGAATTTCAATATGTTGCGTACAAATTTTGTTCTTGACTATCACGCTGGTTCTATCCATTTTTCAGACGATATTTTGCAACAGCAATCGCTTACTTTAAAAGGTAACGCAGGTAACTTGGGTGGTATTTCACCTGGTACCCGCGCCTTAATCAATCTCTTTCACTCTTCTGGCGAGGAACGCACTATGGATAGTCGTCCGATGGAGATGCGTAACCATATTATAGGTGCGGGTGGTGTGGAGAGCACATTTGCTATCCCTGCTTATGGCAAACAGTATTATCAGCATATCTATACGCATTATGGATGGCGCACACAGACTGCCTTTGATCATACGGGTATATCGGGAATGTATACAACTCCATACTACACAGCACAATTAGATGGCGAATTACCAATGCCGAAGAATAATGTACTAGATAATTTGAATTATTATCTTGTGGCACAAGGTAGAGGTGATATGTATTCAGAGTTCTTGTATAATCGTAACGAGGTTTCAGATTTACAAGCATATACTGCGGCGCTATATGGTACGAAGATATTTTCCAATGGAGGTAAATTGGTGGCAGGATTGAGTTGGGCGTTAAGTCAGGTGAAGCACGATAGTTTGGAGTTTGCTCGTAACTTGCTTGACCAAGACGGCGAGGCCTTTGATCCTTGGTATGCAGATGGTAATACGCATGAGGCAAGTTTGTCTGTGCAGTATGACCAACAATTATTGCCTTGGTTATATGTACATGCCGAAGGATATAATTCATTTATACATTTTAATCCTACAGCAGAGCGATGGAGTAATGATGTATATATGCAAAGCATCTCAGATAAAAATCCTACACCTCTATATACCTATCATTGGCAATCATCTGCTTATGGAGCTGGCTTGTTGGAAAATGAGGCTTTGCTGGTGGCAGAGTATGAATTGGTGCGTGGGTTACGCCTGCAGGCCCATTTGGGTATGTCGCTGGACGGTGTCGTGTTAAACGGTAAGTCGGTGATTAGTCCTAACTGGTTGGCCAAGTTAGCCTTGGATTGGAAACCTAATTGGTGGTTTCAGATGGGCTTGAACTTATCACACAATCGTATGAACTATACGATGAATGAGGTTCAATACTTGAGCAATGACTATTTGAATGGCGAGATTCGTTATGCGGATGGCACATTGTTAGCAACAACGGGTGGTAAATACCATACAATCGAAAAAGGATTATGGGCGCATCAACCATCATATGCCGTATTGGATATCCCTATTCGTTTCACCTTTGATAAACAATCAAAACATCAATTTGCACTATGGTCTAGTATCCGCAAGTACTATAATATGTGGTTTACAGACTATACCAATGGTTTGGATGCGAATATGTTTAAAGAAGATGGTTTGTATTATTGGCGAGAAGGTGAAAAGAACTACACCGTTGGTGTGCAACCTATGGACCTAATGAGTGGTACTGTGGGTGGGCGTACCCCTTACTATATGTCTAATGTTGCCAAATACACTTATACTGGTAAGAAATGGTTTGTTAGTGTATCATGGCAGAGTTATTTGATGGCTGGACTATCTACCATAGGCAATGGTCCATTGCATAATAATATCGGCGTGTTGGCCGAATCAAGTGCCAATCCAAATGCATATAAGGTTGCTCGCGAAGAAGACCTTCCTTATCAGGGAAATAGCAGATTGAATCAAGATAAGTCCTTCATTTTGCGTTTGCAGGTGACTTATAATGCTTGTAAATATTTTTCTGTAAGTCTGAATGGAAAGTTCAAAGATGGTCAGCCATTTTCAAATCTTATAGCGGAACCTTATCAGACGAATGGGCATCAACAAGTAGCTATTTGGAATGATGATGCCAAAGGAATCAATATGGCCAACAACCACTTTGGTAAGCGTGAAGATGCCTTTTTTAATTTTGATTTAAGAATGACGGGGCGTTGGTGGATAAAGCAAATTCCATTCCAATTAGATGTGACTTGCTATAATATATATGACTTTGGAACAGCACTCACAGAATATGTGTTTGATAAATACGACCATCCTACATATCCTTATTGGACAAACGATCGTGGCAATCAAAGTATGCACGAAAGTCGTACCTCTATGTCATTGTGCATTCCCCGTGGTTTGCTGATGACTCTGCGTATCGGATTGGAGGCGGATAAGAATCATCCATAAACACCATAAAGCAATTCCGTCAAAACGCCCAAACATGCAGTCGGTCAACATATTGAGTGCGTAAAGCGTGACAAATAAAAAAGCGGATTTACGCGCTCTATCTTTTGTGCAGTATAGCAGACTAAACCATACTAGGATAAAGAACAATAATCCTGGTATACCTAGTTCAATCCACTCTTCAATGTATTGATTGTGTGAGTTGAGCAATTGGTAATTGGTAAATCCGTGTTCTTTGTATTTCTCTTGTAAGTACTGAAAACTTTGTCCTGCACCTAAACCATATAGTGAATAATCTTTGGGTGTTTCTATCGCAGCTCCCCAGATATTAAGTCGAATATTGCCTTCTTGATTTGTATCACGAATTGAGAGGAGTTGTTTGTAGTCAAAATTCTCCATACGAGGGTGTTGACTTAATGCGTACAATCCAATTCCACAAGCGAACAACAAAAGCGCGATTTTGTAGCGTGTCCGACGGATCGGCAGTTTGTACAAAGACCATACAGTCAGCAAGGCTATGCCAGAAAGAATTGAAGCGCGAGAACCAGTCGACAAAATGAAGGCAATCATAACAATAACAGCTACTATGATGAACGCCCAACCTTTTACACTGCCATAGCGACTAATAATGTCTTTTCTGATATAAAGCAATGCGACTATTCCGGTCAGTTCTACACTACATAAAAATAAGCGATGTTTGATGTATGAGATCTTTCCTGCAAAGAAATCAAAGTTTGGCATATTGGGTGCAACCTGGCCAATAGGGGAATTGAAAATACGGGCATTGTAGACCCAAAACAAAGTAAAAGCATATACGCCTGCTGCAAGTACGCAAGAAACGACTAATACTTTGCAAATTTGTTTCCAATTGTAGTTGTCATTGACTCCCCAGATTCCTATGGGAATAAGGAACCCAAATGCCATATATTTCTCTAATTGCCATGCATAACTCTCTGGATTGTCAACCCAAATGCCAGAAATGATTCTCCATAGATACCAAGCTCCAAACATAATAAACGGAAGCATTTTGTACCAATCTTGTTTTTGAGGTTTTCTACAGAAGCGTCCTTCTAGCAACCAAGAGAAAATCCAGATTAGACATCCGTAACGCAAAAAGATTTGCGGAAAAGGTAACAATGCTACTACTATTAAAAAAAGTGTGTAGTTAACTTGTCCTACGATGGATTGGTATTTATTAAAGAAATTATTCATATAGATTGGTTATTCCTTGTTTGATATGTTTTTTCCAACGATGCTGGATAATATAGTTACAAACAAAATCCCTGTCTTCGTGCAAAACTTGCGCAAAGGCAGTACCTAGAATGGTAAGTGCATCCTTGTCTATATTAAGTCGTTCAAATAGTTGTAATCCTTTTTTGAAAGGCATTTTTGAATAAAATTTAATCCGATTGAGATCTATCATTTCAATTTTGCTACCATCTTCGTTAAAGAGGATGTTGCCTCCGGAATAGTCTTGGTGGAAAATACCTCGCTGATATAACTCCGCAGTAAAGCGCCCGATAGATTGCAAAATAATTTCTCGATTTGGAAATGATTTGTTATGAATCAAGTCATTAAATGTATATTGGCAGTTTGATTCTTGACATACATACCAACTTTGTCGGAGTACTCCGCAATAGCGAATTTCTCGATAAGCCACAGGGGCAGGGGTCAAGCCTTCTAAATGTTTAGCATATTCGTAAGAGCGTTGTGCTTTAGAAGGTGAAAACCAACCATAGATAATACCCCTCCATAGCTTGGGAATTGCAAACTGCTTAACTATGTATCCTTGGTGTGAACGGAGTGTGTTTCGCTTGTCATAAATGATAGTTCCGTTATCCCAATCGGAATACTCGCCAACAATCTTCTCGCTTCTAAAAAAGTTGATGATGCGCGACCACGAACGATGATAATGTAATGGACCTCCAAGATATTTTTTTAGGTATTCTGGATGGCGTTTATTGATAGCGTCAATAATAACTTTCTTCCTTCCTTTGGCGAGCCCCCGTCGAGTACCCGTAGAGATGCGGTAGTAGAAAAGTATCTCATCGATCTTATGAAATGTACCACCCAACTCCATCATACTGATCCAAAAATCCCAATCTTCTCGGTAGATTTCTTGTTCGCAATATCCTCCACAGCGTTCCCAATCTGCTTTGCGATAAAGAGCTGTTGCAGGAATCATATTTTTGCGAGCTAATAACGAATGACTGAATGATGGTAGTTGCCACTCTTTATTGACTGCTCCAAACATCCAACATCGGCATCCCACTACTCGTATATCATCATTTCCTTCAATGCAATCAACTGCTTTCTGGATAAAAGTATCTGCAATTTTATCATCCGCATCAACGGGCAAGATATATGTGCCTTTAGCGGCTCTGATGGCCGTGTTGCGAGCTGCGGATACGCCACTATTGGTTTGCTCAATTACTTTACACGCTATATGTTGTTCGCAGTATGACTTTGCAATAGAAAGACTGTCATCCTTGCTTCCATCGTCCACCATTACCACTTCAATAGGTTGATATGTAGAAGCCAATATACTATCCAGCGTCTCTTGTAAATAAGGCGCTGCATTGTAAATTGGTACTATGACGCTAACGAGTGGTCTCATATTTTGTCTAATCGTTGTGTAAACTTACGCCAATAGTAACGCAAAGGATGGGTGTATTTCAATCGCTTCCAAGGGCGTGATGAATGTGGAAGATGCAAGACAGGGTTGGCCAACATCAGTAGATTACGCAATCCTAAAGCAACTGACCAATGTGATATAGTGACATCATACCAATTCTTGCTAGGGTCTAACTGTTGAAAATCGGCTTTCGTGAGTAGTTCCTGAGTCAGCAAAGTACAGCAGAAAGAAAAACGCTTCTTGGTATCGATTGTCTTCTTGCTCAGGAAACGGTAGCGTAAACGATGAAGATAGTGATATGGGAAATTATATGTTCCTTCTTCATCAACTGTGACTGCAGCCACCATACCTACACCTGTTTGCACTTCCTCAAGCATCTTAGTGAGTGTATCTGCTTTGATGATCACATCACTTTCTACTATGACGAGATGGCGACTGCTAGCCAAGGCCTCTTTTTCGGCCAACTGTAAGACTAATCGGTAATTAGGCGAAGGATGGTCGGTTAGGGTAGAGATATGCACTACTTGGATGTCTAATTCTGCTGCTATTTCATCCAAGCGTTGTGCATTCTCGGGTAGCGAATTGTCATCATATACACATATTTGGTGCCCGCTATCTACAATAGCGCGAATAGCTCTCTCTGCTATCGCAATAGAGTCCTTGACGGGCATGATGATATGTAATTGATTATTTACCATTGTGTGATTATTCCTTGTTTGCGAATCGTAAGCATAGCGCCAAATTGATTGCCAAACTGTGTTCCAAAATCAGCTGCTATACTCAATCCGAAATCCAACCCCCATGCCTGTTTGACATGTTTAGTAACTTCTAGCAATGTAGCTGTATTAGTAGAAAGCTGCTCTTTAGAAGTATTGTCATTTCCAAAATTGCGAGCATAGGAACAGAGCAATCGATACTTGAAACCTAAAATATCTCCCCTAACTCCAATATGGTGTAATCGTACACGACTATTTAGCGTATAGATGGTGCCATCTGTGTTGTACAGAGGCGAGGTGATGAATGGCGTACCCATAGAACGATAGAAGTAGTTCCAACCATTACAAAAAACACTATTGCGGTAATACATATCATTTGCTCCATAGCACAGTCCATCACGATCGTGCCATGGACCAGATTGATCTGTGGTATTCATGTATTCGTATGTCAGAGCTTCTATCCATTTCCATTTTGTTTGTTGTATAGAGACGCCCCAGATACCATCTGGAAGATTCTGACCTAAACCTATAAAAGCAAAGTTATCGTCAAAGAAGTTTTGCCAATATGCTGTCACATTCCAACCATCGCCTTTTGCTGTAAGTGCTACTTGTTGACTACCCACATGGTTACCTTGGGCATTCTTTTGATCGTTATTCGTTGTTCCTCCTGCTTGGGCTGTAAGAACATTGAGAAAAGAATGGAAATCGCTACCAAGATCTCCATGGACAGGCGATACGCCTCCCCATTGAGCTGCGTGATGGAATTCATAACTTAGGTTGACAGGTAGTTTGCCTCCAAATCGAAAACCTACAAACTTATGGTGCAAACGGCTATTCTGAATATAGGTATTATCTACCATCCAACCATATGTAATTCCTCCTTTCAGTTCCATATAACCATATAATCCTGGAAACGGAATATAATCGTTTATCCCGATTGTTATATGTGGAATAGGTTGGCTGTTTCCTGAAAGTATCATACTACCACTAGATAGCAGAGGATCTACACTTTCATAAATAAGTGGTTTGATACCTGCCGTTATATCTACAAAATACAATCGCATATGAGCATATAACTGGTTGAAGTATCCTGTTATGTGCTTTTGATAAGGTGTAAATTGGGTTGGGATATTGCTTTGTGCACGCCCAGTGAGTTGCATTGCAAAATCATAATCAAACCATCTTTGTGGTTGTGCTGCGGGCTTATACAAACCCACGGATAGATTGCCACTATATGGCGATGCAGAGATGTTGCCACAGCGATTACTTTGTAACCAGAATGGAGCATATTTACCAGAAGATGCTACTCCTAATACCTCTGCACCATAGTATAAGGTATCTCCCTTTATTGGGTTGTGTGTCAAACCTAATGGCCACCACTTCCAATCTTGGGCTTGCGCAGGGATTATTGCCAAACTCAGTAAAACGATATGTAGGAATAGTCTATTTCTCATAAATACAGTATAAGTCGCCACATACTTGTATGTCTTCATTTTCCCCTAGTCCTACATATATGCGACTATCCACACTAAACGCGATATGATTCATTCTTCCGCCATCTGGCAAGCAACCCACATATAACCAACTATCGGTTCGCGGATTGTATTGCTGAATATCATTTAGTACTTTGCCGTCTGTGTTGACACCTCCAAAGTGCACACCACCAATTACATATACAAAATCGCTTGTGGCTGCACATGCTGCTGTCGTGCGTTTGTTACCTGGCACATCTTTTCGTTTGATCCATTTGCCTTCTTCCAAAAATTCTCCCCACCAATTAAGGCTATATATTCTGAAACCGGTACCTGCAAAATGACGATTTTGACAGGTCGCACCCACACCTCCAAAACTTCGTGTGGGGAAGGTAAACGCTTTTCGGTCCAAATTAACATCTATAAAACTCCAAGTATCGTTTGCAATATCGTAGCGATACATATCTCGTTCATAGGTCCAACAGAAACCATAACCTACATACAATTCTCCGTCTCCTACTAAACTAATGGCTTTTGCGGTCGTATTAGCAGGAAAATCGCTTAATTGTTGCCATATATTAGCTTCTGCGTTATACGACCACCAGTCTGATAGATATCCTGTCGAATTACTGTATGTTCCATTGAATCCAAGTCCCAAATATACCACTCCATCGTGTACACATGCTGTGGCGTTTACGCGACTTTGCAGGGGGGTAGTTCCCATTGAAACCCATATGTCGTTTGCTATGTCATATCGCCATAAGTCATTAAGATATTGTCCTTCGCCATCTCTACCTCCAAATACATATGCGTAATCTCCAATTACGAAACTTACGGCAGATGCTCGCGGTACGGGCATAGGTGTACATGTGTGAATGCTGTATTGCACTTCGGGTTGTGAAACCTCGCATGCAACTAGCAGAATTACCACAATACTCAATATCCAATACTTAGCAGACATTTATTCTTCACTTTTTGTTTTCTTTTTCAACTCAAAGTCCCTACCTAGATAATTCTTTCTGACAATTGGGTTAGCGGCAAGTTCCTCTGGAGTACCGTGGAATAATATCTTTCCCTCAAACAATAGATACGCACGATCCGTAATCATAAGGGTCTCATCCACATTGTGATCTGTAATCAAGATGCCAATATTTTTGTCTTTAAGTCTCCATACCACATCCTGAATCTCTTGCACAGCGATAGGATCCACACCTGCAAATGGCTCATCAAGCATCACAAACTTAGGTTCGATAGCCAAACAACGCGCAATCTCCGTACGACGGCGTTCACCACCCGATAAACGATCGCCTAGGTTCTTGCGCACATGACCTAGGTTGAACTCTTGAATCAATTGTTCTAGTTTCTGCTCTTGATATTCCTTGGTGAAATCGGTCATTTCTAATACCGAACGAATATTGTCTTCTACACTCATTTTGCGAAATACACTCGCTTCTTGTGGTAAGTAGCCAATACCCAATTTAGCACGACGATACATAGGCATATTTGAGATGTCCATATCATTGAGGAATATCTTTCCACTATTGGGCAATACCAATCCTGTAGTCATATAGAAAGTGGTGGTTTTGCCGGCCCCGTTAGGACCAAGCAAACCAACAATCTCACCTTGTTCTAGGTAAATGCTCACATCATTTACCACAGTGCGCTTGCCGTATTTTTTGTATAAATGCTCTGTTCTTAGTTTATCCATATCCGTACCTTTCGCCTTTAACCTTTAACCTCTAAACTCACCGGACAATGATCCGAATGTACTACCTCTGCTAGTATCTTTGCGTCTAACACGCGCTCTCGCATAGGGGCACTTACCCAATGGTAGTCTATTCTCCATCCTACATTTCTGGCTCTAGCTCCAGCTCTAAAACTCCACCAACTATATTTTTCTCCACTCTGATCAAACATACGGAAGGTGTCTACCATACCACTCTCTTCCCATCTATCTAACCACTCGCGCTCCTCTGGCAAGAATCCACTTACACCCACTTGACGCTTAGGATTGTTGATGTCTATAGGTTTGTGAGCAATGTTGTAGTCGCCACAAACAACGATGTTCGGACGCTCTTGGCGGAGTTCCTTAATCCATATCAAAAAGTCCTCAAGAAAATCCATTTTGTAGTAGTATTTGTCCCCTTCTGCCTCTCCTGACGGAATGTACACGCATACCACAGTCACATCACCGTAGTCTGCACGGATTACGCGACCTTGGCAGTCGTATTTGGGATTGCCCATACCTACTACTACGCGATCTGGGGTGATGCGACTGAATATGGCAACTCCCGAATATCCCTTTTTTTCGGCCGAGTGGATATAACTTGCGTATCCCAACTCCTGCATAGTCATTACATCTATCTGGTCGGGTTGAGCTTTGCTTTCCTGAATGCAAAAGACATCAGGTTGTTCTGTGGATAACCACTCAAACAACCCTTTGCTGATTGCACTACGAATTCCATTTAAATTATACGAAATAATTCTCATCTTAACGCACAATTTTTTTGCTACCAAAGGCTGTCTTTACGATATATGTACCTCGTGATAGTTCCTCGATATTAGTCGTTAGTTGTTTTTGTCCTAGGATGTTGTAAATAGCTATTACTTCTTGATTCAAAATAGTGTTGTCTACTGCTGTATCTGGGTCTTCTACGCCACCCTTGTATTTGAAGGTGATTACACCATCTGTCTCCTCTATTTCCTCAATAGCGTGTTCTGCTATACCTAAATATTGGCTTCCTCCTGCAGGGAAAAGATCGGTCGCTTTTCCTTGATTAGTCGCTTTACCATTCGCTTCTACCAAATCCACGCCCATCTTGCTTGATGAGTTGTTTACTGTGTTTTGATACCAGCGGTTGTAACTATATTGTATCTTCGTTAGCATCATACCGTGACCAGGAAGATGCTCATCCCAGCCTTTTAATTGTCGATTTTCTACCAAATAGAATGTTGTTGGATTTGGATCATTACCAATCAAGTTATGTTGGTCAGTTGATGATATTAGCAATGCCTCGTTACTTTCTTGCAGTTCTTTCAATTCCACATTCTCTGGATCTACAATCAATCGTGGTTGCAACC
>JAEIGA010016798.1_pt1 | contig 11133 bp, 10 predicted proteins | sample 9270691 | NCBI WGS metagenome assembly JAEIGA01 (sample SAMN17057246, study PRJNA624740) | gut metagenome | biome: biome; isolation source: fecal sample | host: Bos grunniens | place: China: Xizang | collected 2019 | reverse complement strand
GAGAACTGCCGGCGAAGGTTCTCGAACGCGGAGGTGTTTCTTGCAACGAGCACTAAGCCGGAGGTGTCCGCGTCGATACGGTGCAGCGCCCCCGCCATGAGAGGCTGGTCTCCAACGGTTCGGCATTCAGGGTAGATGGCCGTGACCGCGTTCATCAATGTGCCGGTTTCTTCGCAGTCGAGCGGTTGCACCGGCATTCCGGCAGGCTTGTCGAATGCCAAAAGATCCGGGTCTTCGAATATGCATTGCGTCGGCACTCCCGGTTCGGGCATGACAAGGTTGTCGGCAGATTCCAAAAGCCGCAGAATCTTCACCGTTTCGCCGCCGCGCAGTTTCATGCCTTTTGAGGAGCGGTGCGAATTTACCAGAATATCACCGCGTTCTATAGCACGGCGAATGAAAGCTTTTGACGAAGAAGGATATGCATCAAACAAAACGGCGTCCAGACGGACGCCGCTCTTGTTCACTGAAATCTCCGCATTCTCAATCATATCTGTCCATCACGGAAGGTGCGATCGGTGCCATTCCTTCCCAGGATTTGTTCGATGCCCAAGGCAAATCGGTGTCTTCGGCATTGTCGGCGATGCACCCGGATATGAGTGCAGCGCCTATGCCGATGAAGAACGCTTTAATCAGCAAAGATGACATCGCCGACCTTAGCCTTGTCCTGTTCCCAGGCACCGAGAATGTCGCAGATGACATAGTTCTTGCCCTTGACCTCCTGACGCAGGCGGATGCGGCCGACGAACTCTCCTGCGACTCCCTTGTAACCGGCGCGCTTGATGCCCAGTTCGATGGAGGGAAGCGGATTTTCAAGGTTGCCGCCCTTAAGCTCCTTCATCGCTTCGGCGCTGAAGGACACGATAGCGAACATATTCTCGTTGTCGGCTTCAACAATCTTGCCCTTGTCGCCGGCAGGGAGCGAGGTGACCGCCGCAGCGCCGCCGGAAGATTTCGCGCCCTGGGTCTGGATCGACTCCTGCAAAAGCTTCTTGAGCTGCTCAATGAGCTTCTGAGCCTTGGCGTATTCTTCCTTGGTAGCCTCGGTTTCATCCTTGGCGGTTGCGACTTCATCCTTGAGGGAGGTGATTTCGCTGTTAAGCTCGTTGATCTGGCTCTTGACCTTGGTGACCTGGTTTTCGAGCTCGCTCTTCTCGCCCTCAAGCTTGGTGACCTTCTCCTGCTGTTCCTTGATCGTCACCTTGTCCTGACGGGCGATGGGCTTGAGCTTGTTGATCTCGGCCACGACCGTCTCAAGCTTGGCGCGCAGATCGCCGAGCGCGGCGCGGGTGGAGTTGAGACGGCTCTGCTGCGTCTTGCAGCTTTCAAAGAGCTTGTTCAGGAGCTCGTCTTCCGTGCCCTTGCCGCGCATGAGCGGCTGATTGCCGTCCATGACAGGCTTGCCTTCGAAGTCGAGAACGTAAACCTGACGGAGCTGGGAACGGTCGTTCTGGTTGTCCCAGTTGTAGGTCTCGAGATTGGCCTGTTCGAGCGAGCCGGGATATTCATCGAGAACGTTGGTCATTTCCGGCGAGTCGATAATCTCCGCTTCCACAGGCGAGGTGTCCATCTTGATCTCAAACGCGGCATCGCCCGCAGGATCGGCTTTCTCGACGGTTCTTGCGAGCTTCACGAGATAGTCCTCCTGCAACCGATTGCGGTCGGTCAGCAGCGAACGCTTGGCGTTGAGCTGCAGTTCAAAATATAGCGCGGCGCCGGCGAGCGCCAGGAACACGTAGACGAGGACGTGCAGTACTTTATTCATAGTTTTTGATACCTTGCTTGACTTACTTGTGAGAATGATACACAATTTTTGCGTTTCCCGCAAGTGGTTTCTGGTATTTTTTGGTAAAATATGCGCGCATGAATTTTGAGGTTATAAAAGAGGATACGCGCACGAGCGCCAGGCTTGGACGGCTTAAAACCGCCCACGGCACTGTCGATACGCCTGTTTTCATGGATGTCGGAACCTTGGCTTCGGTCAAGGCGCTCGAGCCGCGCGACCTGGTCGAGACCGGCGCGCAGGTGGTTCTCGGCAATACCTACCACCTCATGCTGAGGCCGGGCGCGGAGGTCATCGCCGCCGCCGGAGGGCTTCACAAGTTTATGCGCTGGGACGGTCCGATTCTGACCGACAGCGGCGGTTTTCAGGTTTTTTCGCTCGCCAAGATGCGCAAGATAACGGAAGAGGGCTGCCGGTTCAATTCCCATCTGGACGGTCACGAGTTCTTTCTGGGTCCCAAGGAGTCGATGGCCATGCAGCGCGTTCTCGGCTCCGACATCGCCATGGTTTTCGATGAATGCCTGCCCTACCCGTGCGACCGGGACCGCGCCGAGAAATCGGTGGAGCAGACGTTGCGCTGGGCGCAGCGCTCCAAGGACGAGCCGCACGCCGAGGGGCAGCTCGTTTTCGGCATCGTGCAGGGAGGCGTCTACGACGACCTGCGCCGCCATTGCGCCGAGGAACTTGTGAAAATCGGTTTCGACGGCTATGCCGTGGGCGGGGTTTCGGTGGGCGAGCCCGAGAATTTCATGTATCAGGCGGTCGACGCTTCCGTTCCTTATCTGCCCAAGGACAAGCCGCGCTACGTGATGGGGCTCGGAGTCATGCGCCAGATGGCCGAATGCGTCGCTCGCGGGATCGATATGTTCGACTGCGTCATCCCCACGCGCATCGCCCGCCACGGAACGGCCATAACCAGGCGCGGCAACGTGGCGATCAAGGCCGCGAAGTGGATTTTCGATCAAGGCCCGGTGGAAGAGGGCTGCGACTGCTACTGCTGCCGCAACTTCACGCGCAGCTACGTGCGGCACCTTCTTTCGTGCAACGAGATTCTCGGGCTCAGGCTTTTGACCATTCACAACGTCCATGCTCTCAACCGTTTCATGAAGGAAATGCGCGGCGCTATCGCCGACGGCAGTTTCTACGATTGGAAAGAACAAGTAAAAAAGGATACCACCAACAATGAATAGCCTTATCATGCTCTGCAACGCGGCCGCGGCCGCTCCGGCCCAGCCCCAGCAGCAGTCGCCCTTCGGCATGCTCGTGCCGATGCTGCTCATCCTGGCGATCTTCTACTTTATGATGATCCGCCCCCAGCAGCGCAAGGAAAAAGAGCGCCGCAAAATGATCGACGAACTGCGCGCCGGCGCGAAGATCGTCTTTGCCGGCGGTCTTATGGGCACCATCCAGGAAGCGACCGAAAAAACCTTCAAGGTCGAGATCTGCCCCGGCACGACGGTCGAGATCGCCCGCGCCTGCGTGCAGGGCCTCGCCGCCGAAGAAGCACCCAAAAAGTAACCATATTAAGTGGCGCACGTCAGCGGCAGGTTCGGACTCGAATACAATCCGAGGCAGCGGGAACGCGATTCGTCCGGCCTCGGATGGGTTTTTGCGCTTGTCGCCGTGGTTGCGCTTATATCGCTTGTCTGGACGCTGGTCGGGAGGTTTCGCGGCGGAGAAGAAGAAGCGGAGCTCGCGCCGCCGTCAGAACCGCCGCCTGCTCAGGAGTCTCCCGTCGAGCCCGAACCCAAGCCTTCGCCTGCGCCGGAGCCGATACAAAGCGTTGCTCCTGTCGCAGGCGACGGAGAGATGCTTGCCAAGCGTCCTGTGAAGGTGCGCAATCTTCTGATGCGCCTTGAGGAAGCCGAACGCCGTCGCGACGTGGAGATGGCGGTAAGCACCATCGAACAGCTTCGTGCGCTTCCCGGTTCTCCCGCCGCCGATCTCGACAACGTCCTGGCGCGGCGTCTCGGCGATCTGAACATGAAACGGCTCTTCGTCCTCAAAAACGCGCAGTGGGTGAAGGAAGTTACGGTCAAGCGCGGCGACAGCGCCTCGCGCATCGCCTCCGAGAACGGCTCGACGCTCGCGTCGCTTTCGCGGTTGAACGGCGGAAGCGTCGACCGCGTCATCATAGGTTCGAAGCTCCGCGTCATGAACCATCCGCGCTTCAATCTTGTCGTGCACCGCCGCTCGCGCACCGCCGATCTGCAGCTTAACGGCAAGTTTTTCAAGCGCTACGATCTGTCTTCTCCCGTGACCGGCGCGGACGGGGCCTATGAAATCCCGGGGCGGATCCGCCAGTTCTGGGTTGAGCGCGGAATTTCCTTTTCGATGAAAGACCGCGCCGAGCTGGAGATGCTCCTGCCCAAGGGCGCGGCGGTTCTTGTTTCGGAATTCTGAGCGGACGGCACGGTATGTTGTTGGTTATAAGGCAGATTTCCGCCGCGCTTGCGAAGCATACGCCGCTTTTCGTTTCGCTGACGGCTCTTTTCGCTTTTTTCGTTCCGCAGACGTTCGCCTGGGTGCGCGGCGATGCGCAGATCGCCGTTTTGGGGGCGATCATGCTTGCAATGGGCATGACGCTTTCGAAAGCCGACTTCAAGGTTCTGGCGTCCCGCCCGTTCGATATCGCGCTGGGGGCGCTTTCACAATATGTGCTGATGCCGCTTATCGCCTGGACGATGGTTTCATGGCTGGATCTGCCGCGTGAAATTGCCGTTGGGCTGGTTCTGGTCGGCTGCTGCCCCGGCGGCGTCAGTTCCAATATAATGAGTTTTCTCTGCAAAGGCGATGTCGCTTTCTCGGTGGGAATGACAACGGTCACGACATTGCTTTCGCCGGCGGTGACGCCGCTTTTGATGTTGTATCTTGTCGGCGAGCAGGTCGATGTCGACGCCGCCGGGATGATAAAATCGACTTTGCTGGTGACGGTTCTCCCCGTGGCGCTCGGATTTTCCGCCAATTCCGTGTTCGGCGGGCGGCCGAGGTTCGCCGAATTCAAACTTCTGCTGCCGGGAATCGCGGTAGTGGCGCTCGCCTGCATTGTCGGAGGCGTGGTCTCAACGGCGGGAGAGAGCATTTTGAAGTCCGGCCTGGCGGTGGCCGTCGCCGTATTTCTTCATAATGCGCTTGGATATGTTGCGGGATACGCCGTGGCGTTTTTCTCGCGTCTTCCGGAGGCGCGGCGCCGGACGCTGTCGATTGAGGTCGGCATGCAGAACGCAGGCCTTGCGACGGTGCTCGCCGCCCGCCACTTCCCCGCCATGCCCGAAGCGCAGCTCGTATCGGCGCTTTCCTGCATCTGGCATTCCGTCTCCGGAGCATTGCTGGCCGGCATCTTCAACCGCATAGATTCGCTTCTGGCAAGGCGCGATCCTTACGCGGCGGCGGCCGGGATTCTGAACGACGGCGGCGTGGCGGTAATCCCCACCGATACCGTTTACGGTCTTGCGGCGCGTCCCGACCGTCCTTCCGCGGTCGCGAGACTCTATTCGATGAAGGGGCGCGATGCTGACAAGCCGATAGCGCTTCTTGCAAGCGATCTTGCCGCGGTCGAACGCCTGGGCGGCAGGATGGAGGGCAAAGCCAGGGAGCTGGCGCTCAAGCACTGGCCGGGAGCGCTGACGCTTGTTGTCGGCGGCGAAGGCTTCAGGGTGCCGGCGCACGAAAAGACGCGGCGGATGATTGCGATGTGCGGCGGGCTTTTGAGGGTCACGAGCGCGAATATTTCGGGGCGTTCGCCGGCGGTGGACGCCGCGCACGCTTTCGCCGAAGTCGGCCTTGTCGCCGAATGTGTAATAGACGATGGGATCTCACCGGGGGGAGTCCCATCGACTGTTGTCAAGGTGCTTGAGGACGGCTCAATTGAGATCCTTCGCCGCGGCGCCGTTGATCTCGCTTAGAGAGACGCTTCGTTTTCAGCTGCCGGAGATTGGCCGGCGGCGTTTACGATTTCCTGAAGTCTGGCGATTCGCGTATCGAGGTCGGGATGCGTCTTGCTCAGTTGGTTGAACAGACCTTTGGCATCTTCACTATCGTCCTGGGTATCGGCTAAATAGTCCAGAGCTGCGATCAGATCGTCGGCGTATCCGCAACTTGCCGCGAAACGGTCGGCTTCAAATTCGTTTTCCCTGGAGCTTTTTCGAACCATCAGTATGCCAAGTTTTGTCCATATCCAGGAAAAGACGGAAATTCCGATGAGAGCGAGCAGCTTGGTTATTCCGGCGACAACGAACTGCATGGAGTTTCCGATTATTGAGTATGGGCTGCCTGACAAGGCGTTTATCTGGGCAATCGTAGTTCCAATCCAGACAATCGCCTTGACGGCGATGATAATGCCGGTGACTAAGAAGTTGCCGATAATGACGGCCTGCAAAAGGTAGGTATCGCGGTGTGCAATGTGCCCGAATTCATGACCGAGAATCGCTTTTATCTGCTCTTTGGGCATTTTTAGCAGACCTCTCGTGACGCAAATGGTTTTTCTGCCGGTTGCAAATGCGTTGGGGGTGTTGGAAGCGTTGATGTACAATTTTATGTTTTTGGGAATCCCTGGTGAAGCTGTTTGCGCTGCGGCGTACGCTTCTTTGAAAATAGGCTCGATTATCTCCAACTGGTCTTTGCGCTTGATTTTTTTGCATCCGGTTTGAAGACGCAACATCCACTCTCCGATGGGAGAAAGGGCGATCAGCAGGGAAAAGGCATAGAAAATTATGGAATGGAAAAGCACTTTTGGATTCCAGGAGAACCCAGAAAGCGTCGCCCATATGAAAACGATATTCAATGTGACATAGGCAAGAACCCAGATGTTTGACTTTCTGAATATATTGCGTGATTCGCATGCTGTGATGATTTTGAAGGTCATGTCGTTCATGTGTCTGATTCCTTTTTTGTCGGTGAGAAATGATGTGTACGCTTCAATTGGCGGAAAAGGAGAGCGATTCTGACAGGTATTTGAAAAAATATCGCGATCCCGGAGATTTGACGGCAACGTGCGGCTGGTGATTTGGTATAATACGCGCATCATGAAGAGAAAAATCGAATTTGCCGAGGGCAGGTGGAATCCGTCCGAATGGATGGAGGTCAAGTCAACCCGCTGGGATTACGTGCACGGTTTCGAGCAGTGCGCCGATCATATCGTCAACAAAACCGGTCCCTGGAGCGATGAGGAGCTTTACGAAAAGCATGTGACCGAGGTGTATTCCTCGATTCTCCTGAAAGAGAAATTCTCCGGCAAGCACCGCTTTTCCTCGACAATGAGTTTTGACCATCTGATGGCGCCGCTCATGGTCATCGCGCCGGAGCTCGGCAGGTCGGCCGACGGCAGGCATCCCGAGTTTCGCCGCCATCATGAGATAGTCCTTTACAACGAGGGAATCAACGTCTGGCGCTATGACTGGAACGGCAAGACTTCCAACTGGGTGCTGGCGGCGTTTCTGCGCTCGCCGTTCGAGGCCAAGCGCCGTTATGAGCTCTCCGTCACCGTTGAGCGCTACAAGGCGACGCGGCGCATGACGATCGAGTGCGACGGCCGCGTCTTCGGCTTTTCCGACGATGCGCTCGAGCTTGACAATTACGTGGGTGTGACCGGCTGCGAAGGCCGCAACCGTTTCTACGATTTCTCGATCGAGTCCGGCCTTGCCGCCCACGACGACGCTTCCGACGGCGAGCACTGAAGGTCGCCTTCGGAGTGAAAAAGCTCTTTGCTCTATTCTTCGAGCTCTTTAAAATCTCGCTCTTTGTCATCGGCGGGGGATATGCGATAATCGCCGTCGCCGATCAGGTCTTCGCGAAAAAGGGCTGGACGGATGAGGGAGAGATAATCGGCAAGCTGCCGGTTTTTCAGATGGTGCCCGGGCTTATCGCCACCCACGTCGCGGTGTATGTCGGCGGCAAGGTGGCCGGTGCTGTCGGTGCCGCGCTCGGGGTGGCGGCGGTCGCCATTCCGAGCGTGGTCATTTTTACGTTCGTCTCCGCGGGGTACGATTCTTTACCGTTAGACGGCGAATGGCTCAAAGCGGCGTTCGTCGGACTTCGCTCTGCGCTCACCGGCATTATCGCGGCGACGATCTTTTCGGCCTGGCGGAAGTCTCTGCCGGATCTGTTTTCGTACACGGTGATGGCGGCCTGCGCTTTTGCGATCGCTTTTCTTAAAGCGGATGTCGCTTCGGTGCTGCTTGCAGCCATGGCGGCCGGGGTTGTCAGGATCTATGCCGGAGCGAAAGGCAATGGCGGGACGGTTTTCCGTTCAACCTGGCTGCCGCTTTTTTTATTCTTGAAATTCGGGGCTCTCTGTTTCGGCGGCGGTTTCGTTCTCGTGCCGATGTACATTGAATCCTTCGTCGGCGAATCGGCGCCGTTTCTGCAGATTTCAGATGTCGAGTTTGCCAATCTCATGGCTCTTACGCAGATGACGCCAGGACCTATAGGTGTGAACGGCGCGACATTCTTCGGCTATCGCCTTGCGGGAGTGGCGGGTGCGCTCGCCGCTTCGGCGCTGCTGCTGCTGCCCGGGTCGCTTTTGGTATACGCGGCACTGCAGTCGCTGGAGAAGTTCGCCGCCGTGAAATTTGTCCGCGGAATTCTTTGCGGAGCGAAACCGGCGTCGGTCGCGCTGATGACGGCGGCACTCTGGGTGTTCGCCGGGCAGAGCGTCGCGACGGGCGGTGTCGCCTCGTTGATATTGGTCGCGGCCGCGTTTGTTCTTGTGTGGCGGAAAGTGTGCGGGGCGATGGCGGTGATCGCGTTGAGCGCGCTCGCCGGCTGCATTCTGCACGCTATGTCACTGGTGTAGTCGGCAGCGACTCTAAAAGCGCGGTACAGCCTTCCAGCACGTCGTTGTAGGTTGAATCGAAAAGTATTTTTGTCATATGTGTATATGTACCATAGTTTCACATGCGAGAATATGATACAATGCCACGGTAACAGAAATAACAGAAAGGGATGTTCAAATGAAAAGCCTATTGTCTGTAGTCGTGGCGGGTTTGTCGATCGCGGCGTTTGCCGACGGCCGTGACGGACTCGTGCACTGGTGGAAGGTCAAGGACTTAAACGGCGACGGGCTTCTGCAGGCGGGCGAGGTGTACGATGTGATGACGGTCGGCGCGGAGAAGCCGCTCACCGGAGAATATGTTTACCAGTCAACCGATACGCAGGCCGGGGCGAAACCGGTTGCCGTTGTCGACGATGTTTATATGCCGACGATGCGCAAAAGCGTGAACGACGGGGCGATACGGTTTTACAGCCCGACGAATTACACTGAAGATGGGACGTTAAAAATCAACTACCAGTCGATAAAGCTTCCCAAAGCGGCGACGGTGGGCTCATACGAAGCGACGGTGGTTGCGAGAGTGAGGTGGGACGGCGCAAGATTCAAAAAAAAACGGAAACTACAATTATTCGGTAAACATTTACGCTAACAACTTTAACGACAATTCCGGATCTGCCTCCGGATGGCGTGTAGGGCTTCGATGCTGCTCCAGCGAGAATTCCTACACATTTCATCCAATGTTTACATACGGAAATCAGGAGATTGGATTTCATCACGGCAAATTCAGTCCCAACGTAGAATATACGATGACCACAAATGTATGGTATGACATAGTCTATTCGTTCAATCGGAAGTCGGAAAATGGGGTCACTAACATATATGCTTCGGCGCTTTACCGTAAAGGGGAAAAGACGGCGGCGAATATGCGCCATTTCTATATGGAATTGCCGGCGCAGAAATATACTACCACATGGAAAAACTTCGGTCCGGCTTCATATCAATCCCACATCGGTTTTCACACGGGTAACAGCGGAAACGGAGGACGAGACGATTTTATCACAGCGACGCAGGACGATTGTTTCCCTGGGCTCATCCATGAAATTAAGATTTACAACCGACATATGGGTGAACGGGAGATGCTTCAGTGTCTTGGTGGAACGGACCCCGTCTGTTCCATCGGCTCGAAAAACGGCAGCGCCGATGAATTCTGCGATGATGCGGCTGAGGTTTTCGAGCCGGAAACGATGCCGTGGGGCAGGATGCGTAAAACGTTGAATGCTCAGAATCCAAGCGTGTCGATCAAGTGTGTCATTCAGCCGCAAGAGCGCAATCTGCCGCGCTTAGCGGAAATAAAATTTCTTAAGGACGGCGGCTTTGCCGGAGAGAGCATCCGTCTGGATATGAACGGAAACAAGATCGGGCGGTTGAACATTCCGGTCGACGGAATCGTCCGCTTTTTTATTCCGGCCGCGAAGTTCGCCAAACTTGCCGTAGACGGAGAAACCGGGAAATGTCCGGTTATCTTCACCTTGACGCGCAAGGGGGAAATGAACGGAGATCTGTGTTTCGATGCGTTGAGCATCGATGGCGCCTGGCAACTTGGGAAGGCCGATAATACAAAATCGGAATTCGCGGAAGGCAACGGCAATTATAACAATTACGTTTATCATGTAGGGCAGAACGATCTTTCGAAAGCGTATCCGAATATCTTCGGTGCAAGTTCGGAGGCATATCGAAACTTTGATCTGCATTTTGCCATCGGGGAATTTTTAGCCTTAAATTGCGACTACAGATTCATCGTAAAATCATGCGGCAATAATGGAGCAGCGCTGAAACTTTATCTCAACGATATGACAAGTTCATATATTGACTTCGGAGTGAATGAGATAGGCAATGCAGTAACATCGACGATTCCGGCAGGAACGTTTTCCTGCGGCGGCAATGTGATTCGGTTGAGGCATGCGGAAGTTGACAACGTGCGTACAAATACCTGGGTCGGCTTCGACTACTTTCGTCTTGAACCGATCATCCCCGAAGGATGGCGCAACAGCGACGATGGAATGACTTTGAAGGTAAGATAAAAGGAGTAATGCAATGAATCTGATATTTGTTTTAGCCGCGCTTCTCGGCACGACCTTGTTTGTCGACAGCGGTTCGACCGTGGAGATGCGTCCCGGGATTGAAAAGGGCGGCGATTACCGCGGTTATTCGCTTTTCGGATATCTGAAGGATATGCCGCATGCGGTGCGCGAAGTCGATCCAACGCGGGTAAAATGGAATAAGCGCGAACCGCTTTATTCGTCGTATCGCTTCGCCGGTTTCAAATCCGGCAAGACGCCGCCGGAGACGATAGGCTTCAATACGGTGGGACTTCCCGAGGGCGATTACCGCGTCAATGTGCAGGCGATGTTCATGGAAAACGGAAAGGACCGCTACAAGCCATATCCGATCGAGTTTTCCGTGCGCAACCGAGAACGCGCCAAGGCGCCCGCCGAAGCGTTCGCAGCACCGGCAGGAACGCTCGCGGTCGCGTATGTTCCCGGCTTCTGCGGTGATCCGTCCGGAGCGCTGGAGGTCGATG
>JAEIGA010016797.1_pt1 | contig 11134 bp, 5 predicted proteins | sample 9270691 | NCBI WGS metagenome assembly JAEIGA01 (sample SAMN17057246, study PRJNA624740) | gut metagenome | biome: biome; isolation source: fecal sample | host: Bos grunniens | place: China: Xizang | collected 2019 | reverse complement strand
TTGTGATATTCTTGAAGGTAGCACTCCAACAAATATAAAGTATGGTTTTCCTCGTATTGTGCCGATACTTCCAGGTATGACAGGTGTACACAAAGGCATTGTCTTGCAACCAAATGCAAGTCTTAATCAAGATATTGAAATAAGTTGGCGTTTGAATGCAGATGGAGCATCTATCAAAAGTGGTAAAATCAAATTAAAAGATATACCAAGGAAATAATATTTTGCATTGTTTTATACCTACTAGTAGTGATTCCGAACTGAGGTGGAACAAAATTTTAGTGTACCTATTTCTGTTTCAAATTATTTTACTACTTTGGCTTCGCCGAAGGTGGGCTGCGCCTCGGATGAAAAAATAAACTCATTTATTTTGTTCTTCTTTCGGCTTGCACTACCTTTGCATCAAAGTAGGAATTCGACTCTGCGAGACACTGCAGAATGGTGCAGAAATCAGGTAGAGCAATAGAGGGAGATTACGTTTGTTGCGATTCTTTAACGCAAATATATAGAGCCATTTAGAAATGAAACTCATTTCCTGGTGGCACCACAGAAAGAGAACTTCGAATGAGGTTCTCTTTTTTGTTATGCATGGTTCTGTGGTAATATAAAGCCGGCGACATTAGTCGTCGGCTTATTTGTTGCATTACCTCCAGTCCCATGCGGGGTGGGCGGGGTCGTCGGCGATAAGGGCTTCCGAAAGCGAGAGGCCTAATGCCTTTGCTACGCCCTCGCCATACAAAGGGTCAGCGCGGTGGCAGTTGCGGATATGTCGCTGTTTGATAAAGAGTTCCGCATCGCCCATCGCGCGAGCAGTATTCTCGCATGTGGCAACCTGGTCCTCGGTCGTCATTAGTCGCCAGAGCTTGCCCGGCTGTGTAAAGTAGTCGCTATCCAACTCGCGCTCGTCGTAGTTATATACCTCGCCCGCGACCAACAAAGGTGGCTCTTTGAGGTGGGGCTGGTCGTGCCACTCGCCATAGCTATTTGGTTCATAACCAATCGTGCGACCTGCATTGTCGTCGGTGCGCATCTGCCCGTCACGGTGGTAGGAGTGATATGGGCAACGAGGTTTGTTTACGGGTATCAGGTGGTGATTTACACCGAGGCGGTAGCGCTGCGCATCGCCATACGAAAACAACCTACCCTGCAACATTTTGTCGGGCGAGAAACCAATGCCGTCAATTATGTTCATCGGGTTGAATGCCGCCTGCTCGGTCTCGGTAAAGAAATTCTCGGGGTTGCGATTAAGTTCCAAGATACCCACATCGTGCAGCGGAAAATCGCCGTGGTACCACACCTTCGTAAGGTCGAACGGATTGATATGGTACTCCTTCGCCTCATCCTCTGTCATCAGCTGCACTTGCATCAGCCAGCGAGGGAAATCGCCGCGCTCGATGGCCTCGAACAAATCTCTTTGGTGCGACTCTCGATCCTTTGCAATCGCAGCCTCCGCCTCGGCGTCTGTCATATTTTTTATACCCTGCATGGTGCGCAGATGAAACTTTACCCAAGTGCGCTTATTGTCGGCATTTATGAAGCTATATGTGTGACTACCAAAGCCATGCATATGGCGGAACGAGTAAGGAATACCGCGTGGCGACATCGTAATCGTAACCTGATGTAGCGCCTCGGGCAGAAGTGTCCAGAAGTCCCAGTTGCTGTTTGCCGAGCGCATACCCGTGCGCGGGTCGCGCTTGATGGCGTGGTTGAGGTCGGGGAACTTCAGCGGGTCACGCAGGAAGAATACGGGGGTGTTGTTGCCCACCAAATCCCAGTTGCCCGTATCGGTGTAGAATTTCATCGCAAAGCCGCGGATATCGCGCTCGGCATCGGCGGCACCACGCTCGCCCGCAACGGTCGAGAAGCGGACAAAGCAGTCGGTCTTCTTGCCCACCTCCGAGAATATCGAGGCACGGGTGTACTTTGTGATATCGTGCGTAACGGTAAATGTGCCATACGCTCCCGAGCCTTTGGCGTGCATGCGGCGTTCGGGGATTACTTCGCGGTCAAAGTGGGCGAGTTTCTCCGTCAGCCACGGGTCTTGCAATGTTACAGGTCCACGCACGCCTGCGGTCTGTGTGTTCTGGTTGTCGGCAATGGGGCGGCCATTTTCGGCCGTAAGATGCTTTTTGTTGTTCTGTTTCATATTGGAAATTTTCAAATTCTATACAGATATTTCCAAAACTATGCCAATCTGTTTTCGCTTGATTCAGGGTGTGTAAACCCTCAAATTTTCGCTCCCTAATATCGGTTTGTTGCGCGAGCGATATGGCTATTTGCCGGGAATTTTATCTCCTTTTGCGCTCATTTTTTATTCATAAAAAGAATATATTATTAGCCGAAATTCGGAATTTTTTGGCCATGATATGGTGCGAAAAATGTACCATACATGCTGAAAAATTGCGCTGTTATACCTTAAAATTGGTAATAATTTGTGATGATTTTGTTTGCTCGTTAGGGAAAATTTTATATCTTTGCATAGTTAAAGTGTGCAATGCGGATTTACCCCCCCCCGCTGCTTTGATAACGCGTTTATAATCAATAGATTATGTTAATGCGTGCAAGGTTTGATTAAAAGTCGATTAAAGCGTGGATTGACCGTTTTTCTGCGGAAAAGTGGTTCGTTTACCTTTTGTGGGCTTTTACCCATAACCAAAAGTGGAAATTTTTTCGGTTGTGCAACGAAGGAAAGAAAAATAAAAAAAAGAGATATTTGAGATGAAGAAGCTATTATTGGTATTAGTTTTATCGATGCTCTTCCCAATCGTGTCGAACGCCCAGGTCGACCGTGAGGAGACGAGGTCGGTGCTTGTTCATTTCCGCGTGGGTGCTGCTACCCTTGACGAGAATTACATGGACAACAAGGCTACCTTGACAGAGTTTGCGAAGGTGGTGAAGACTTATTATTCGGACACAACGGCGCACTTCCGCCAGATCCGCGTTGTGGCGAGTGTATCGCCCGAGGGTGGCAGGGATGTGAACGACCGCCTCGCGAAGCAGCGTGCGGAGGCTATCACAAAGTGGATTAGCCGCGAGATTTCGGCAGACCTCGACTACGCTGTTGAGTCGACAGGCATTGACTGGGAGTTGCTCATCAAGCTCGTTGAGGAGCGTAAGAATGTTCCATATCGTGATGAGGTTCTTGATATTCTGCACAACACGCCTGCTATCGTTGTAGAGGGTGGCAAGGATGTGGAGAAGCGCTACAATGCGTTGCGCGCATTGCATGGCGGCGCGGCGTATCGCTGGATTTACGCAAACCTCTTCCCCAAGATGCGTTATGCGTCAGCACGTTGCGAGTTCTGGTGGGAGACAATTCCTGAGCTTCTCATCACATCTGCATCGCCTTTGCGCTACTCGGCCGAGGGCGCTACGGGCGTTATTACATTTGATAAGAATGTAGTGGACAACGTCGTTCCTACGGTTCGTGCAAAGGATGGCTGGGTTGACGAGCTTATCCCCACAGGTAAGGATGTGACCTTCACCGTTGCCCCCAACCCAAGTGCTGAGCAGCGTGCTACAACCATCGTTCTTGACTGCTATGGCAAGACATATGAGGTTGTGGTTGAGCAGTATGGCGTAGAGCCTGAGCTCACTCTCGCAAAGAGCCGTGCTTCGCACCCCGCAACTGGCTCGACAGATACTGTGGGCTACACAAAGAATGTGGTTGATGATGTTAAGCCCGTTGTGACAACAGGTGTAGACTGGATTGAGTCTATCGAGGTTACAGAGGACGGCATCACATACACCACAACCGCGAACCCTTCAACCGAGCCTCGTAAGGCATCAATGCTCGTTGAGTGCTACGACAAGCCTCTCGTAATTGTTGTCGAGCAGGAGGGTATCGCTCCCGCTATCACACTCTCGAAGTATAGCGAGGAGTATCCTTCGGAGGCTACAACAGACACAATCGGCTATACACGAAACATTGAGGATGATGACACTCAGCCCGTTGTAACAAGCGAGGCCAAGTGGATTGACTCCTTCACTGTTACCGACGATAGCTTCACATATAATGTTGCAGAGAATAAGTCTACCGAAGCGCGTACAGCAACAATCCTTGTAGATTGCTACGACGATGTACAGGAGGTTGTTGTTGCACAGGCTGCGGCTCCTTGCCGCCCATTCTATATGGGTGTCAAGACCAATATGCTCTACGACCTTGCTGCAGTTCCCAACCTCGGCGTCGAGTTCTACCTCGGCAAGAAGTTCTCTATCGCTGCCAACTACATGCACGCATGGTGGAAGAAGGAGGAGAAGAGCTTCTATTGGCGCTACTATGGCGCTGATGCCTCAATCCGTTGGTGGTTCGGCAAGCCCTCGCGCATCAAGCCCTTGCAGGGTCATCACCTCGGTTTGAACTACCAGATTTTGACCTACGACTTCCAGCTTGGTAAGACAGGTATCATGGCGGGTATGCCTAACGGTAATCTTGCTGACCGTGCCAACCACATTGTGGCTTTGGAGTATGGTTACTCGTTGCCTATCGCAGAGCGCCTGAACCTCGACTTTACAATTGCTGGTGGTTATCACTGGGGCGTGTTCGAGGAGTATGAGACAATTGATGGTCACTCCGTATGGCAGGCAACAAAGCGTCGTCAGTATTTCGGTCCTACCAAGGTTGAGATTTCGCTCGTATGGCTTATTGGCTGTGATAACTACAATAAGGATAAAGGAGGTAAGAGATGAAAAGATACTTTATTATAGCAGTTCTAGCAATTGTGACGTGCGCTACATCATGCGTCCATAAGGATTTGTGCCCGGATCACCGCGAACACGCACACCGTTACCACATCAACATCATTGCCGACTATCGTTACGACTGGGAGGAGCACATCTTCGAGGAGGCTACCGACTGGGAGTATCGTTGGCCCGATAACTTCTCGCTCGCTTATGACGATTTGCGCCCTGGTAAGCCCGAGGGTCTTCGTGTTGTCAATGAGAATGAGAAGGGTAACAAGAATACGCACAACATCGGCCCCGATGGTGGTGTCGTAGTGCTCTATGAGGGTCTTAACAACATCCTCCTCTATAACAACGATACGGAGTATATCCTCTTCTCGCGTTCGGGTGAGGCTACAACCCGTGCTACAACGCGTACGCGTACCCGTGCGGACTTTAAGCCAAGTACATACGCGCACGAGGGTGAGAATACGCTTTCACCTCCCGATATGTTGTATGCAAACTACATCGAGGCATATCTCCCCGAGAAGGTTATCGAGCCTACAACATTTGAGGTTACGCTCCAGCCTTTGGTTTACACCTACAAGATTCGCTTCGAGTTTAAGGATGGTATCGAGTTCGTATCACGCGCCGAGGGTGCTTTGAGTGGTATGGCGGCATCTGTAACACTTGAGACTGGTGAGACATCGGAGGAGTCTGCAACCATCCTCTTCGATAAGGGCGATATCATCTACACTAACGATGATAAGACCGAGGGTTACATCCGTGCTCTTGTAATGTCATGGGGTACACCCGGATTCCCTCACCCCAACTACCCAACCCGTACCGATGCCAAGCATGCGCTTACCCTCGAGGTGCGTCAGCGTAACAACAAGGTCAAGACCTTCGAGTTTGATGTCACAGACCAGCTCTTGTTGCAGCCTCACGGTGGTGTAATCATCGTTTCGGGTCTCGAGATTACCAAGGAGGAGGGCCAGGAGGGTTCTGGTGGCTTCGTTCCCGAGGTTGACGAGTGGGGTCCAACCGAGGATATCGAGTTGCCATTGTAATTCGAACCTATACCTATATATATTATAGCGTGAACGATAAAACACAAATAATATTTATTAACTAAAATTACTAACTATGAAAAAGGCATTTGTTGCAATTCTCTCATTTGTGGCACTTGTTGCATGTAGTCAGGACACTGTTGTCAAGACTTCAGACCATGCTGCCATTACCTTCGAGAATTTCGTGGAGAAGAAGACACGTGCTGCTGTAGATCCTAGCACAACTACTGAGTCTATCACTAAGTTCTCGGTATGGGGCTTCCGTGGTGATGCTGCTGCATTGATTCTCCAGGAGGAGCTTGTTTACAAGACCCCCGAGGGTTGGATTTATGACAACCTTCAGTACTGGAACGAGGGCGCAGACTATTTCTTCGCTGCTGTTTCTCCCGTTGATGACGAGCAGGTTGAGGTAGACGCTTCTGATTTGGGCAAGACTGGTCTTGGTAAGATCACCTTCACTAACACCTCTGCTGGTGATGTTGACCTTATCTACGCTTCACAGCTTATCGATAAGAGCAACGTTGACGCTGCTAACCCCCAGCCCGTTAAGCTCAAGTTCGCACACCTTTTGTCAAAGGTTAAGTTCTCTATGGCTTACGACTTCCCTAACGACCTTACTACCGTTGCCGTTAAGGATATCAAGCTTGCGAACACTCCCGCAGAAGGTACTATCGACCTTACCAAGGAGCGCTCAAACTGGATGTGGACTCTTCCCCAGACTGGTGAGACCGTAACTATGGAGTTCGGTGACATCGAGGGTGGCGCGCAGTTCCCAACTGTAAACGATTACTACGAGTCAGACGTAGAGTGCTTGCTTATTCCTGCTGACGCAACACGTTCATATACAATCACTTTCACTATCGAGGTTTACAACAATGGCGTGCTTTCAGCAGAGTATCCTAAGACTGTTACTTTGACTAACCGCGCATTCGTTCAGGGTAAGAGCTACAACCTCAAGACCCTCATCACTCCTGGTAACATCGTTGAGGGCGGTTTGAAGCCTATCGTGTTCGAAGTTGTCGAGGTTGAGGCATGGGACGCTTATACAGATGTTGACCTTGATGGTGAGCAGACTGAGGAGCCCGTTGATCCTACAGTTCTTGCTACTCCCGTTGTTGAGTCATCTGTTGATGTAAATGTTGTTACTTTGACTTGGAATGAGGTTGAGGGCGCAGCATACTATACTGTTCAGGTTGATGATGACATCGCTGAGCAGGTAGAAGGCACAACTTATGTGTTCGAGGGTGACTACGAGATGGAGTATATGTTCACTGTAGTAGCTGTTCCAGCTGAAGGTGAGAACCTTGTGGCATCTGAGGCTGCTGTAGTTAAGGCTATTACTGAGGCTGAGCCCCAGGAGCCCGAGACTCCAAGTGCGATTGTTGCAACTGTAGCTGAGTTCTTGGCAGCTGCTGAGGATACACAGATGTATCAGCTTACAGGTGTTATCACTCGCATGTATCGCGAGAATAACTCAAACGATACTCTCTATGGTAACTTCTACTTGAAGGATGCAACAGGTGAGGTTCTCATCTATGGTCTTTACAATGCAGATGGTGAGCAGTACTGGACAGCATCTGGTGCAAAGATTGGTGATACAATCACTGTTCAGACAGTTCGTACATCATATTCAGGTTCACCTCAGGGTAAGAACGCTACATTCATTGAGCTTGTACCTTTCGTAGAGGCGGCTTCTGAGTGGGGTGTTGTAGGTGACTTCACAAATTGGGGTGGTTCTCCCGATGTTGTAATGTACAACACTTGGAAGGGTGATAACCTCTTCGTTGCTTACGATGTTGAGATTGCTTCTGGTGCATTCAAGATTCGTGCAAACAACGCATGGAATGATACAAAGAACTATGGTCTTGAGGTGGCTGGCAGCATCTACGCTGACAAGTACTATTCTGTAGTTAACGGTGGTGGCAGCCAGAACGCTACACCTATCGCATACGGCACATATGATGTTTACTTCGATCTCGCTAACTCTCGCATTGCGCTTATGACTCCTGGAAAGGAGTATGCTACTGCAGAGGATGGTGGCAACCCAGTAGTGGTTGTTGCTGGTCTTACTGACCACGAGTGGGGTCTTGTAGGTTCATTCAATGGTTGGGATGTAGCTAACTATGTTGTAACAGAGGTTCAGGGTGACTGGGCTGTTGCAAAGAATGTAACACTTGAGAATGGTGCAGAGTTCAAGTTCGCTGCTGACAAGGATTGGGCATTGAGCTATGGTGTTGGTGGTGATGTTAATGTTGGTGAGACATATGTTACTTACAACAACGGTGGCAACATGAAGTTCGTAGGTGAGGCAGGTGCATACAACCTTTACTTCTCACTTGTTGATGCTTCATTCTACATGGAGGCATATTCAGCAGCTCGCACAGTAGTGTTCGATGTTGCTAATTATGGTTTCGCAAACCAGGCGGCACTTAGCACATACGAGGTTGATGGTGTAACATTCGCATTCGCAGGTGGTGGCAACCAGAATAATCCTAAGTACTATACTTCAGGTTCTGCAGTTCGTTGCTATCCTAAGAATACAATCACTATCTCTGGCGCTACAATCAAGTCTGCAAAGCTCGTAGTTCCTACTGGCTATACAAACGCAATTGACCTCTATCATGGTTCTAACAAGCTTGATAACTTCACTTGGGAGGGCTCAGAGGATACACTTGTATTGACTTTCGATCCTAGCAAGACTTCTGGTCAGTCTCGTTTCATCAAGATTGAGGTTGTTTGCGAGTAATTTTACCAACTCTAATCCCTTGGGTGGGTGACCACCCGAGGGTGTGAGAGGGACACTTATAGAAGATAAGTTTAAGAACAAACAATTTTATTAACTAATTATTTTTAAGTATGAAGAAACTCTTTATTTCGGTTCTTGCTATCGCAGGTTTGGTAGCTTGTAACCAGGAGCAGACTCTCGTTCAGCAGGGTCCCTCACCAATGGAGTTCGGTGGCGCTTTTGTTGAGAATGCAACTAACACTACACGTGCTGCTGAGGATCCCAGCTTCAAGACAGCAACCCTCGAGGCATTCGACGTGTGGGCTTGGATGGATAATGAGGACGGTATGGTTCTTACAGATGAGAACGTTGAGTTGGTAAACGGTAAGTGGGGCTATGCAAGCACACAGTACTGGGCACCCGACCACGCTTACTTCTTCGATGCAGTTGCTCCTATGGACAGCGAGAACTGGAAGTATGACTTGACTGCTGACGAGAACACTATCGAGTTCAATAATAATGCATTGGGCACTGAGGACCTCCTCTATGCTACTGCAAAGGTTGAGACTTTCGGTAAGAGCCTCACTGATGAGTTCGCACCCGTAAAGCTCACTTTCAAGCACCTCTTGTCAAAGACTAAGTTCACTTTCAAGAATGGCTTCCCCGTTGACAACGTATCTATCGTTGTTGAGAACATCGAGATGACATCTTTCAAGACTGCTACTTACAACACCGTAGCTAAGGCTTGGGGTGAGGTTTCTGGTGACATCGTTCTCGCTTACGGCGATGTTGAGGAGACTTTCTCTGGCGATAAGAATGAGTCTGCTTACGAGCGTTTGACTATCCCTGCAGTTGCTAAGGATTACAATGTTACTTACGACGTAAAGGTATACCAGGGTGAGAACCTTGCATACTCTATCGAGGGTAAGACAGCTACTGTTGCTGGCATCACTTTCGAGCAGGGCAAGGCTTACAACTTCGTTGCTACAATCACTCCTGAGAACATCGTTGAGGGCGGCTTGCAGCCTATCGAGTTCGAGGTAGAGGTTGAGGACTGGGTATACGCTGGCCAGGACGAGGGTGAGATCGAGGAGGCTGAGCTTCGCGCTGCTTTGCAGCTCGGTAGCGAGGTAACTCTCCAGAAGGACTACACTCTCACTAAGTCTTTGGTAGTTCCCGCAGGTGTTCGTTCTACTATCAACCTCAATGGCCACAACATCATCAACGCTACTGACAGCGAGGAGCTCGGCGAGGGTGACGGTATCGTAGTATACGGTGACTTGACAATCAATGGCGAGGGTACTGTTCAGGGTAAGACACGTTCTATCTGGGCTCGTGGTAACAACAATCCTACTGTAACTATCAACGGCGGTAACTATGTTGGTGCTGTAGGTGGTTCTGAGTGCGAGGTTATCTACGCAAGCGGCAACGGTGTTATCACTATCAACGGTGGTACATTCCAGGCAGAGACTGAGGATAAGGTATCATTCGCTGCTCCCCAGTATGCTGTTTTGAACATCCACGGCAATGGTGCTTCTGGTTGCGACATCGTTGTTTACGGTGGTACATTCCACAAGTTCAACCCCGCTGACAACATCTCAGAGAATCCTAAGAAGAACTTCTGCGCTCCTGGTTACTCATCATCAGAGGTTGAGGAGGATGTATTCGTTGTATCTGACTCATATGTAGTTGTATCTGCAGCTGGCCTTCAGGCAGCTTTGGATGCAAAGGTTGAGGAGATTCGTTTCGCAGCAAACATCGCAGGTGATGTTACTATCAACCAGCAGGAGGGCGTTAACTACGCTATCGATGGCGCTGGTTTCAAGTTCGACGGTACTATGTACATCAATGGTCACAACCGCCTCGATGGTGAGGAGACTTTGACTATCAAGAACGTAGCATTCGAGACTGCTGCAACTTCTAAGGATTTCATCTGGAACGCAGATAGCCAGAACAGCACTGTACGTTATGCTCACAACATCACTTTTGATGGTTGCTCTTTCACTGCAGCTGAGGGTACTGATGTTGTAGGTATGCGTATCAACCAGGCTTACGATGTTGTAGTTAAGAACTGCGTTATGAACGGCGGTCACTCTTTGGCACAGATCACATCTTCATCTGACACAGTTTTCGAGAGCTGTACTATCAACGCTGGTCGTGGTCTTAACTTGCTCACATCATGTGTAGGTCTTGTAGTTTCAAACTGTGACATCACAGCTACTAAGGCTGATGGCTACGGTATCCGTTGCGATGCAGGTGTTGCATCATGTTTGAACCTCTCTGGTTCTACAATCAACGCTTACGAGCCTGTTGTTCTTCGTAAGTCTACAGCAACTTTCGTATTCAATGTAGAGTCTACTACATTGACAGCTGGTGGTGCTTACCAGATCGTTGTTAACGGTGCTAAGCCCGTTATGAACGGTGCTGAGGGTTACACTTGCAACATGTAATACTCAATATTGACTATCGGTCTTTGATCGGGCCGATAGTCCCAAGAAGTTTATAAACATAAACAATTTTTCTTATTAACCATTAATTATTTAACAAATGAAAAAACTTTTCGTTTCTGTTCTTGCTATCGCGGCTTTGGTAGCATGTAACAACGAGCAGACTCTCGTTCAGAAGGGTAATGCTCCCATGGAGTTCGGTGCTTCATTCGTTGAGAATGCAACTCGTGCAA
>JAEIGA010016796.1_pt1 | contig 11134 bp, 14 predicted proteins | sample 9270691 | NCBI WGS metagenome assembly JAEIGA01 (sample SAMN17057246, study PRJNA624740) | gut metagenome | biome: biome; isolation source: fecal sample | host: Bos grunniens | place: China: Xizang | collected 2019 | reverse complement strand
ATGAAGCTTACAGCAATTGGAAAAGTGGGCAACGATGATCCAGGTAAATTTGTAGTTTCTCAGATGAAAGACTGCGGCATTGATGTGAGTCGTGTTGTAGTCAGCGACACTTTGCCTACAAGCCGCGACTATGTTATGTCTGAAAAAGAATCAGGCGAGAGAACATTCTTTTATGCATCTGGTGCAAACGGAGATTTTGATGTTGACGATGTAGACGAAAACAAGCTTGACTGCAAAATTTTCCACGCAGGATACATTCTTCTGCTTGAAAAGCTTGATGAGGAAGATGCTGAATACGGTACAAAAATGGCTCGTCTTTTAGACAAGGTGTCAAAAAAAGGCATAAAGACTTCTATTGATGTGGTAAGTTCTGAAACAGGTCTTTTTGCACAAAAAATTATACCTGCTCTCAAGTACTGCGACTATGCAATATTAAACGAAATTGAAAGTTGCAAGGTAACAGGTCTTTCACCAAGAAATGAAGACGGCTCAATAAACGAAGAAAACATAAAAACCACAATGGAAGCATTTATCAAATACGGAGTAAAAGACAGAGTTATAATTCACTGTTGCGAAGCAGGATTTATGCTCGATGCAAAGGGCAACTACACTGTAGTACCTTCGCTTTCTCTCCCATCAGGATATATAAAAGGCAGTGTTGGTGCAGGTGATGCTTATGCCGCAGCTTGTCTTTACGGATTACACAACGACTATGACGGCGAAAAGCTTCTAGAGTTTGCATCATGCGCAGCTGCTTGCAGTCTTTCACAACCTGATGCAATAAGCGGTATGAGAGGAAAAGATGAAGTTATAAAGCTTGCTTCTTTGTATCCAAAGCAGAAATTAAATCTTAAGTAACAGAATTAACCTAAAGCCCCGATAATATTGGGGCTTTTTTAGTGTCCGTTTTATTACACATCAGTATTGATACAATTAAATCACAAGCAACAGTTACTTAACTAAAGGAGGCACGAATTATGTCAAAATATCCAATCGGTTTTAACACAAATCTATATAAGGACACTGCACAAAACACCATACCAAAAGATTTTGAAAAAGAAATTAATCCCAAAAAATCGGTTGTTTCAGTATATTTTCCAACAAGAGGTGTCAACTATGCATACTACAACGATTTGTTTGACTTAAAAGTTGGAGACATGGTGTATGTGGGCGGAAAATTATCGGGCATAATGGGACAGGTAACACAGGTAAAATATTCTTTTAAAATAAACATTGCAGCATACAGAAAAGTAACAGAACTTATAGACACTAAATGTAAGGGCGATTTTTTTATTACGTATTCGCACTATATTACCTTTGACAGAAATGCTATTGCAAAAGAAAAGATAGCCCGATGGTTTAAGCCTGCAGACACAGAAACCGAGTATGTAACAGGTTTTGAACCATCTGAATGTTTTTCAATTGACAACCTGTCCGGGATTGGAATATGCCAGAAAGCCGCAGAAAGAGGACACGAATACTATATGGAAAGCAAAGTGGCTTATCTGTGTGTTGACAAGGGAAAAGGATATGCAATAGTTGAAGGAACAGAGCCATACGAGGTAGAGTTTTTTATTGAAGATGGTGTTGTGAGCAACCTGAACTGTTCATGCTTTTGCACGGGTGTATGCAAGCATCAGTTTGCAACAATGCTTCAACTGAAGGAAACACTCGACGAAATTTTGAAAAATTATATTGAAAACTACAATTTCTATTTTGCAGCCATCAGCAAAAGTGTCTTTACAAATATGGTTTTAAGCAAAAACCATTTGGGAAAATTTTACATAGACGCATAAAAAGAGCATTGCCTTTTTTTGGCAATGCTCTTTTTTTAAAGCATCTTTAATATTTCTTCTTTTGGCACATAACCAACAATTCTTGATTTTTCCACTCCGTCTTTAAAGACTATAAGTGTAGGAATACTCTGCACATTATACTGCATAGCAATCAACATACTTTCATCTACATTTATTTTGCCGACGGCAATATCTTCTCTCTCATCAGAAATCTCATCGACTACAGGAGAAACCATTTTACAAGGTCCGCACCAATCTGCATAAAAATCTACCAGTACAACTCCGTTTTTTTCTAAAACTTCGCTTTTAAAATTTTGTTCATTGAATTTGTTTACCATAAAAAATCCTCCTTATTCTTTTGTTTTATAATAAAGCATACAGTGGCAATATCCCTCAAATTCAGGGTCGGCTATCTGCGCTTTAAACTCTTCGCATATGCATTTATACTCAGGCAATTTCTGCAATCGGCAAGGACAGTATCCATCCTTTTCCTTAAGCCCTTTTTTTATTCTTTCTACTATTTCTTTATCTTCATTCAATACAACAGCCACTTGTTTCACCACTTCCTAAAATCTGTTAATTTATTTAATAGCTCCGATTTTTTCAATCATTTCGCTTATTTTTATGTTTTGCGGACAGTTACTCTCGCACTTTTTGCATTTAATACAAGATTCTATTTTTTCACGATACGGATTGAGAAGTTCCTTTGTTTCGTTGCGGGATACTTTTGCTCCCTGCAAATTGTTATATATAGAAAACAATTCAGACACAGGAATTCCTGATGGGCAAACCTCTGCACAATAATTGCACTTTGTGCACGGAATTTGTTTGAGTCTTCTTATTATTTGGCGCACTTTGCTGAATACTTCCATATCTTTTTCTTCTACAGGAACAAAGTTTGTAAATGTTTTTATATTATCATTCATCATTTCCATATTGCCCATACCAGACAGAACCATAAAGACCTCAGGAAATGTCGCCGCATAGCGAAGTGCATAGGATGCCTGACTTTCATTACCAAGATTTTTAAGAACATCTGACGCCTCTTCTGGCAGATTTGCAAGTGCACCGCCTCTTACAGGCTCCATGACAACAACTTTTTTGCCGTGTTTTACAGCAACATCATAACAAGCCTTGCTTTGTACAGTGGGGTCATCATAATCAAGATAGTTTATCTGCAACTGAACCACTTCCATATAAGGTTGTTCTGTGAGCACCTTATCGAGAAATTCTGCTGTATCATGGAAAGACATTCCGATATGTTTTATTTTTCCTTCATCCTTAAGTTTTTTTACAATGTCAAAAGTGTTACATCTTTTATGTTTTTCATACGCTTCATGATTCATACTGTGAAAAAGATAAAAATCAAAATACTCTACCCCGCAAAGCTCAAGTTGTTTTTCAAAAAGTGCAGGAACATCTTCTCCATTTTCAAAGCACCAGTAAGAAAGCTTGTTTGCAAGGACAAAATCTTCTCTGTTATATCTTGATGATAAGCAATCACGAATTGCAGTCTGACTTTTTCCCTCAATATATCCATAAGCTGTATCAAAATAATTAAAACCAGCTTTTATATACGCATCTATCATTTTATTAAATTCTGCTTTATCAATCTCTTTTTCAATCATGGGCAGACGCATACATCCAAATCCGAGTTTTCCTTTTACTTTATCACTAATCATATTATCCCCCTCATGTATTGTTTAATTGCTTTTATATGGTACAGGTTTATATTTATCTTATATTATTCCCGCCTGTGTCAAGCAGAAAGAGCAGTGAATGAATACAGAATTTTGCCGCAAATTCAAATGAATATCCAAATCGGCAAAATGATTTATTGAATTTTGAAGCATGACATGAGTATTTCTATGTCAGGACAACAAAACCGACCTTTGTCTTTTAATTTTTTGAAAAATCTATTTAATACATTTTATCATAAACATATATTTATGTCAAAATGTGTTTATGGCTTGAAATAGTATAAAAATAAATATATAATATCAATACATAATTTTTTGAAAGGTCAGGAACATAAAGAATCTATTATTTATTGCAGATCAGGAAGAAAAAGCAAGATTGCAGTAGAAAATATTTTCTCTTCTGGTATATGCAACAATAATAAGCGGTGTGGTTATTTCCATACTGAGCATAATATTTATACGCCCTATAGCAATATTTTTAGGTGCGGACAAAAACATGCTGAGCGACTGCGTTATATATGGAAGAATAATTCTGGCGGCTCTTCGTTTTTCACTGCATTAAATGACGGGCTTACATCTGCACTGATTTCTTTTCTCAGAACTCTGGTATTTCAGGTTGCGGCAGTTTTAATTATGCCTGCCATTTGGGGAATTGACGGAATATGGTACTCTATAGTTGCCGCAGAATTAATGTCTCTGATTGTAACAGTTATTTTTTTGGCAGCAAAACGAAAAGAATATTTATATTAATTAAAACAGAAGATAACAGGTCAGTTATCTTCTGTTTTAACTTTTTACAAATAAAAATCAGCTTACATAAAATGCGGTTTCTCTTCATATATTTTGATATGAGCTATATGTTTGGAGACGAAATCGTTGAAAGATTACATATCCGACAGAGTGATAACACTTGCTGAATATATAACAGAAAGCAAAGCAACAGTCAGGCAGACAGCAAAAAAATTTGGTGTCAGTAAATCTACAGTTCACAAAGATGTAAGCGAAAGACTTCCCAAGATAAACAGAAATTTGTACAACAGTGTAAAAAGTGTATTGGATGAAAACAAAGCCGAAAGGCACATAAGGGGCGGAATGGCAACAAAAATTAAATACGCGCAGGAAAAAGTTGAAAACTAAAAGTCAGGCATAAAGCCTGACTTTTTTTAAATTCTGCCTGCTACCATTGCTATTGCGGCGGTTAAAATATCTCTCCCGGAAATGCCCTTATACGCTTTTTTTATTTCGTCCATAACATAATCATTTGCACCTATTCTGCCAAAAGAAAAAAATCCATATCCGTATCTTGAATCTCTTCCTTTTCCGCCGCTTAAATCTTCGGTATAAATATTAAGTAAAAGTCTTATCTCGGAGGGTGTAAGTCTTCTGCCATAGCGAAGCATACCCTTTCCCTGCAAAATAGCCACAGCCCCTGTTATTATAGGTGCAGCCATTGAAGTTCCGCTAAGCAGTGCATATCCTCCGTTGAGATATGTTGAATAAATATTTATACCCGCAGCACAAATCTCGGCTGATGTGCCTGAAGAGCTGAAATCGGCTATATTTTTATTTATATCTACAGCACATACCGCGACTGTATCATTAAATTTTGCAGGATATCCTATAGTATTTTCGCCATATTCCCCCTCGTTTCCCGCAGCGCAGATAATGCTTATTCCGTTAAGATACAGCCGATGAATAAGCTCTGTATATGCTCTTCCTCCAAATGATGATGAAAAAGACATATTTACAACATCTACCTTTTTTTCTATCATCCAGTTTACTGCTTTTTCAATGGAACTGAAATTGCTTTTTCCGCTTTTATCAAAGCTTTTTGCCACATAGAGTTCGGCTTTTGGTGCAACACCTACCACGCCAACTCCGTTTTTTTCAGCAGCAATGATACCTGCAACATGAGTTCCGTGTCCATTAAAGTCCTGTATATCATCTGAAGACGCATCAAAGGTGTTTATGCCGTCTTTTATACGATTTTTCAGTTCTATGTGATTATAGTCCACACCTGTATCTATAATTCCGACGCGGACATCCTCTCCCATTGTTTCACTCCACTCAAGCGGAGCGCCTACCATTCTGACACCATAATCTATAACTTCTCCTGACGGAGCATATCCTGTATTTAAAATTTTAAAATCATTTATAGAAATATCCAAAACACATACACCTCTGTATATTATATGAGGTTTATTTCGGATGGTGATTATGCAAGGACCTGCCAAATCAATATTTTATTGACTTTGAAAGAAAAAAGTAGTAGAATTATAATATATTTTTTAAGGGAGATATGTCATGAAACCAAACGAAAACGGATTTACTATAGGAGAGCACGAAGAGAACAATATTTTATACAAATTCAGACTCTCCAATCACAAATACAGCATACTGGAAACCTATCCCTCTGATGAAGAAAGCGAAGACAAGGTGCTTCTTACCACATCAAACAGTGCCAAGGCTTATGAGGAATGGAACATGATAAAAAGACCGGAGAAATTTAAAAACAAATAATCCGGTGTATAACAAAAGAAAGGCATATACTATGATAAAAAAGGCTTATGCAAAAATAAACTTAACCATTGATGTGTTAAACAAACGACCAGACAACTATCACAATGTGAAAATGGTTATGCAGCAGATTGACCTATACAATGTACTTAACATAGAGCTGACAGACGGAAAAAACATAACCATTACCTGTGACTGCGACAAAGTGCCTTGTGACGAGAGAAACATTGCATACAAGGCTGCAAAGGCAGTTCTTAAAAAAGCAGGTTTAGAACAGGGATTGAAAATACATATAGAAAAACATGTTCCAATGAGTGCGGGTCTTGCAGGCGGAAGCACCGACGGAGCAGCAGTTATATGTGCTTTGAACGAACTTTTAAATCTTAATTATGACAAAAAAGAGCTTATGGAAATTGGAGGAGGAATTGGTGCGGATGTTCCGTTCTTTATTATGGGCGGAACTGCCCTTGCAGAGGATATTGGAACAAAGCTTTCCCCTCTCCCACCATTTAAGCCATACTACATACTTTTGGTAAAACCGCCTATAGACGTATCTACACCATGGGTATACCAAAACTTAAAGCTTGACGGATGCTCCCATCCTGATGTTGATTTATTTATAAAACATCTTAAAAACAAAGAGTTTGACAAAGCTCTTATGCAAATGGGGAATGTTCTTGAAACAGTGACCGCAAAGGAATATCCAATTATAAAAGCAATAAAAGAAAAGATGCTTTCTCTTGGTGCAAAATACTCTATGATGAGTGGAAGCGGGCCAACAGTATTTGGAATATTTGAAAGTGAAGACAATGCAAAAGAAGCACAAGAAATTTTTAAAAATGAATTTGATGAAGTAATTATTTCACAAATTGTATAAAAAATTGAAAACAAGTCAATACTTATGTTGAGGAGGGTTGTTTATGAAAAAAATCATTCCTGCCATAAGTATTGGCTTTTTGTTATGCTTTATTATAAGCGCATATATGGATACAACCGAAGCTGCGCTGTCACAAGGACTCATCAGACTTCATGTTGTGGCAAACAGTGACGAAGCATCTGACCAGGCTCTTAAAATAAAAGTAAGAGACAGAATACTCAAAGAGTGTGAAAGTTTGTCTGACTTGGAAAATCTTGATATGGTAAAGGTTGATTTATGTCAGAATCTCGATTATATAAACGAAATTGCAAAGGATGAAATACAAAAAAACGGATATGACTATGATGTCATATCCACTTATGAATTATGTGAATTTCCACAGAAAAAATACGGCAACATTACGCTGCCTGCAGGGCCATATCAGGCATTGAACATCAAAATAGGAAAAGCCGAGGGCAAAAACTGGTGGTGTGTGCTATTTCCCCCATTATGCTTTGTTGACGAGGCTTGTGTATCTGTAAGTGACGAAAGCAACACTTATTTGAAAAATCAGCTTGGAGATAATGTATATCAGATGGTGACAGATGATTCTATGGGTGTTGAATTCAAGCTAAAGTCCTACGAAATATGGAATAGTGGAAAAAACAAGCTAAAAAAATACATGGCAAACCTATCGAGATAAGCTACCTTACAATTACAGGAGAAGTGATATAGTCTCTGCCCGATTTTCTTTTTAATATATCACTACAAGCTAAAGATGCAATATCTGTAGACAAAATGTCATATCTGAACATGCTCTTTTCACCAGGTACAAAATCTGCAACTTTTGTTACAAGGGGAAGAGGGCATTTCTTTTTTATTTCAGACAAAAGGTTACTACTGTCTGATTTAAAAGCCAGAACTCTTAAATAATCAAGTATTGAATCCCCATCTATATCAAGGAGAATGCCTAAAGTTATTCTTCCTATTCTGCTTTTTGTGTATCTTTTTGTGGTGCATGACGAAAAAAATTCATCAAGGGTTGAAGACTCTTTTGCACAGGTAATAATTCTTCTGGCAAGTCCCTGTTCCATACCGGGAACATTTTTTAATTGATGTTCGTCTTTTGAGCGAAGCACACCAAGAACATAGCTCTCTATATTATCAAGAGAAAATGTGATGTCACAGGTGTCTGGAACGAGGTCTGTTATGTCAAGCCCTTTATTTATCATATCTCTTACCTCTGTTGCAGAAGCAAAAGAGCCGTGGGAGTGAGTTTTGCTATGGTAATCGCCTTTTCTTTTCATTGGAACAGGCACTATAGACGAGCCGAGTTTTTTTAACTGCGAAATATAGTTTATAGCCAGTATATCATTTGGCAAAAGGGTGATTTCTTCCCCAAGAGAAGCAGAAATTGCTTTTTCATAAGCCTTTGGATATCCGTCGCCCGACTTAAGACTTTCTGACAAAATGGTTTTAAATTCACCGGTTTCCTCGCCTATGACATCTGCCATTTTTACAAGTTTTTTTCCATCGTCTGACTCACTGCCAAAAACAAGAGCGTCTACAAAACCAAGAGAGTCGAGAATTTTTACACCGCCGTGAGCAAAATTTTGCGCAGATTGAAGAACATAATATGTAGGAAGCTCTATCACAAGGTCTGCACCGTTTTCTACAGCTGTTTTAGCCCTCTCCCATTTATCATAGATTGCAAGGTCGCCCCTTTGGACAAAAGCGCCACTCATAACGCATACAACAAAATCATAGCCCGACTTCTTTATGGTTTCTATCTGATAAAGATGCCCGTTATGAAACGGATTATATTCACAAATAACTCCTGCCACGGATAAATTATCAATCACAGAGAACACTCCCAAACTATTAATAACATTATTATAGTATACAAGATTATTTTTTTCAAGTTTTTCAAAATTTTATGTAAAAAGTATTGACAATTTAACCCACATAAGATATAATAATTTCTGTTGTAAATAAGAATATATGCGCCATTAGCTCAGCTGGTAGAGCACCTGACTCTTAATCAGGGTGTCCTGGGTTCGAGTCCCCGATGGCGCACCAAAACAAAAAGACATACCTTGTGTATGTCTTTTTTGTTTTGCATATAGCCGAAGGGGACTCGAACCCTGAGAGAAAAACCAAGGACACGCCAATGCGTGTCCTTGGTTTACTTCTTTATACTGTCAAGATAATTTTTTCTTCCTGTTTCATAAAGGTTATTTCCCTTGCTATCAATTACAACAATTACGGGAAAATCCTCTACTTCCAGTCTTCTTACGGCCTCAGCACCGAGGTCTTCGTATGCAATAACTTCTGATTTTTTAATACATCTGGAAAGAAGCGCTCCGCAACCTCCTATTGCACCAAAATAAACAGCTCCGTGCTTTTTCATGGCATCTATCACTTCAGGACCTCTTTTTCCCTTACCAATCATTCCTGTCTGTCCCATTTCAATAAGAGACGGGCTATAGGCATCCATACGATAAGATGTTGTAGGACCTGCAGACCCTATGGCTTCTCCTTGTTTAGCAGGTGTAGGACCCACAAAATACACAATACTGTCCTTTACATCAAAAGGTAATTCCCTGCCATCTTGTATAAGCTCACACAGGCGTTTATGTGCAGCATCTCTGGCGGCATAAATTACTCCTGATATCAGGCAACTGTCTCCCGCTTTAAGCTTTTTTGCCTCATCACGGCTTAAAGGTGATTTAACACAAATTGCCATTTTATATCACCTCCGTCTTATGGCGTGTCACATGGCAGTTAATATTTACTGCAACGGGCAAGCCAGCAATATGAGTAGGATATTTTTCAATATTTACTGCAAGTGCAGTAGTTTTTCCGCCAAATCCCTGTGGGCCTATTCCGAGAGAATTTATTCTGTCAAGAAGTTCTTTTTCAAGGTTTCGGTAAAATTCATCTTCATTTGAGACATCTACAGGTCGCAACAGCGCTTTTTTTGCAAGATACGCTGCCTTATCAAAAGTTCCTCCTATTCCCACTCCCACAACAACGGGCGGGCATGGATTAGGACCAGCCTCTTCAACTGCTTTTACAACAAAATCCTTTACTTCATCAACACCATCAGATGGGCGAAGCATTGCAATTTTGCTCATATTTTCACTTCCAAAGCCTTTGGGAGCAACTGTAATTTCAATTTTATCGCCGCTTACAAGTTCAAAGTAAATCATAGCAGGAGTATTATCTCCAGTATTGACTCTGTCAAGAGGGTCACGAACCACACTTTTTCTGAGGTATCCCTCTTCATAGCCTTGTCTTACACCCTCGTTAACTGCCTCTGTAATATCTCCATCAACATGTACATCCTGACCTATTTTAAGAAATACACATGCAACTCCCGTGTCCTGACAAACAGGGGTATTATTTTTATCAGATATTTCGTAGTTTTCTATAATGCGACAAAGGATTTCCTTAGCCTGTGGCCATGGTTCACTGTCTCTGGCACACTTTATGCAATCCTTGATATCGTCTGTCAGATGGCAATTTGCCTCAATACACAGTTTTTTTACTGTTTCGGTAATTTTTTCCGCACTTATCTGACGCATAGTCTGTCCTCCTTTTTTAATTCACCATATTATATATTCTTTTAAGAATACCCTTTATAAACTGCAATCAAAAAGAACATTTAACAGGTTTCGGTTTATCCAAAAGAAAAACAAAACACCCTGTTATCGTATGATAACAGGGTATTAATTTTTTTATTAAAGAGCAGCTTTTGCTTTTTCTACCAAAGCTGTGAAAGCTGCAGGATCTGCAATTGCAATCTCAGAAAGCATCTTTCTGTTCATGTTTATGCCAGCCTTTTTAAGACCATTCATAAACTGTGAGTAGTTTATGCCGTTCAATTTAGCAGCAGCGCTGATTCTTGTGATCCAGATTCTTCTGAAATCTCTCTTCTTCTGCTTTCTGCCAACGTAAGCATATACCAATGATTTCATAACGGCCTGTTTAGCTGTTCTGAAACATTTTGATTTTGCACCTCTATATCCTTTTGCGAGTTTTAAAACTCTTTTACGTCTTTTTCTTGTTGCTAATGCACCTTTAATTCTAGCCATTTACGATGCCTCCTCCTATATCTTATTTATACAATATCAGTCTCTTGATTGTAGCAGCATTTGCGCTTGTAGCGTAAGCCGCCTTTCTCAAAGCTCTTTTTCTCTTTGTTGACTTCTTGGTCAATATGTGTCTTCTGAACGCTTGGTTAAGTTTAACCTTTCCTTTTT
>JAEIGA010016795.1_pt1 | contig 11134 bp, 10 predicted proteins | sample 9270691 | NCBI WGS metagenome assembly JAEIGA01 (sample SAMN17057246, study PRJNA624740) | gut metagenome | biome: biome; isolation source: fecal sample | host: Bos grunniens | place: China: Xizang | collected 2019 | reverse complement strand
TGGAGGGCACAAGTCGCATCTTAGGCCTCAATGCTGTATCCTAGTGTTACAGAAGATGTGTGCGTGCCTATTCTGGAGGAGGAGTCTGGACTGAAGTGCTGTGTGGATTTTAAGGTGGGCATTCATATAGCTTTTATGAACGAACTGGCAATGGCTCTTGACCGCATAGAAATCGACACCAATAAGGAATGTTTAGATCAATTCTCCAAAAGAGGTATGAATTATGTATAATAAAAGCATTTTCTTGTTTTCTGTTCAGGAATCGATACAGGCTAAAGAAGAATATGAGACTATAATTGCCTTTGGTAATTATCAGATAAAATACTGCAATACTACACCGATGATGTGCGCATATTCTGAAGGTAGAGAATTGCTGATTTATGGATATGCCGTGGATGTTCTGGATGGAACATCTGAGATACTTGCAGAGAAAATGCTCTCTAATACGCAAACGATTGATGATGTGGTTGATTTTGAGAAGCATTTGGGAGGCAAGTATCTTATATTTTATAAGGATGGAAATGGTACTTACGTAATTCCGGATGCGACTGCAAGTATTCCCTTCTGCTATACGACAGAAGGAATACCTCTTGTTTGCGCATCCAACAGCGAATATATAGCAAAACAGTTGCATATTTATCGGGATGAGCAACTGTTTAAGATCAGAAAAAGCAGCGAAATCTCACAGGCAATGCCCTATGATTTGACGGTATATAGGGAGGTTTTGCAACTTCTTCCCAATCATTATTTCTCTTTTAACGAAAGAAAAGCAATCCGCTTTGTGAATTTTCAGGATAAAATGCCTGTTATTACAGCGAAGGAAGCTGCTGCGATAACTGCGCCGATGATCCAGAGCATTTTGCGTTTTTACAGTGAGAAGTTTAAGCTTTATTGTCCCATCACCTCAGGACGAGATAGTAGAGTTGTGCTTTCCTTTATGCTTTCTGTTGATGATAAGACTGAAACCTATACCATAAACCATAGTACTTTCGACAAGAATGAACCTGATGTTCTGATTCCGATTCGAATTTCAAACAAAGTTAATATCATAAATAATCAAATTCTGGAAGATGAACCTATTGAGCAGATGTATCTGGAATTTGATAAGGAGTTTGGAGCAACCGGATATTCTAAACGTACATTGATGATCGCCAATACGATATACAATGCATATGGTGACGGTGCGGTGATCAATGGCGATATCATTGGACAGGTGGGAAAATGCTCACTGCACCGGGATATTCCTGAAGCGTTTATTTCGGCCCGCTATTTTAGATGTAAACTTCATAATTACAGCAAAATGTCGTTGATGTTTTTAAGAAAATGGATGTTTAGCTATAAAAAATCCGATGAACATGTAAATGCATTTGACCTGTTCTCTATGGAGAATCGGATGGGCAGATGGGCTGCCCAGGAAAACATAATTTACGCGATGGTAGGGCAACACTATCTGAACATATTTAATTCCAGGTCTATCATATATCCCTGGACACGGGTATGTAGAAAAGAAAGAAAGCTTTCTAAAATTCATATTGAGTTGATCCGTATAAAATATCCTTTGTTATTGGAAGTGCCATTTGAAGGGACCAGAAGTATCTTTGAAGGTATTGCTAAGATGAATGGATTTACCTATTATATGGCTAGTTTTGCAAAATACTATATTCAGAAGTTTCAATTTAAAAGGCGGGATGATTCTTGAAAAAGCTAATTGTTACTGCAGATGATTATGGAATGTCCAGAGGCGTTAATGATGCTATTGATGCCGGTATTGCATGCGGTCTTATTACGTCGACAAACGTAATGACGAATATGGAATATTATCGGGAGGCTAAAAAGCTTCGCGGTATGAATGTTTCTGTAGGCATTCATTGGACAATATGCACGGGTAGACCGGTATCGAATCCGGAGGAAATCAAAACATTAGTAGACGAAAATGGCAATTTCTACCCTTATTCTGTATTTAGAAAAAAATACCGTAAAGGTCTGATTTCCAATAAGGATATTGTTAAGGAATTAAAAGCGCAGTATGCCCTCTTTGTTGAAGTGTGTGGAGAGCCTGATTACTGGAATACCCACGAAAATTCTCATGTGGATTTTGGCGTGTTCAAGCTGTTCGTAAGAACAGCAAGAGAATTGGGCATATTCAAGATGCGCAGCCACCGAAGAGTGTATATCCCGGCTTCTAACGGCATCAGTACAAAATCCCTTGCTTGGAGAATGATGGAGCCGGTAAAGAATGTGATTTTGAAAAACTGGATGCAATATGCGAATAAGAATCATATGGCAAGTCCCTATGGTATTACGGTTCCTCTTCGCAAAACAGACCTAAAGAATCCTGAATACCTCTTTGCGAATTTGCATTTTGACAACGATATGGTTGCTGAATATGTAATTCATCCTGCGACAGCGTTGGACAGTCAGTATTTTGGCAACATTGGTGATGACAGAATTTGCGAATATATGCAGTTTACCTCTCATGAACAAAAAGAAATTTTGAGAAAGCATAATTTTGAATTGATTAATTTTACTAGGGTGTAACAGCATAATATACATTTCTGAAGTGTGTAAAGGATGCGGCTTTATGAAGAAGAAAATTCTGATTATTAATAAAACATTTGAATTTGGCGGGATTCCTATGGCACTTGCCAATTTGCTTGATCACATTTCGGATGAATATGATATATCTCTGGCTGTGTTTAATCCCAACGGACCATTACTGAAACGTGTTCCTGAAAATGTGAAGTTACTGAAACTATCTCCGTTGACAGAAGTTCTTGGAATGACATATGATGAGTGTAAACTTTACGGATCTAAAATACAGAAGTTATTTAAAGTGGTTGGATCTGTTTGGTCTAAGGCCTTTGGAAATGGGTTTCCGATTGCTTTGGCTCTTGCCTTTCAAAAAAATGTTGGGGATTATGATGTGGTAATTTCTTACCACCAGGAGCAAAAAGCGAAGGTGCTAACCGCTGGATATGGCAAATTCGCACTAAAAAAGTGTAATGCTAAAAAACGTATTGCGTGGATACATGCTGATTTTGTGGCTACCAAGCTGGGAAGTAGACAAAATTTTAATACATATAAAAAATTTGACCAAATTGTATGCGTGTCCAAAACATCTATGGATAGTTTTATAGCTGCTTTTCCAAAACTGCGTGAAAAATGTGACTATTGCTATAACTGTATCCCGGTTAAGGATATCATTATGAAGGGCAATCAGGAAACGGACGTTTTTGATAAGAAGGCGGGGGATGTTGTTCTGTTCTCTGCATGCAGATTGGCTGTAGAAAAAGGACTTGTTCCTGCTCTTGAAAATTTGGTTCCCTTGTTCAAAAGCAATAATAAATTGAAATGGTACATAGCTGGCAATGGCCCGGAAGAAGCTGCTATAAGAAACATTATTACGAAGAATCAGTTAGATTCGCAAGTGTTTTTGATTGGATATAAGGAGAATCCGTATCCATATATAAAAGAAGCGGATTACCTGTTTTTGCCGTCTCTACACGAAACATTTTCCTTAGTGGCACGGGAAGCTGCTGTGTTTGGAACACCGGTTATAGCATCTGATATTCCCGTTATGCAAGAAGTGCTGAGTGAGGATGATTTTCTGTGTTCTGAAGGTGATTATATTGGTGTAATAAGACATTTGATAGATAGTTCTCACACCAATGCTGTTACGCGAAAAGAAAAGGACCTGACTGATTGGAAGGAACAATTTGAAAGGATAATTCAATGTTAGTATCTCAGCAGAGTATTAATAAAAAATTTAATAATATCTGCCTTTATCTTCTGGTGATAACGACCCTTATAGGACCAATGATTTACTTGCGTGTGGCGTCACTATATCACTTTGTTATATTTGCGTTGTTCTTACTTGTTTTGTATAAGGGTATAAATACGGCTAATTTCAAAACGGATATTATGCTGTTTTTGTCGCTTTGGCTTGTGGAAGCAGTGATCTCTGTTTTATGGGCTCCGGATAAGGGTCTGGCACTTAAATATGTATATTATATATTTTTGATTTTCTCTGTTGGCATTCTGTTTCATTGCTTCTTATCCAAGGGGAATGTTGAGAAATTCTCACAATTTATGGTTGCTGTTCTATTAGTATGCAACTGTGTTGCTATTTGGGAAATGAATACCGGCAATCATTTTTACAAGGACTATTTGTCTGATCCTAATACAGTGCATTTATACAAGTATGTTCCCGGAGGTTTTTACCAGAATCCTAACGATTTTGCAACATTTATTGTTCAAATATTGCCTTTTTCCTTTGCGTGTATTTTCTCGAAGAAGATTCTTGCACGCATAGTATCTATTTTGAATTTAGGCTTATCATTTGTTACGATTTTTGCTACCGGGTCAAGAACGCAAATAATTATCATCATAATGATGTACGTCTTTTTTGCTATTGTATATAATAAAAAAGCACTCATAAAATACGCATTGGTATTAGGTGCCTCATCTATTTGTTTGTATTTTGTGTATCCAGGTTTTAGAAGTGCTATTAATGGATCGTTAGAAAGTCTTACGAGAGATGCCCTTATTACCAGTGCGACCACACCAGGTGCTTCCTTGTATATACGCTTAAGCCTGTTAAAAAATGGAGCAATAATGCTGTATGATACCGTTGGCTTTGGTGTAGGTGCAGGATGCCACAGAAGTGTAATGCCTGTGTATTCATCTGTGCATTATAATACCTATGGCGTATTGCCTCTTCATAATCTTACAGGTGAAATCTTTGTTGATTATGGCGTGGTAATTGGTATTATGTTTTTAGTTGTGTTAATAAAGTCTTGCTTGAAACTTTTTCGCATCTTTAAAACAAATGAGGATAAAGATATACGTTTGCTTGCGATTATGTTGGCATTTTCTATCGGAATGCTTATCTTGTGTGGAGTGTCATCGAGTTCGATTTTGCAGCTGACCTCTATTTGGATGACGTTCTGCTTTACAAGCGCTTTCATAAAAATAAACAAGGCAAACTACAGATAAAGGAAGCTCGTCCTATGTCAGAAATTCATTCCGTGAAGAAAAAGGCGGTTAAAAGTGCAAAATGGATGATTATTACATCCATTTTCTCTATGCTTTTCTCTTATGTTACCAATATTATATTAGGCAATATTTCTCCGGAGGTTTTAGGTACCTATTCAGCAATTAATGTGTTTATTTCCTCCCTGACTACATTTGTCGGATTGGGCGGAGCCATTGTACTGAGCAATTTTATTCCTAAAACAGAGTCGAGGGAAAATAGAACTCGACTGTTGTATACCTATACTGCACTTTCTTTTGCGATGTATGGGATTCTGACTGTTGCGATTTTGCTTTTTCCTGAACTGAATACGCTGCTGAGCGGTGGTTTAGTGGGGGCGCCTAAATATATTGCCTTATTTATATTGGCCCCTATATTTGTGATTAAAACAGTAATATCCTATTTGCTGGTTGGCTTGCTGGAAGCTCGAATTTCCAACATTATGACAAAGCTGTTTGCCTTTGTTTTGGCAATTACATTGTTGACTTTGTCTGTAGTTAATCCTGCGCTAATAGAGGAATATATATCCCTTATAGTTTTTCTTGCCGCAATATTTGGAAATCTATTAGCCATTTGCCTTGGCTTTTGGTATATTAAAAAAGAGCAAGTTTTGGTTAAGGTAACCGGATTTTATGTTCCGAAAGGGTTTTGGGCATGCTGCCTCACAACGTTTTTGGCTGCGTTAATTTCATTTCTGTATAAAAATGCTGACAAAATGTTTTTGATTTCTCTGGGAGATATGGGACAGCTGGGTTACTATCAGGCGATTACATCTGTACTTGCTTTAGTTGAGTTCGTCCCCATACTTCTTGTTAATGTCACAATCCCATTCTTTTCTAATGTGATTAAAATAGGGGATGAAAAAGAGATTGAAACCTCCTATGAACGCATCGAAAAATATTTACTGTTTTTTCTTGTGAGTTGTATTTTGGGAGTCGTTGCCTTATCTGATGTGATTCTGGGCATGTTCGGTAAGGATTATATTTCCTACAAATACCTGCTGGTGATTCTCACTTGGGCAACATGTATTTCGTCATTGGATTACATTAACAGTCCGATGCTGATCGTATTGGAAAAAAATCGGGTTCGTGTGTTGAACGGCGTTGCGCAGATACTGATTCAATTCGCTATAACCTATTTTTCTATCAATCAAATGGGTATACTTGGCGTTGTGCTGGGGCGATCGGTGGGTATTTGCATTGCTCAACTGGTGCCGTATTATATTATTAAATACAAAAGCGGATATCAGATAAGACTTTCGAAGGCATACTATATAGGTGTTTTCTGCACACTGATCGCTGGTGTTGCCGAGCTGCTGCTTGATATGAACGTTATAATGTCGATTTTGACGGCCTTTGGAATTTGGGTGCTGTTTTTGTTGCTTGCCCGTTTTACAAAGAAAGATTTTTCTTCTATGATTTCCATGGTATTAAAAAGATAAGGAAACCACCGCCTCGGTTTGTGAACCGAGGCGGTGGTTTTTATGCTCTTGCCCGGGAAAGCAATTCTCGCGCAATAACTTCTGCCAACATATCCAATTCTTCTTTAGTAGTGTTCCGACATATGGATACACGGAAACTACTATCTATAACTTCCGGTTTTAATCCCATCGCAGTCATTACATGGCTGCGATGACCTTTAGCGCAAGCAGAGCCGGCAGACACGCAAATGCCTGCATCCTGCAAAAGATTTATGGAGTTTTGGGTAGGCAGACCGGGAATGGATAGGGACAGAATGTGGGGGGCGTCGTGAGCACCGTTGATTACCAATCCATCAAGCTTGCTGAGCTTGTCTATTAGCCCATTCAGCAGTTCTTTTTCGTTGGCAATATCCTGTGCAAAGGTTCCCTTGCAGACTTCGCACGCAGCAGCAAAACCAAAGATAGCAGGCGTGCCCTCAGTGCCACTGCGAAAATTATTTTCCTGACCACCGCCGAAGAGTAGAGGAGGGAAGGACTTTAACTTAGGACTGATATATAATGCGCCAGCACCCTTGGGGCCGTGTATCTTGTGGGAAGAAACGGATATTAAATCGGCGCCCAGTGTCTTGGCTGAGAAAGGAACTTTCAAAAAACCCTGTACTGCATCGGTGTGGAAGATGGCGTCAGGACAGAGCTTGTGGGTCAGCTTTGCCATTTGGCTGATGGGCATTACTGCGCCGGTCTCATTATTGACCATCATAATAGATACCAAAACAGTATCCTTCCGCAGGGCGGCTTTGAGAGAATCTAGGGTTATATTTCCTAATTCATCCGGCTGAAGGTAGGTGATTTCATACCCTTGGTGCTCCAACTCGTTCATGCAACGCAGAATGGCATGGTGTTCCACAGCAGTGGTGATGATATGTTTGTTCCGACGTCCATACCGCTTGATGGTGCTGAAGATTGCCCAGTTGTCTGCCTCTGTGCCGCCGGATGTGAAGAATACTCTGTCTGGTTCAGCGCCCATAGCGGCAGCGACCTTGTGCCTTGCGGATCGCATCATAGCGGCTGTATCGATACCAAAACCATATAATGCGCTGGGGTTTCCCCAGTGCTGCGTCAAAGCATCAGTCATAGCCTCCACTGCTTCCTTGCAGGGTTTTGTGGTAGCAGAATTATCTAAATATATCATATCATCACTTTCCTACACAAAAACGTTCAAAGATTCTTGCAGTAATATCTTCCCGGACGGTATTGCCTGTTACTTCGCCCATAGCCTCCATAGCAGCTTCGACATCAGTCAGCACAGCGTCGGGGGTTTGCCCGGTATTAAGTCCTTGCAGAGCGGCAAGCATTGCTTCGTATGCCCGTCTGATGGCATCGAACTGTCTGGGGTTGGTGAGGATTGAACCGTCGCATGGTGTGTCATTTGCGAACATTACATCGATTGCATCAGCAAGCTGGTCCAGACCCTCACCGGTTTTGGTGCAAATGGAAATTACCTGCATAAAGGGAAGATCGGAGGGTTGAACTACAGCGCCTAAATCAGATTTGTTGATTAAGGCGATGGCATTTTCGGAATCCAGACACACGTTGATGACTTCCTTGTCGTCCCCTGTGAGGGGTTGAGAACCGTCGCAAACAAAGAGAACGAGATCGGCATTTTCGACAGCCTGCTTGGAGCGCTCAACACCCATTGCCTCGATTTTGTCATCGGTATCCCGAATTCCTGCAGTGTCAATCAGCCGCAGTCGGGTAGAACCAACCATTACGGTTTCTTCTACTGTGTCCCGGGTGGTGCCTGCGATCTCTGTAACGATAACCCGTTCGTAACCTGCCAGCGCATTTAACAGGCTGGATTTACCTACATTAGGTTTTCCTACTATGGCGGCTGCTACACCTTGCTTAAGGATGCGACCCTGTCCATAGGTCTTGAGTAGGGCATACAGGGATTTGGCGTTTTGCCGTAATGTATCGTGGTATCGGGCTAATCCGAAATCCTCAATATCCTCGTCGGGATAATCCAAAACAGCATGGAAGTGGCTGCACAGATCGGTTAGATTTTCGTAAATGGGTTTTAGTGTTTTTAACAATCTGCCGCCTACTTGTCCTGCCGCATTGGCAGCAGCATCGGCAGTTTCTGCTTCAATCAAGTCGATAACTGCTTCCGCTTGAGTTAAATCCAGCTGGCCGTTTAAAAAGGCTCTCTTGGTGAATTCTCCTCTTTTAGCAGGAACTGCGCCGGCGGCAAACAATGCATCCAACCCTGCGGCCAATACTGCGGGCGAGCCGTGGCAATGAAATTCAACGGTATCCTCACCGGTATAAGTGTGGGGTGCCCGGGTGTAGACGGCCATACATTGGTCAATTACCCGACCGGTACTATCTTGTAGCGTGCCTAGTACCAATTTGCGGTTAGGCGCTTCCCAAAGGGGGATGCCGCTATTTAATGTAAATACCTTATTGGCTACCAGTGCGCAGCCTTCTCCGGTAAGTCGCAGGATGCCAATAGCACTGATTTGATTGCCGGTAGAAACGGCAGCAATGACAGATGACATTCTAAATCCTCCAATTTCAATACATTATTACAATAATATCACCATCCGGCTTAAAATGCAATTATAAACCGTATCATCCTGGGGCAAACTACCAAAGAGGTGAAAATATGGTAAATCCCAATTATGAAGGTAATTTGACCGATCGAAATATCAGTAACATTTTTCAGGGTGCAGCTGATTTTATCCGGCGGGAGCTGCGGTGTGGCGAGTATACACTCTATGCCTATGCCATTGACGGACTGATTGCATCCGCTTATGCATCAGACTATATTTTTAAACCAATAACCCAACACCTGCGCGGAGAATCTATGAATGAACTGTATGACCGTGCATTGGACGGGATGATTTATAATAATGTAGCGAAAGCCTGTGAAGATTTAAATACGGTTGCTTTGTTACTTGTAAATGGGTTTTGTGTTGTTCTGTTTCCTGGCGTAGGAGCAATAGCCTTTGAGGTTAGAACGCCGGATAAGCGGGGGACGTCTGCTCCAGAAGTGGAAAATACAATAAAGGGCGCTAAGGATGCATTTGTAGAGACAATCCGTTCCAATACCAGCTACATTCGACGACACCTTCGCAGTCCGGACTTGCGGCTCTACGAAACGCAAGTGGGGAGAAGAAGCCTGACCAATGTAAGTATCATCTGGTTAGATGGCATCACAAATCCCCAACTGGTAGAACGGATGAAAGATAGAATTTCGCAAATTGACATTGATGGCATGTTGTCCCCCTCGTCTGTTGAAGAATATGTAACAGGATCCCGCACAACCGCCTTCCCGCTGATCCAGTATACGGAACGGTCGGACCGGTTCTGTCAGGGGATTTTGGACGGTAGAGTTGGTCTGCTGATCGATGGCTTGCCGGTAGGATACTTGGCTCCGGCGGATTTGATGTATCTGATGGAAAGTCCGGAAGATAGGGGACGTGACTATATTGGCGCATCGGCAATACGTATATTGCGGTATCTTGCGTTGTTTGCAAGTCTACTGCTTCCGGGTATCTATATCGCATTAGCAGCATATCACCAAGCGATTATCCCCTTGCCGTTACTGAAGTCAATTATTGAGAGTAAACAGTCGGTTCCTTTCACAACAACCTCAGAGGTGCTTGGGCTTTTAATTGCTTTCGAGCTATTGCAGGAATCCGGTATTCATTTACCTCAGGCAATTGGTCAATCGGTATCTGTGATTGGCGGCATTGTGGTTGGTACAGCTGCTGTGGAAGCGGGAATTATATCTCCGGTTGCGTTGATAGCGGTTTCTGTGGCGGGTGTGTGCGGTTTTGTATTACCGAACCGTGATCTTGCCAATGCTATACGGGTTTGGCGCTTTATAGTTGCTTTCTTATCTGCAATAGCCGGACTGTATGGAACGTTAGCAGGCATATTCATTTTGTTGATTCATCTTTCTGGTTTAAAAAGCTTGGGTGTTCGTTATATGGCATATACAGGCCGTATTTTGCGCAGAAGATTAAAGAAGGATGTATATCGTACACTTAAATTAAATCCGGAGGATAGGAGAAATCAAATATGAAAGTATTCAGGGGAATGCTTTATATGATCGTTATTGCAGCGTTGTTTTTTGTTCCACTGCAGCGAGTTGAAATTGCAAATTTAGAACCGGTTCAAGCCGTATGGCTGTGCCTGGAAGAAGAAAACGTAGTATTGGAAACAGATACGGAGGATAGAGGTAGTGGCGGTACGGTGGCGGAAGCGCTTGAAGATATGAAACGGAAGAGTCCGGGGATTGTATATTTGGATACGGCTCAGTATCTGTTTGTTAAAGAGCCTGCCCAAGAACAAATATCCGCTTTGTGTCCGTATATGAAGAGATCAACTAAGGTGTGCAGGTGGGATGGACGGGGGAGTATAAGCGATGCGGTAAAGTGTGCAGATGCCCATAAAATAGGACTAAAACTGAAAAACTGGGTAGCAAGTAGCAAATTGCCCGAATTACCACCTTTAAAATGACAGAAATAGGGCAAATTACCATGTTGACATTTTGCTGTCTGACTGATAGAATACACAAGGCTTTTGGCGCAACTGAATCAGTGTGCGAATGAAAAAGAAATTTGTAAAAATATCAAAAAACTTCTTGACATTTATATACTGGTGTGCTAATATAG
>JAEIGA010016794.1_pt1 | contig 11135 bp, 2 predicted proteins | sample 9270691 | NCBI WGS metagenome assembly JAEIGA01 (sample SAMN17057246, study PRJNA624740) | gut metagenome | biome: biome; isolation source: fecal sample | host: Bos grunniens | place: China: Xizang | collected 2019 | reverse complement strand
TGTAATTTATAAATTACACTTATAGTGGATATTTTTTAATGCTACTATGATTTTATAATTGGCATAAAAGGGGGTGAAAATATCAAAAAGTTAGGTAATAAGTTGTTGTTTATTCTAATAATTTCGGTGATGCTTTTATTATCATTAAGTGCAATTTCTGCAGAGGATAATTCAACTTTACTTGCATCTGGTGCAGATTCTTCCGGATTATTGGGTGCACCTGGAAGCATAAATGTTCATGTAAGTGACTCTTATGTTCCTTTGAATAATACATGGAGCGAAGATGGTGTAAATCTGGCTAATGCAAGTGTTTCAGTATATGATTCATCTAACAATTTGGTATTTTCAGGATTAACAGATAATGAGGGTAATGTTGCTGTTTCCAATTTAAACTCAGCAGTTTATAATGTTGAGATTAAATATTCCACATATGAACCTCATACAGAGATTGTGGATTTATCAGCTAAAAATACTCAAGCTATTGATTACATGTTCATTCCTGATATACTATTGCTTGTAGATTATGGTTCACATAGTGAAAAAGTTGATATTTTAATGGAATTGTCAAAAAGGGTTGCTTATATAAGTACAATGGATTTTGATATGGCTCGGGAATGGTTATTTGAATATGCAAACTTTATCCAACTGGATATGTTTGGTGAAGGTTCCTACCATACCGTTACAGCGGAATATCTAAAAGAAGTCTTAAAAGATTGTCCGGCTAATATCAATTATAATGTAGCATATACATTCGGTGTTTATTCAGATAGTATTTTAAATGCTACTGGAATGCATATTGTCGGAGCTAGTGAGGCTAATAATACTTTCCATACTGTAGAGAATACTTATATTGGTTCTTATTTCCAGGCAGAGGATATTAATGAGTCTTATGTTTTAAATCTGAATATGGAAAATTATTTGAAATATGTGTATTATTTAATTAATCCTTCTAAATATACTAATCCTACATTGGATGTAAATAATGCTCCTTTAATGACTCCGGAATGTGGTTTTTACCATCCTGATTTAGGGCTTTATACAATTATTCCTGATGGCAAGTTGATTGATGAATGGATTAAAAACAATCCGGGTTATGGTGCCGATAATGTTGGAAGTCTTAATTGGATGACTGTTGATTATCCTAATTGGTTAGAAAATACTTTGGATCCTTCTATTCTTTTCAGTCAATTTGAAAATGATTATGTAGGAAATATTTCTTATGATAAACCATTCATTGCTATCGCTTCCTATCATTATGGCGGTGATGTTGTTGATTCTTTAATTAGAAAATATGAAGCTAATGGAAGAGCAGCATTCAATGTTTTCAAAACAGGTCCTACTCCATCAATGTCTTCAATCTTAAATAGAATTAGCAGTAAGTCTGTGGTTGGTATTTCAGCTATTACATCACTTTACGCATGGTCTTTAAACTATGCAAACGGTTCTGCTAAAGAGGATTTGGAGGACATAGATGTTTCTGTATTAAAAGGTCTTTATGATATTTCCGAAACAAGTTATCTTAATGAGCTTGGTCCTCAAATAGAATGGACTTTTCAAGTAACCTACCCAAGTTTCGAGGGTGTTTATTCACCTATTGTTTTATCATATGTTGACAGTTCCGGTAAATCTCAGGTTATTGAATCCGGTGTAGATAAAATGGTAAAATTAGCTTGTCAATGGGCGGATTTAAAAGAAATGGATAATTATGATAAAATTATTCCTATAATATTATATAATTACCCGCCGGGTAAAGCAGAAATCGGCGCTTCTTATTTGGATGTATTCCAAAGTACTTATGATTTGCTTTTCAAATTACATGAAGCAGGTTTCAATGTAGGTAATATTTCAGATATTCCGTCTGTACGTAATTTAACGGAATTGATTGTGAATGCCGGTAACAAAGGTAATTGGGCTAAAGGATTATTAAATGACTATGTGGAAAAGAACTTTGATCAGTTAATGGCTCATCATCAGTTGATTGATTTGGACATGTTCTATAATTTAACTGCCAATATTAATCCTGCATTATATGAATGGATGATTAATTATTGGGGTGATGGACTTGGAGAAATCATGGTTTATAATGAGACATATATCGTTATTCCTGGTATGTGGTTCGGTAATATCTTTATTACTTTCCAACCTTCAAGAGGATGGGAAGAGGTTCAAAACTACCACGATTTAAGTTTGCCTCCTCATCAGCAGTATGTTGCATTTTATGAATGGCTAGACCAGGTTGTCGGTGTTAGTGCAATTGTCAACATGGGAACTCACGGAACACTTGAATGGTTGCCTGGTAGAAATATCGGGGTAATGGATGGAGATTGGGCTTTTGAATTAACTTTAAACCCTACAATTTATCCATATATTGTTTCCAACCCTGGTGAGGCTATGGTTGCTCGTGATAGGATTGCCGCTTTAACAATTACTCACATGACGCCTGCAATGGTTTCAGATGGATTGTATGGTAATTATACTAAATTGTCTGACTACATTTCCCATTATAAGGATCAGGTTAAACTTAATGTAAGTTCCAATGCTGATGAATATAAGAATTTAATCATTGATTTTGCTCCTACATTAGGTTTTGCTAAATTTAATGAATCTAATGAAACATTTGATGAATATTTGGCAACATTACATGCATATCTGGAAAGTATGAGTGATGATTTCTTTACTTATGGTTTACATACTCTCGGTAAAATTTTAACCGGATATGAACTCATTGAGGAAGTAATGACAATTACAACTTCTCAAACTAAAATATATGACCATATTTTAGCTCATTTCTATCCAAATTTAAAGGGTATGAATTTTTATGAGGATATTCGTCATGTCGAGCAATACGCATTAGTTGAAGCAACGGTAACTTCATTCTTAAAAGAATATGTTACTGCTTTGGTATGTGGAACTTCTGTTGAAGCTTTAAATAAAGAATACAATATTGCTTTAGGTTCAGATCTTTATAATGATACAGTATTTGCTGCTGGCGTTATTGTAAATATTGAAAACAATAATGAATGGGCAGCTATCATTAAGGCTCTTGAAGGAGATTATTTACTTGCAGGTTTATTTGCAGATCCTTCTTATGGGGATTCTATTCCAACCGGTTATGATGGTTATGCATCAGATTCAACAAAAATGCCATCCAAAACAGCTTATGCATCTGCAATTAAAATTGTTGACTTGCTTTTAGCTGACTATATGGAAGAACATGGTAAATGGCCAAATTTAGTCGCATTAATCCTTTGGGGTACTGAAATATCAAGGACTGAAGGTATTGGTATTGCAGAATTCTTATACTTATTAGGCTGTGAACCTGTATGGGCTAATAACAATAAGGTTATTGGTGTCAAATTGCTTCCATTGGAGAATTTAACTGTCAGATTGCATGATGGAAGTGTGGTAAATAGGCCTAGAATAGATGTATTTGCAAGTATTGTTACAAGCAATAAAGATTGGTTAACCTGGTTGCTTACAGGTGTAAATCTTGCACTTAATGCGGAAGATGAAGACTTCACTGAAAACTATGTCAAACTTAACTATAATCAAACAGGTATAAAGGACAGATTATTCGGTCTTCCTGGTGCGATTTTAGAGGGTACTGGTATGAGTAATTTCATTCCAAATACTGCAGACTGGAATATTGAAACAGTTTATGAAGAAGCTGCAGATATTTATCTTGATAAAGTTTCATTTGCATGGAATATGGATTCAAAAGGTAATATTGTTGTAACTCCTCAAAAAGAAGCTTATAAAACATTACTCTCAAAAGTGGATTTAATTACTCAAAACTTCGACAGTACTTGGAGAATGATTGATTCAGATGATTACTATGATTGGTTCGGCGGATTATTAAATGCCGCTCGTGTTCTTGGAGCTAATCCGGATACTGCATTTGTAGATATTAGGAATCAAAATAACTATGTTTCTAGAAGTTATGAAGATGAACTCGCATTTGAAATTAGAACAATGCTTGTTAATCCGAAATATTATGACGCATTGTTCTCTAGTGATGCAGGTTCATTATCTTATTCCAAAGCTTTCCAAAACATGTATGCTTCTTCAATTTTAGGTAATGTTAAAATTGATACCGGATTGGGTAATCAAATGGCTAATGTTGCTTTACATCATGCTTCTATGGTTGATTCATCTGCAACAGCATCTGGTGCTATGAGTGATATCGCATTCATGATTTATTTAGCTAATCAGGGAATGTGGGATGCAAGTCCTGATATGTTCCAGAAATTGGTTGATACTTATGTGGATTTAGTTATCAAGTATAATGTTGCATGTTGTCACCATACATGTAAAAATACTGATTTCAACACGCAAATTATACAATCCAGTTCTCTTTCTCCAGAAAAGAAAGCGGAATTTGCAAGAATTTTAGCTCAGGCTACTTTAACTGACCCATTATATGTTGCAGAAGATGCTCCGGCTGATGGTGATGGTCAAAGTGATGTTGCTCCTTCATCTGAGGAAATGTTAGTTAACGGAACTACTGAAAGCAATGCTCAATCAAATGGACCAACTCCTGCTGGTGAGCAACCTTCAACTTCACAAAGTGATAGTGGAGAAACTCCTGTTGGAGATCAACCTTCAACTTCACAAAGTGCTGAGGCAAGTACTCCTTCTGCTTCTTCAGAATCAAGCAGTTCTTCTTCAGAATCAAGTAATGAGGCTAGTGACTCAAAAGCTTATGAAGTTTCAAAAAGTGCTCCTGCTAAGCCGTCAAATGCTGAGTCAAGTATGCCTATCTTTGTAATTGCAGCAATTATTCTATTGATTGCAATATTTATGGCAGGTTACGTAAGAAATAAAGAAGATGATGATTATTAATCATCATTCTATTTTTTTTTAGAAATTTTTATATATATATTAATTACATAACTAATCTTATGATACATTTTTTAGTCAAATGTATTTTAATAAAATTATGATGTGATTTATGTGATTAAGAAAATTAATATTTTATTAATCTTTTTATTGCTATTTATCGTTTCTTTGGGTGCAGTCAGTGCAGCTGACAATTCAAACGATACATTAGCTATTAATGAGGTTGATAATGGGGATAATATTGTATCTGCTTCAGAGCATAGTGTTACCCCAACCACATATGGTCAATATTTTAACAGCAATGGACAAATGATTGACTCTGCGGTTAAGGTTAATGATACTCTGACATTGAGCGGTGATTTTTCAGGAAAAGACTTTATAATAAATAAACAGATTATTCTTCAAGGTTCTGGAGGTACCATTTCCAATGGTATTGTAAGATTTAACAGCGGTGCTTCCGGAAGTGTAATTCATGATTTGAAAATTAGAAATACAGAAGATTTCCATCAGGGAATTTATCTTGTAGGTGCAGACAACTGTGAAATCTATAATAATGATATAAGAAATACCGGCCAGTCATCTTATCCTATAGCTATAATTGAAGAGGCTAATAACAATAACATTCACGATAACTTCTTAAAAGGGTCAGGTGAAAGTTATGGTCACGGTACAAGGTCAGTGCCTATAATATTGGTCGGCAGGTCAAACGATAATATCATTGCCGATAATGACATTGAATCCGGTGATGCAAATGCAATTTATTTGTCTTCATATAATGGTGGCGAATTTAAAGGTGGAGAATCCTATAATAACATAATTCGTGGCAATACTATCAGATACATGGTAAACGTTACTTCATGGGCTTACGGAATTCAATTGATGGGCGGAAACAACACTGTCGATTCAAACAAGATTTACGGTGCATACAGAGGAGTTTCTTCTTCAAACTTCCCATTAAATAAGGTTATCAACAATATCATTTATGTTGCAGGTACTGATTTCTCATCACATGCCGTATCCGGTGGGGACTATGGTATTGCAGTAGCGGCCAATGCTACAATCAGAAACAATACCGTCAACGGTGCCTTTATCGGTGCAGCCATTTCCGGTGGTGACGGTTCCGTAATTGAAAATAATTATGTAAATGCTACAAAAGGGTATGGTATTGAAGCTCCTGGCGATAACATTAAAGTCGTTGGAAATGAAATCCACTCCGCATCTGCAGGTGTTCACCAGCAAGGCCAATGCGAAGGTATTGTTGTTGACAGAAATGCAATTTTCTCAGGAAGTGCTGTTGGAGTATTGCTTTCAAAATCATCCAAGACCAAATATCCTTCAGACATTACTATTGTCAACAACCAGATTACAACATCTAACCCATATATAATTAATGCAGCAGATGCAGACAAGGATAGCTGGACCATTAAAAATAACACAGGTACCGGCCAGATTTTAACTCCTGACGGTGAAATAGATCCGTCTGTTCCTGACTTTGTATTTAACGGAACAACCCATTATATTACTCCGGACAATTACCACAATTTCATTGACGAAAACGGTAATCTGAAAAATGACTTCGTACATGACGGAGACATATTAAACTTTGACGGAACATTCAACGATAAAGAAATTCTTGTTTCAAGCAGTGTAAAAATAACAGGTAAAAACCCAACATTTTTAAATTCAACTTTCATCGTTACTTCTGATTCAGTATGGATTGAAAACTTAACTATTGTCAATAAGAACGCTTCAGTGCACAGCGCATGGGGTATTTATGTGGCTGACGCTCAAATTGTCAAAATCTTCAACAATGACATTACTGTTTATGATCCGACATCAGCTTATGCGGTCTATGTTTTCCAGTCCTCAAAGGTTTATGTGGAAGATAACAAATTAACCTCTCACGGTGACTCATTAACTTACACATTGCTTGGATATGGTGCTGAAGAATGTGAATTCAAAAACAATGTAGTCAACTGTATAGGTACCGGGGAAATTCATGCATTTGAAAATTCAAGGGATATCAACGGTAACGGTTCTGAAGTCTGCATCGGTCAATGTATCGGCCACTGCTTAGGAGACATCTTAAAAGAACACTGTCTTGACGGAACCAATATTGTTCCTGAATTATACAGGACATATGGTATTTTAATGATTAAATCATCCAACAACACCTTGACTGAAAATGATGTAAGCGTAACTTCTCTTGTAAATCAGTCCTTGGCAGTAAACTCAACCAATTCACTTGTCGGTATTGATTTCTACTATGACTGTGACAACAACCTGATTTCAAATAATAAAATTAATGTCACCGGTTTGGATAATTACCTGTATGGTGCAGGTGCTCTTGCACACTCAACCGGAGAATATGCGGCAACTACAGCTATTAACAACACTTTTGTTGCTAACGATATTTATATAAGTGGTCCTAATGTAGGTGAAGGATTAATTTTAGGTCAGGATTGTGACGATACAAAAATAACTGACAACAATGTTGTTTTAAATTGCGGACGCACAGTTTACGGTATCACTTTGGAAATGTCTCATGATTCCACAATTGCTGGAAATACCATTACATTCAATAGTGATGTCGGCTATGGAATTGAAGGATTCGAGTCAGATGATAATGTAATTGAAAATAACATAATTTCCGGTGACGGAAAGATTATTTCAGGAATTGCTGCTGTTAAATCAAGCAATAATGTAATTCAAAATAATACAATAACATCAAACGGTGATGACTCTTCACTTGACTTCATTGTTCGCGATTCCCTAAAAGCTCCAAATTCAGGAATATATTTCGAAGGAGCATCTAAAGGAAACTTGATTGATTCAAACATCATCACAACAGAAAACGGTTATCCTGTAGATTTATCTGTTGCAGCAACCGGAAACAATGTAACTTACAATTACCTTAAAGGTAAGGAAGGTTCCGGTGATGATGGAGTAAACAATTCTAAAGGAAATGTTGTCCATGATAATTATGGATCAACTTTTGATAATCTGGCAATGGATAATGTAACTGCAGAATATAATTCTAAATTTACAGTCACTGTCAAAACAGAAAATGCTGCTAATGGCGCTAATGCACAATTCAAATTAGGCGATTTGATTATAGGAAACGCTACAGTCAGTAATGGTCAAGCTAGTTTAACATACGCATTGAATAAAAACTATGCTGTTGGAAACTACACTATCACTGCTGTTTTAACCAAAACAAATGTCAAATCAGAAGAAATTACTGCTAATTTGGAAATTACCAAGGCAAATGTAAATATTAATGTTGAAGATGTGTCTGCTAAAGCAGGAGACACTGTTCCATTCACTGCTGTCGTAATGGATTCAAATGGTCAGCCTATTGCGAATGTTGAAGTTAAATTCCAAAGAAATGCTAATTACATCGGATCTGCAAATACTGATAAGGACGGCAAAGCTGTGTTAAATAGACAAATCCCTGCTTCACTTGCTGAAGGCAACTATACTATTTTTGCAATAGTGGCTGAAAGTTCCAATTATACTCAAGCTATTGGAAATGCTACATTAACTCTGGTTGATGCTTCTAAAATTTCCACTAAAATCACTGCAGGCAATATTGATATGTATTATAAGGATGGAACAAGGCTTGTTGGAACCATAACTGATTCAGATGGAAAAGCAATATCTGGTTTGAATGTTACAATCACTATTAACGGTTCTCCGTATAATAGAACAAGTAACGATAATGGTCAAGTTTCAATTGCTTTAGGTTTAAATCCTGGAACATATGATGCATCATTCGTATTTAATGGATATTCCAAATACCGAGCTTCCAATGCTACTTCAACAGTTAATATCAAGGCAACACTGGTTGGAAATGATGTTGTAATGATGTATAAGGATGGAACCAGATATTATGTTGCTGCAATTAAAGATAAGAAACCTGTAGCTAATGTGGATATTGCGTTAAACATTAATGGTGTAATTTATCATCGTACAACTAATGATGTTGGAACAGCTAGTTTGGCTTTAAACCTTGATCCGGGCAATTATACAATAACTGCTATAAGAACAGATACTGGTGAAACATTAGCAAATAATATTGAAATCAAACCTTTATTGGTTGAAAATAAGGATATTGAAATGTATTTCAGAAACGGTACTGGTTATACGGTTAAGGTAATCAAACAGGATGGTAAGGTTGCCGGCGCTGGTGAAGTTGTTACATTCAATATTAATGGTGTGATGTATGAACGTAAAACTAATGAGCAAGGAATTGCAAGGCTAAACTTAAACTTGAATCCAGGCAATTATGTCATCACTGCAATGTATAAAGGCTCTATGGTTTCAAACAAAATTAAAATACTTCCTGTGCTTTATGCACAAGATATGACTAAAAAATATGGTGATAATAATCCATTTACTGTAAAAGTGGTTGATGGCCATGGAAAACCTTTGGCTAAGGCTAGCGTCATATTCAACATTAATGGTGTATTTTACACCCGTACAAGTGGGGATGATGGTGTTGCTAAGCTAAACATCAACTTGATGGCAGGTAAATACATTATCACTTCCTCATTTAATGGGGGAAGCATTGGAAACACAGTAACTATCACATCTTAGGGGTTAATACTTTAACCTCTCTTTTTTCTTTTTTTTTTAAACTGAAATGGGATAATTTGCAAGATCTTATTTTTTTCTTTTAATTTGATAAAATACAATCAAATAGAAAGAATAATTTCATAAAAGCTAATTTGGTCGAAAAAGAGTTAATTTGAATTAGGTATATGTTCCGGTTAACGAAACATATACTAAAATGATTTTTTTAAGTAACACGGGAGATGTTACAATAAATATTTTGTTATAATTAATATTTAATGATTTGTAATTTTGGGAATGCCTAAATTTTTAAAATTATCATTTAAATCAGATTATTTGGATTTTTGCTTATTTTGTGTCATTATACTTGTAAAATGTGTGCTATGTGGACATTATTGTTTAAAAATGAGCTGTTGAATTATAGGATAGATTACTAAACTTTAATTTTTTTAGTTAACTGTATAATTTATGAATCAATCGATTAATTTTTTCATTTTTTAAATATATAATAGCAATATATTTTAATTATTATATACAAATATTCAATTGATTAAATTAATGTTTTTGTTTAATCTAAAAATTGTAAAGGGAGGTGAAAAGTGAAAATGAATAAAACAAATATATATATTCTGGTCTTGCTTCTGATTTGCTTATCGTCTATATCGTGCGTTGCTGCAATAGATGCAAATGAGACTGTATTATCCGTAGATGATTCGCAGGCCATAATTCAGGCGTCTCCAGGGTCTTATAGTGAGCTGCAGGATTTGATAAATTCGGGAAATGATACCATTTCATTGGATAAGGATTATGTCTATGACGGAAATCTGTCACAAGTTTTAGTTTCAAATCCTATTACTATCAACGGTAATGGACACACTATCGATGGAAATAATATGGCAAGGCATTTCTATATCAATGCCAATAATGTTGTTTTAAACAATATAAATTTCATTAATGGAAATGTTCCTTCTAATTATGGTGGGTCAATTTATTGGAATGGTACAAATGGAACAGTAAGCGATTCAACATTTTCAAATAATTATGCTGCTTATGGTGGAGCAATAAGAATCAATAGTGTTGACTGTACTGTCATTAATTCCACTTTTGATAATAATTCAGCATCATATGGTGGAGCAATCATAGTTTATGGGCAAAATTTTTCATTAATTTCATCAGTTTTTGAAAATAATGTTGCTTCTTCTTATGGTGGTGCGGTTTATGTATATAATAGGGGGGCAACGGTTTTAAAATCTGAATTTAGGAATAACTCCGCTTTCGGAGGAGGGGCTTTTTATGTAAATAGAAATGATTTGTTAATTTCAGATTCCACTTTTGAAGGTAACGGCAACTTCTGGAGAGGGGGTTCAATCTATTGTACGGCCAGTAATGCAACTTTGAGAAATTCCAATTTTTCAAATGACCGTGCATCATATGGCGGATCAATATACAGTCTAACAAACAATCTAATTATGGATTCTGTTTCCATTGTAAATTCTTCTGCTGCCCAGGGTGGAGCAGTTTATATTGAAGGTAACAATACCAAGATTACAGGCTCTGACTTTATAGGTAATGAAGCAACGGATTTTGGTGGAGCTATTTATTGGAAAGGTTACGGTGCAAGCATTTCAGATTCCAACATATTAAACAATCTGGCTGATTATGGCGCAGGAATACTGATGATCAGGCCGAATTCAAATGTTGAAAACAATAATTTCATTTCC
>JAEIGA010016793.1_pt1 | contig 11135 bp, 16 predicted proteins | sample 9270691 | NCBI WGS metagenome assembly JAEIGA01 (sample SAMN17057246, study PRJNA624740) | gut metagenome | biome: biome; isolation source: fecal sample | host: Bos grunniens | place: China: Xizang | collected 2019 | reverse complement strand
TTCTAAGGCTGAAAGAAAAGAAAGGTCAATAGTGGCATTAAAATCAGTGGGTTTAGAAGAACATATTTATAAAAAGCCTACTCAAATGTCAGGTGGTCAGATGCAAAGAGTTGCAATAGCTCGTGCTTTAATAAATAATCCAGATATTTTATTGGCAGATGAACCAACGGGCGCATTGGATACTGTTACAAGTGTTCAGATTATGGAGCTATTAAAAGAAATAGCTAAGGATAAGTTAGTTATTATGGTTACGCATAATCCTGAATTAGCTGAGGAATATTCAACTCGTATTATAAAGATAAGAGATGGTAAAATTATAGATGACTCTGCTCCTTATGAAGGGAAAGCAGTAGAATTAAGGGTAGAAAAGACTCAAAAAACATCTATGAGTTTTTTGACTGCTTTATCTTTAAGTTTAAGAAACTTATTGACCAAGAAGGGTAGAACTTTTTTAACAGCTTTTGCAGGAAGTATAGGTATTATAGGTATAGCATCTATATTAGCTTTGTCAAATGGTATTCAATTATATGTTGATAATGTTCAGAAAGAAGCTTTGTCTTCTAATCCTATTGCTTTGTATTCAGAAACAACTAATATGGCGTCTTTATTAGGTGCATTTTTTGGTGTAGAAGAAGAAAGTGAAGTAGAAGAGCGTGAAACAGAAGATGCCGTTTATGCTAATCCTGTAATGTATCGTAGAATGAAAGCTATGTTAAATACAGAAGCAATAAAAACAGATTTGACAGGCTTTAAGAAGTATATAGATGAAAATAGTGAAACCTTTTCTGAATATAGTTTTGCTATTCAATATATTTATGATATAGATTTAAATATTTATGCAAAAGATTCCAAAGGTGAGTATTCAAAATCAGATTTTTATGATTTGATGTCAGATGTAATGGGTGAAGGTAGTGTAATGGGTTCAGCAACAGGTCTTATGGAGAATATGGGTTCAAACGATTTGTGGGAAGAGTTATTAACAGATATAAATACGGGTGAAATTAGTTCTTTAATTACAGATTCATATGATTTATTGTATGGTAAATGGCCGGAAGAAAAGGAAGAACTCTTATTAGTTGTAACGGGTAATAATGAAATTTCAGATTTAACTTTATATGCTTTAGGTTTAGTAGATAGACAAACTATGCTTGATTCTACTATGGCAGCTATGACAGGTGGGGAAGATAGTGGTTTTGATGATATAATAGGTAAGAAGTGGAGTTATGAGGAAATTTGTAGTATACCTTTGAAATTTATTTTGCCTACTGATTATTATAAATATGATAATCAAACAGGTTTATGGGTGGATATTTCTGATAATACTAATATATTGAATACGGTAATAGATAAAGGGTTGGAATTAAAAATAAGTGGTATTGTATGTAAAAAACCTGATGCTACTTCTACTTTAACGGGTTCTTTATGTTATACTTCTGATTTAGTAAAATATTATTTAGAAAAAATAAGTGAAAGTGCTTTATTAAAAGAGCAGGTATCTAATGAAGAATATAATGTAATATCGGGTAAACCTTTTAAATCTGAAGATAATTCTATTTATTCTAAAAAAGAAAAGATAGAGTTGTTTAATGAATATGTTAATGGGTTGACTGATGCAGAGAAATCTTATTTATATTTTCAGATATTGTCGATTCCTGATGAAGAGGCATTGGAACAAACAATAGATACTATGTTGCAAGGATATGAAGATAAAACAACAGATGAGATTATAAGTGAAATAACTAAAAATTATTCAGGTGATATGGGTGTGAGTTCTGATTTACTTTATGAAATGTTTTCTTCTTATGATAAAGAAGAATTGATAGATTTTATGAGAACTATGATGCAAGAAATGTTGGTATCTGCTTATGCTTCGGCGGCAGAAGAAACTATAGAATCTATAAAATTAGCACCATCAGATGAAGATTTAGAGGGGTTAAAAAAGCAAATAATTGATAGTATAGAAAAATCAGCAGCTTCAAGTTCTTCTATAATTCCATCTAATACATCTTCTATGTCTTTTGATTTAGCAAGTATGTTAAAGTTACCATCAGCAAATAAAAAGAGCAATAAGAACTCTATAATGGAAGATATAACAAATAAGACAGTAAAGGTAATGATGATTAGTGAGATATGGTGTACTCAAACTAATATACCTACAGAAGTAGCACAAATGTATTTATATACTGTTTCTACGGAGGAGTTAGATAAATTATTTGATGATGCTGTAACTCAAATGGCTTTACAAATGTATGAAAGTTATAGTAGTGTTATGCCAATGGGTGATGGTGATGCTAAAGTAGCAAAAGCTTTTGAAGAATTTTTAGAAGAAAAAGAAGACTCTGATTTAGTATATTATTATGATAATTTTGTACCACGTAATATATCTGATATACTTTATTTGGACTTATTAGATAAGTTGGGTTATTGTATTGAAAAATCTCCTGATGAAATTTTAATTTATCCAATAGATTTTGAGAGTAAAGGTCTTATCACAGATATGATAACAGAGTATAATGATACAGCAAATGATGGTGAATATGTTTTTAATATTGATTATATGGCATTTTTAATGGATTCTGTTTCTGAAATTATAAATGCAATCTCCATAGCACTTATTGCTTTCGTATCTATATCTTTGGTAGTTTCAAGTATAATGATAGGTATAATTACTTATATTTCTGTTTTAGAGAGAACAAAAGAGATAGGTATTTTAAGAGCTATAGGTGCTTCAAAGAAGGATATAGCAAGAGTATTTAATGCAGAAACTTTAATAATGGGTTTATCAGCGGGTGTGATAGGTATAGTTATTACTTTAATTTTAACTATCCCAGCGAATATAATAATAGAGGGTATGACAGATATAGCCAATATAGCTAATCTACCTGTATTTGGTGGTGTAGCCTTGATTTTAATAAGTGTATTTTTAACAATGTTTGCTGGTTTAATTCCGTCTAAAGTGGCGGCAAATAAAGACCCTGTGGAAGCTTTGCGAAGTGAATAAATAGTTAAGACCCACACTCGAAAAAGTGTGGGTCTTAATCATTTATTGAGGAAAAAATTATGAAATTTTAGTTATAAGGTGGAAAGTTAGATGTACTTACGAATTTCCTTTTTGTAGGAATCTTTGAACTTCTTTTTGTGTCTGAGAGGAGTGACAGTCTGAGGACGAAAATTTCGCAGGCTGGCAGCAACGGGGCTAGGGGAGTGCATAACCAGTTCAGCAGTAGTCATAGGTTTATTATTTTTATTGTTTTTCATGTGTAACACCTCTTGAAAAATTGTTTTATTGATGTTATTATAGTATATAAAGATGTAAAAGTCAAGAAAATTTATAAAGGTAAAAGGTGGTTTATGAAAGATTTTGATTTATATATAAAATTCTTAAAAGAATGTGGGCAATTTGAAAGTATTACAGAATTGAATTGTAGAAAAGTAGAGTCATTAAGGGATAGAATAAGATATACGGATACTACAATTAAAGGTTTTAATAAGAACCCTTTGAAATTTATAATTTACTTTTTAAATTATTTTGATTATCGTTATCAAATGTATTTAGTAACAAAACAAAATAAAGTAATAGGTTGTTTTGCATTGAGGAATAAAGGTAAAAAGAATGTTTATTTGTATGACTTTACTGTTTTACCGATATACCGAGGAAAAGGGTATTCTCGTGAGATATTAAATATTATTTATAATTTGGTTAATGATTATGGTAAAAATAAGTTATCTTTATATTTGCGTAGGAATAATTCTATAGCTTATAATTTATATATAAGTGAGGGCTTTAAAAAAGTTAAAAGTCAAAAATAAAATTGGACATATCTTAATTTTTTAATACATATAAAAAAGACAAAAATCATTATTTTTTAGTAAATATTAAACTTGAAAGGGAGTATATGTATGAAAGATTTAATGACTGAAATTAACACTCTTTTTGATTTATGTGAACAAGTAAATATGTCTTTAAAGACAGTAGATGCGAGTGCGCAATATTCATTGATGTTAAAAACAAAAAAACAATGTGAAAAGGTATTTGTTCTATTGGAAAATGCAGTAAACCCAATGGGTAAGAAGGATTTATTGAAAGAGATTCCTAATAGAGAAGTTGTATTAAAGCTTTATTTTATTATTTTAAAATGTTTATATTATTTTTCAAGAGTAGGTATTCCAAAATTTGTGGATATGAGATGTCAGGGTAGTACAATATTAGCTTATAAGTTGATGTATGAATTAAATTTTAAGAATAAGTTTGGTCAAAGTCAAACATGGATAAATAATGATAGTATTTATGATAACGTATTTTTCAATGTTGCAAGTCATTTACATCCTACAAATATGCAAAGTTTAGTTCGTTGTTTAGCTACTACATTGATGTATCCAGAGGTGAAGTGTCAAAAAGTTCCTGATTATATGGCAAGATTTGAGAATTATATTTTATATTACTTAATGCAATCTCCTCAGGAAGAAAGGGTTTATTTAGATTATATTTAAGGGGGTAATTCCTTATGAATGCAGAAATTAGAGCAAAATTAAAAAAGATAGACACAGTTTTAGATAAAGTAGGTTATGTTATAGAACCTTATGGTCGAGCTATGTATATAAGTAGAGTAAAGGAAACAGATTTAGGTGTAGAAAGTTTTATTCGTTTATATTTGCATAAAGTATCATTAGGAGATGGTAGATTTAAAGTATTTTTTACTTGTGAGCCTTGTAAAATGATGGGTGGAAGTAATTATATGGATTTAAATTTAGCTAATAATGTATGTGATTATTGGAAAAAGATGATAAAGGTTGCAACATATTTATCAGAGATAGAATTAGTAGGTACATCTGAGGAGTTTTTTGAGTGCTTAACAGATATTGTTAAGCGTCGTAGACGCCAAATAGGGGGTTAAAATGTATAAAGATAAGATTTTAGGTTGTATATTGGGTGGTGCTGTAGGTGATGCTTTAGGTTATCCTATTGAGTTTAATAGTTATGCAGAAATAATATCTACTTTTGGTAAAAAAGGTGTAAATGATTATGTATATCAAAAGGGTTTAATATCTGATGATACTCAGATGACTTTATTTACTATTGATGGTTTATTGATGGAAAATAATGGAAAGTATCCTTTTGAAGAGATGAAAATTTATAATGATAATATTTATATGAGTTATTTAGAATGGCTGTCTACTCAAATGTTTCCGTATTCTAAGAGAAAAGACTCTGAATATTATGATGAAGACTCTGTTTTATTAAATACAGAAGATTTATATGATTTAAGAGCACCAGGCAATACTTGCTTATCTGCTTTAAGAAGTGGTGAAATTGGAACAACAAATAGTCCTATAAATAATAGCAAGGGTTGTGGTGGTATTATGAGAGTAGCACCAATAGGGTTATTTTTTAAACCAAAGATGTATAGTTCCGATTTTGTAGCTTTAATGGGTGGTTCTGTTGCAGCTATAACTCATGGTCATCCATTGGGTTATATTCCGTCAGCAGTATTATCTTGTATGTTGAACAAAATTGTGTATAGCAATATTTCAATAAGAGATGCATTAATTGAATCTGTGAATATAGTTGATAAGCTTTATAATTGTTCAAATGATATGAAATATTTAAAAGAATTACTAAATAAGACTTTTAAGTTTACAAATAACGGTAAATCTGATATTGAAAATATTTCAGAGTTGAGTGGTAATGCTTATAATGGTGGTGGTTGGGTTGCTGAAGAAACCCTAGCTATTGCTTTATATTGCTGTTTGAAATATCCTAATGATTTTGAGAAAGCTATTGTAGCGGCTGTAAACCATGATGGTGATAGTGACAGTACAGGTGCAGTAGCAGGAAATATAATGGGTGCAGTTTTGGGTTATGATAAGATACCTAAAAAATATATAGAAAATTTAGAAATGAATAGTTTGATAGAGGAAATGGCATTAAAGCTAATTTAATTAGGAGTGATAGTATGAAATATCAAGAGAAATTTGATAATATGGTGCAAATTTTAGAAAATAATAAATATAGAGTGCAAATTGTATCTGGATTAGATTGGCATGATGTATTTTATACGTTTGAAATTTATTCTGAAAAGCATCCTTGGCTGAGTGAGCGATTTCAAATAAGATATAAAGAGAGTAGTCAAGGTAAGTTTTATTTTTATATTGCTTTTAATTTGCATGATAGTAATTTAACAGCAAGAGATACAAAGTTGATGATGGATTTTTGGAATCAAGCTATTGAACTTTGTAATCATTTAAATGCTTTAAAAGTACCTTATATCAGAGAGTATGAGGGTGAGGAAGGTTTAATTTCTTATATTAAAGAGGCATATAAAAAAATAAAAAAGAGATTTTCAGTTATAAAAGTATAAATTATGATATAGTTAAAGGGGTAGAAGTGTATGAAGATGATTAAGAATAACAAGGTCAATTTAGCATTAGGTGTAGGTACTGTGGTATTAACGGGTGTACTTGTAGCTGCGGATTATAAAACAAGTAAGTGGAAATGTCGTTATTGTGAAGAGGAATTCAAGGCTTCTTTTAGTGAATATTTCTTTGCAGGACATACTCCAACAAGACGAAAGTTAATGTGTCCTGTCTGTGGAAACAAGGGTTATTTTAAGTGTATTAGAGAGATTAAATATAGGTGCAATAATGAGAAATTATAATGTTAAAGGTGAATGTTATTGTTACAATTTTAATCGTAGGGGTTAATTTTATGATAGAGTTAAATGGTAATGAATTTTATAATAAAGATTGTATAGAAGTTTTAAAGTCTTTGCCTGAGAAATCTGTGGATTTGATTTTTGCAGATGCTCCTTATAATATAGGCAAAGATTTTGGAAATAATTCTGATAAGTGGAAAGATGCAAAAGAATATTTAAATTGGTGTTATACTTGGATAGATGAATGTTTCAGAGTATTGAAAGATAATGGTACTTTTTACATAATGACTTCCACTCAATATATGCCATATTTGGATATTTATTGTTCAGAAAATTATTTTGTTATAAATAGAATTGTTTGGACTTATGATAGCTCAGGGGTACAAGCAAAAAATAAGTTTGGTTCTTTGTATGAACCAATATTGATGTGTACTAAAAGTAAGAAATCTAAATATACATTTAATGCAGAAGATATAATGGTAGAAGCAAAAACAGGTAGTCAACGTAAGTTGATAGATTATAGAAAAAGTCCACCTCAGCCATATAATACAAAGAAAGTTCCAGGAAATGTTTGGGATTTCAGTAGGGTAAGATTTAAGATGAAAGAGTATCAAAATCATCCTACGCAAAAGCCAGAGGCTTTATTAGAAAGGGTTATTTTAGCATCAAGTAATAAAGGTGATGTAGTATTAGACCCGTTTAGTGGTAGTTTTACTACTTGTAAAGTTGCTTTAGATTTAGGTCGTAAGTGCATAGGTATAGAGTTAAATTCTGAATATTTTGAGCAGGGCTTAAAAAGGTGTGGTTATGAAAATGAAGTTTAAGAATGTATCATTGGAATATATGTTAAACAGTCTTGTTAGTGAAATTGTAAAAAATACAAAATCAGAAACTTTTTATTGGTGGCATGAGGATACAGGATTTCATGAAATAGTTGAGTGTGATTTGTTTCGTGGAAGATTTATAACAGATGATGGAGATTTTTCAGAGTTTGATTGGGAAAATAATAATAGTAGAATTTTTATAAAGGGGTGATTTCATTTGAAAAAAGTAATAGTATTGTTAGTGATTCTGATTTTATCTTTAAGTTTTGTAGGTTGTTCTGATGTAACGCAGGGTTATATTGACCCAGATAAAATAGATAATGCACATGATGAAACCTTAGATTCTTATTATTTTGAAGCAACGGTTTTAGAAGTATATGATAATTCTGTTTTAGTTGCTCCATTAGAAGGGTCAGAGGGGTTAGAAAATGAGGATAAGGTTGATTTAAGTTTAAATTCTGTAGTATTAGATTTTGATTTGAAGGAGAATCAGAGAATAGGTGTACTATATACGGGTTGTGTTTTAGAAAGTTACCCCATACAGATAAAAAATATTTTAAAAATAGAGTTATTGACTAATTTAGTAAATGAACCTGAAAATACAGATATAAACTATCAAGAAAAGTGGGGTATTACTTTAGAAGCTCAAAATGTTACTTCTTCGGGTTTAACTCTTGCTTGTCATCAGTTAAATGGTGAAGATGTTGCAGAATTAACAACAGGTAGTTATTTTGTTGTTCAAAAGTTAGAAAATGGTACTTATGTTGATATGAAGTATTTACCACAAGAGTATGATGTAGCTTGGACTATGGAGGCTTATATTATTTCTATGGATGCTACGACTACTTGGGATATAGATTGGAAATGGTTATATGGGGAGTTACCAATAGGTGAATATCGAATTGGTAAAGAAATAACTAATTTTAAAGGACCTGGTAATTCTGAAACAGAAATAATTTATGGCTATTTTGTAATAGAGTAATATAAAATAGTTAAAGAATAAATTTTATTGACTTTTAGGTATAGTTAGTATATAATAAGAATAGAAGAACATAAAAATATTTTTGAGGTGTGTTATGAATAAAACTAACTATAAGTATATTATGAAGGCGTTTGAAAAGTTCTCTCCTTTTGGAAATATGGGTTGTGGCATTTATGATGTAGGTGTCCGTTTTCTGACTACTAATGTGGATGGTCTGCCTATTAATATGTGTCTTACTGTTGGCGCACTTTCTGAAGATTGGTATGGTGAGTGCGAGTTTTGCCCTGAAAATGATGCAGAAATTCAGAAGTTGGAGATTTTCTTTAATAACCATATTGAAAAAATTCCTGTAAATAAACTCAAGGGGTTTGTATTTGAAGATATGATGGGTATTATTGAAGAAGTTTGGCCGTAATAGTTTAAAATAGAACAGGTTAGGACTCTGTCCTAACCTGTTTTTATATTTATTTTTTTAACATTATTGACTAAAATAGATTTATATGCTATTTTAGTAGTGTAAAATCAAATATAAATGGGGGTAGTATTATGGATATTATAAAGACAACTCGTATAGAATTAACTGAGGAAGAAGTTAAGGAAATTATTGCTGAATATATGAGTAAAAAAGTTAATAAGGATATTGATTTAAAAAATGTAAGTTTTAGTATAGGTAAGAAATATGCTGATGAGTATGATGACCGATTTGGTACAGATTATATAAAAAGTTGTGTTGTAACTTATCAAGATAAATGAGGTAATATAATGGGTTATTTAGTAAGAAAATTTGATAAAAAAGAGTTTTGGTCTGCTCAAGCAGGTCGATTTATAAATCCTTATATGAAGTTTTCATTAACTATATTTGACACTTTGGAAGAAGCAAAAATATTTGCTTTGAATAATACTAAAAGTGAAAAGAAACCTTTATTGATTTGTGATATTGATGGAAAGATTATAAAATGAATAAGAACTTAAAAGGTCACGACAAAAATCGTGACCTTTTCTATTTAACATTTGGACATAAAAACATATAATAAATATATGATTTATGTTTGAAAGGGGATTTGTTTATGAGAAAGTATTTAGTTTTTTGTTCAAATTACAATGGGTATTGGTATGCAGATGCACAAGCTTTTATGCGTCCTGAAATTGTTCCGCATTATTATAGAAGTATAAATAATCAAGGTTTCATGAAGAAAAACAAAACTATGTGTTATCATTATGAATATGTGTCTTTTTATACCTTAGATGATGCTTTAGAGATGGGTGTTTATTTAGCACAAAGGGGTTATGATAACTTAGAAATTCATAATGAAAAGGGTAATATGGTAGTCAAGCATACAGAAACTTTAAAAAGAGAAATTCGTAGAAATGTAAGTTATACTGTTAAGGATTAAGAGGGTGTTTCTATGTATTATTGCTTAATGACAGAGTACAATGAAAGAGGTACAAAAGTAATAGCTAAAAAGAAAATAAATGGTGTATTTAAATATGAGGTATTTGATTTTAAGGGTGTAAGATATAGTGTAGATAAAGAGTGGTTATTATTCCATCAGAAGTCTATAGTTAATTTAGGTGTAAAGTCCGATAATAGATTATATGTAAAAGATGATTTTGTATCAGATGTTTGGAATTTTTGGCAATATAATGGTGGATATACTATACAAGGTAAGATGACCATTTCAAAGGTATTAAGGGAGTATGGTTTAGAAGATTTGGAAAATTTGAAAAACAGTGGTTATGATGGTATTATTATAAGGAATGCTCCTGTTGGTATTAAAGAGAAAAAAATAATTAAAGAAGAAATTATTGTATTTAAACCCTTTCAGATAAAGTCTATTTATAATTATAAACCTAAAAGAACAGATAATTTATTTGATGGGTATAAGAAAAAAGATGGTATTTATTTAATAACAGAAGAACAAGAAAAATATTTTAGGAATAGTAAAATAAAAGGTAAAAATGGTAAGCCTATTGTGTGTTATCATGCTACAAATGAGGTATTTGATAGTTTTGATATTTCTCGTGTAGGTGAGGGTGGGGGAAGTTCCTATGGTAATGGGTTTTATTTTTCAACTGAACCAATAGAGGAATATGGTAAGATAATGGAAGTATTTTTAGATGTTCATAAACCTTATGTAATAGAGAATGTAAATGATTTTGGTGAAGTTTTAGAGTTCTTAAAAATATGTAAAGGGGTGTCAGTATGATAAAAATTCCAAAAAGTATTCAGAGATATTTAGATGATGAAAAAAATGTACCTTTGATTAGTGCTAATGGTACGTTATGGTATTATATTACTAACAGAGAAAAAGAATTATTACAGAAATTTGTAGTTGAGTTGGATAGTATACCAGAGTCTATTTGGAGAAAATGGCCTGAAGAGACTATATTACAGTATTCACATTGGGGTAATTTAGCAAATAATATTGTTAGAAATTGTATAATTAAAGAAATATAAATAAAACCTCTAAACCATATGGTTTAGAGGTTTATCTTTTAAATTTTTGTTATCATTTGTAACATACGCTGATAATAATCATCAAGACTTTCATTTCTCTTAATATAGTCGAGATTCCAATTACCTATACAGAGTAAAGTAATTTCTTGTTCTTGATAAGACAATTTAGAAATATATAGACAAGCTTGCTTTAGAGAAGGAAAGTCTGTGATAATTCC
>JAEIGA010016792.1_pt1 | contig 11135 bp, 9 predicted proteins | sample 9270691 | NCBI WGS metagenome assembly JAEIGA01 (sample SAMN17057246, study PRJNA624740) | gut metagenome | biome: biome; isolation source: fecal sample | host: Bos grunniens | place: China: Xizang | collected 2019 | reverse complement strand
ATGAGCATACGGCTCACCCGATTACCCAGCGAACGACCTACACATGACACCTCTAAACTATGGGTGAGGCGATTGTGCACAAACACGCTACCTGGCAAGGGAAACACCTGTGTCTTGTTTTGCAATCGGCGGAAAGGAGCCGAGAATACAAGACGGTCGTAGTCGCGCAAGAACTCTGAACGGTCATCACCGCCCACTCTATGTTGCGCCTCCATACCGAGGCGCTTAGCCGAAATCAGTCTGTTCCAATTCATACTGCAAATATACGTATAAGCGAGCGAGAAATATCAAGTTTACTTGAATATTTTTCATAGCGAGCAAAAGTATATTCGAGATTTTCCCCGAACTTACATAAAAAAACTCTTGTTCGTGTATGTTTGACCGGAAAATCAGGACTGCCCACGCCTTGCTTCCTTAAGTTGATAGTGATTATTGCTTTTTTTTAATATAAAGTATGGTGTATGACGCAAAAAATATGTATTTTCGCAAGATAAAACCAAATGAACATGAGCAATATGGAAAAAATACAAATCATAAATCGCGGGCATCATGCCTTACCCGCGTAGGCCACAGAACTTTCGGCAGGCATGGACCTTCGTGCCAATCTCTCTGAGCCTATCGTAGTGAAGCCCCTGCAGCGTTGCCTTGTACCTACGGGACTCTACATGGCACTGCCCGAGGGGTATGAGGCACAGGTGCGCCCGCGCAGTGGATTGGCGCTGAAGAAGGGAATCACCGTGCTCAATTCACCTGGTACCATCGATGCAGACTATCGCGGCGAGGTGGGAGTGATATTGGTGAATCTCTCAGCCGAGGATTTTGTGATTGAGGATGGCGAACGTATAGCGCAAATGGTGATTGCACGCTACCAGCAGGTGGAGTGGGAAGCTGTGGAAGTGCTCTCGGAAACAGAGCGCGGCGCGGGCGGATTCGGCCATACAGGAGTGTAGATTGCAGCAAACAAAAGGAGAAAAAACAATATTAACCTGTATTCGTATGCTACGCAGATATTCCTGGGTGCTCATAGTTTGGATGGTGCTGATAACTGCAGCTTGCAGTTCAACACGCAAGGTGGCAGTGGTGGCAACTGAAAAGGCACCAACACTAACTGCGGGCGAGCAGGGGAAATATGAATACTACTTTCTGGAAGCGATAAGATTGGAGCAGCAAGAGCGCTACGATGAGGCGTTTGAGATGTTGCGCCATTGTCTTGAGATATGTCCTACGGCACCATCGGCGCTATACAAGACGGCTACCTACCTCTTCTTCCTCAACAAAAAGGAGCAGGCTCTGGAGTCACTGCTCAAAGCGGTGGAATATGAGCCCGACAACTATTGGTATCGCCAGACGCTGGCTTCGTACTATCAGACCAACCGCGAATATGACAAGGCCATTGCCGTATTGGAGGAGATGCAGCAGCAGTTTCCCAAGCGCAATGGCGAACTGCTTTCGGCCTTGGTGGGCCTCTACAACCATACGCAACAGCACGACAAGGTGATTGATGCCTTATCGCGGCTCGAACTGCTGATGGGAAAATCAGAGGCTATCAGCATAGAGAAATCGCGCAACTATCTGCTCATGGGTAATAAGGAAGGAGCCTTCAACGAGATGGAGGCACTGGTGGCTGAATATCCTGAAAACAGCTATTATCGGGTGGTATTGGCCGAGGTGTATATCGACCATGGGCGCGCCAACGATGCCGAACCGCTGCTGCGCGAGGTGTTGCGTGAGGAACCTGACTATGGCCCGGCCAAAATCATGCTGGCACAATACTATAAAGCATTGGGCGACAGCATTGGCTATCGGGAGATGGTGGACACAGTAATCATGTCGGCCACGGTGACCGATGAGGTCAAGGTGCAGATGATGTTGCAGATGATTGCCGACAAAACCGACAACGACTACATGTTGCAGCTCTTCGATCGTGCCATGCAGCAACCACAGCAATCGGCCAAAATGGGACACCTATGTGTGCAGTATATGCTCAAACTGGAGCAACCCGAAGAGCGGGTGCGCCCCGTATTGTTGCGCATGCTCGAAGTGGAGCCCGACCATGTGCAGGCACGCCTACAACTGCTGAGCTATGCAGCAAAACGGAACAACCTGGAGGAGATTGTCTCCATCTGCTCCGAAGCCATTGACTATAGCCCTGAGGTGCTTGAGTTCTATTACTACAAGGCAGTGGCCCTTTATCAGACCGACCGCCACGATGAAGCTTTGGCAACCTACCGCACAGCAGTGGAGCAGGTGACCCCCGAAAGCAATCGGGAGATGGTGGCTGACATCTATACTGCCATGGGCGATCTGCAGCACTTGCGAGGCGAAAGCAGTCAGGCCTACCTCTGCTATGACTCGGCACTTGTATACAACCCGTCGAACATCCTGGTGCTTAACAATTATGCCTACTTCCTATCTGAGGAGAACCGCGAGCTCGACAAGGCCGAGCAGATGAGCAAGCGCACCATCGAGGCCGAACCGGACAATGCCACCTACCTTGACACGTATGCATGGATACTATATCGCCAGGAGCGATACGAAGAGGCCTTGCAATATATGGAGCGTGCCTTGGCTGCCGACTCGGTCGCAAGCGATGTGCTCTACGAACATGCCGGCGACATATGCTACAAACTGGGCGATGTGGAACGTGCACTCAACTATTGGAAACAGGCACTGGAGCTGCAGCGAAAGGCTGAAAGCGTAGAGCCCAAGCTGGAAAGAAAAGTAAAACTTAAAAAGATGTAATATGACCAAACAAATGACGACAAGAAAACTGAGCATATTGGCATGCTTGATACTCGTAGTGGCACTCACCGGTTGCCGCACCCACCGCAGTGCTGAAAAGCAGGAACTGCGCCTGAAGAAACAGTATTCCGAACAGGTAGTGCAACTTGCCAAGCCTCAGGCAGAACTCACAAACCTCACAGCTCGCACATCCATAACCTTAGACTACGGCGTGGGCTCAGTAAACGTGAAGGGACGCCTCAAAATGCGCCGCGACGAGGCCATACAGATGACAGTCACCGCGTTAGGTCTGATGGAGGTAGCCTGCGTGGAGCTCACCCCACAACATATCTACCTCATTGATCGCATCAACAAACGTTACACCAAGATAGACTATGCCTCCGGCATGCTCAACAACATCGGTGTTAACTTTGAGACCATACAGTCGCTTTTCTGGAACCGCATCTTCATCCCCGGCAAAGCCGATGCATGGCAGCAAGCCGAGGACTACGAAATCAAGGTGTCGGGCAACCAGCTTTGCGTGACACCCGCCCGCCAACGCATGCTCAAGAGTTTCTTCTACACCGACGAAGATTGCCGCCAGCTGCAGCAGACATTGCTCGAGTTGAGTCACTACGGAGCCATCTGGCGCTACGACGACTTCGAGCAGTTTGACGGACAAGACCTGCCCACGACATTCGATATCTCGATTACCAGTTCATCATACGCAGCAGGTGCCCATATTGCACTGAGCAGTATCTCCACCACCGACAACTCGTGGAAGAGCGGTGTTGACCTGTCGCGCTACGAAGCTGTAGAGTTTGACGAACTGCTTTCTATCCTAAACACACTACGATGAGACGACTGCTGTACTGTATCATCGCATCCTTGGTGATAACCCTCTCCTATGCCCAATCGAACCAAAAGGTGAAGGAGATGGAGGGACAGCGCCATAAGATAGAGCAGCAGTTGGCCGAATCGCGCAAACTGCTATCCTCGACACAGAAAAGTGTGGAAGGGCAGCTGGCGCAACTATCGGCACTATCGGCACAGATCAAGAAGCAGAAGCAGTTTGTATCCCAACTCGATGCCGACGTAAAGGCCATCGACCGCGAGCTGAAGAGTATCGAATCACAAATGGCTACCCTGCAGACCGAGTTGGAACGCCGTCGCGAGCACTACGCACATGCCTTGCAGATGATGACCCACAAGAATACATTCGAGAACAAGCTCATGTTCCTCCTGTCGGCCGACTCGTTCAACCAGATGGTACGTCGCATGCGCTATCTTCGCGAATATTCCGGTTTCCAGCAGCAGCAGGGCGAACTGCTCATCGAACAGCAGCAGGAGCTCGAAAACAAACGCATCGAACTGGAGCATACTCGGGAAGCCAAGAGGTCGTTGCTCGCCAAACGGGTGGAGGAGAAGAAGGTGCTCGACAAGCAGTTGGAGGAGCAGAACAAGCTGGTGGCAGGACTTAAGAAGAAGCAGAAAGAGATAAGCAACCGCATTGCACAGCAGCAGCGTGAACGCGACAAACTGAATGCAGAGATTGAGCGCATCATCGAAGCCGAACTGCGTGCACAAGAGGCCAGACAGAAGAAAGACGGCAAAGACTCCGAAACGGCAACTACGGACAAGAAAGAGATGCCTGCATATAAGGAGAGCGCTGCCGACAAGAAACTCACAGGATCCTTTGAGAGCAACCGGGGCAAGTTGCCCGTACCCGTCACAGGTCCCTACCTGCTAACCTCACGCTATGGAATCAACTACGTGGAGGGACTGAAGAATGTCAAGTTCAACAATCACGGTGTCGACGTACGTGGCCAGGAGGGCTGCTCGGCTCGTGCCGTATTCGATGGCACCGTATCGTTCATCTTCGAGCATTCGGGCAACTACATCGTCATGGTACGTCACGGACAATACATCTCGGCCTACTTCAACCTGGCCACACTGAAGGTCAAGAAGGGCGACAAGGTCAAGATACATCAATCGCTCGGCACAGTAGCGGCTGATGCTTCGGGCAACCATACCATGCAATTCCAATTGCGTAAAGACACACAGAGCCTCAATCCTGAGTTGTGGATATCATTCTAATAACCTAAAAAAACAGCCATATGAAAAAAGCCATTCTTACACTATGCGGAATACTATGTACCGCTTGGCTTACAGCACAACCCCACTATGCCGATTCACTTATAAAGGAGCATCTTGGGCGTGGAGTTGTGGCAGTGAAGCAGACTCCCTCGGAAGCCTTTGTCTCATGGCGCTATCTCGAAACTGACCCTGCAGACATCGCTTTCGATGTGTATCGCAATGGCACCAGACTGAACTCAAAGCCCATTATCCGAACCACCTGGTATGTCGACACGGAATCACCTGCCGATAGCATCACCTACGAAGTGCGCCCGGCACGCAACATAGCCGCACCATCGGGTAGCTATACCCTCACAGCAGATGCTCCCATCGGCTATGTGGAGATACCGCTCTACCGCCCACAAGGAGGACATACTCCCGACGGCCGACCCTACAACTACTCGGCTGGCGATGCCAGCATCGGCGATGTTGATGGCGACGGCAGCTACGAGGTTATCTTGAAATGGGACCCCTCGAACAGTCGTGACAACGCCCACGACGGCTACACAGGCAACGTGCTGTTTGACTGCTACCGCCTCACAGGAGAGCGTCTCTGGCGCATCGATCTTGGTCCCAATATCCGTGCCGGTGCCCATTACACCCAATTTATGGTTTACGACCTTGATGGCGACAATCGTGCAGAGGTTGTTATGCGCACCTCTGATGGTAGTATCGACGGCATGGGACACGTCATTGGAGACCCCTTTGCCGACTATCGTCTCGCGGGTGACACAGCTTCAGTGCGTCATCGTTTTGCCGCACCCGCCATGCAGGGCCGCATCCTCAGTGGAAAAGAATACCTCACCGTGTTCTCCGGACTTACAGGCGAAGCCCTGCAATCAATCGACTATGTACCCGAACGTGGCAACGTGCAGGCCTGGGGTGACAATCGCGCCAATCGTAGCGACCGCTTCCTCGCATGCATAGGCTACCTTGATGGCATGCGCCCCTCGGTAATCATGTGTCGCGGATACTATACACGTACGGTGCTCGCAGCCTTCGATTGGGATGGCAAGGAGTTGCATCAGCGCTGGGTGTTCGACTCGCAACTCCCCGAATGGAACAACTATGCGGGACAAGGAAACCATAACCTCCGCGTGGCCGATGTCGATGGCGACGGATGCGACGAAATTGTATACGGATCATGCACCATCGACAACGATGGTCGCGGACTCTATTCCACAGGTCTTGGCCATGGTGATGCCATGCATCTCACCGCCTTCTACCCCGATAGTGCTTCGCTGCAGGTATGGGCATGCCATGAGAACAAACGCGATGGATCTACACTGCGCGATGCCCGCACAGGACGCATCATACATCAATACCCCAGCAACATTGACGTGGGTCGTTGCATGGCTTCCGATATCGACCCGCGTCATCCGGGAGTCGAGATGTGGAGTCTCGCCTCGGATGGCATACGCAGCATTGACGGCTCCATCACTGCCGGCCATGTGAAAGGATTGTCCACCAATATGGCCGTTTGGTGGGATGGTGACCTGTTGCGCGAACTCCTCGACGGCACTCGCGTGAGCAAATACATGTGGGAAGCAGACACATGCGCAACAATCATCCAGTTTGAGGGCTGTGTCCGCATCAACGGCACCAAGTCGAACCCCTGCCTTGCAGCAGATATCGTGGGCGATTGGCGCGAAGAGGTGCTCGTACGTACCGAAGACAATAGCGCTTTACGCCTCTACCTGTCCACCATCCCCACTCCCCATCGCCTCCACACATTCCTGCACGACCCTGTCTATCGCATCAGCATAGCCACTCAAAACGTGGCATACAACCAGCCAACACACACTGGATTCTATGTAGGTGCTGATCTCAAGGGTCCCTTCCGTGGCACCATTATCCCATGATTACAGACAGGAACGGACTTTATTAACCTATAATTATTATAACACCATGAAGAGAGAAGCTTTCAAAATGTATCTTAAACCCGGTTGTGAAGAAGAGTACGAACGCCGCCATGCAGCCATATGGCCCGAACTGAAGCAACTGCTATCTGAGAGCGGAGTATATGACTACTCTATCTTTTGGGACCGCGACACCAATATCCTTTTTGCTTGCCAGAAAGTGCGTGGCGAAGGTGGCTCACAAGATTTAGGGCACACCGCCATCGTGCAGAAATGGTGGGACTACATGGCTGATATCATGGAGGTAAACCCCGACAATTCGCCCGTATCTATCCCACTTCCTGAAGTCTTTTATATGGAATAACAGCTGAGAGGGAGCACTCCCTCTCAGCCCAACACATACACAATCTATTCGAATGGAAGAAGTCATCGCTCCCATCAGCCGCAATTTACTCAAGGCTGAACTCACTCCCAGTAAGCTTCTGCGCCACACCAACCGTGGAGGCAACGAACTATACATCGTCGATGCCCACAATGCACCCCATGTGATGCTTGAAATCGGGCGCTTGCGCGAGATTGCCTTTCGTGCAGGGGGCGGAGGCACAGGCCTCAGCGCCGATATTGACGAGTTCGACACCATGGAGACTCCCTATAAGCAACTCGTCGTATGGAACCCCGATGCCGAAGAGATTATCGGTGGCTACCGCTATCTGCATGGGGCCGATGTGAAGTTCGATGACAAGGGACAGCCTATCCTTGCCACATCACACATGTTCCATTTCTCCGAGAAGTTCATCCACAACTACCTTCCCCATACCCTCGAGTTGGGCCGTTCGTTTGTTGCAGTAGAATATCAGGCCTCGCGCAAAGACACTAAAGGATTATTTGCTCTTGACAATCTTTTTGATGGACTTGCCGCCCTCACCGTTGTGCTTGACGATGCCGAATACTTCTTTGGGAAAATGACCATGTATCCATCTTACGATCGTCTGGCGCGCGACATGATACTCTATTTCCTCGACAAGCACTTTGGCGACCATCGCCACATGGTAAGCGCCTATCAGCCATTGTTCCTTGAGAACAACCCACGCCAGTTTCGCGAACTCTTTGTAGAGGACGACTTCAAGCTCGACTACCGCATTCTCAATGCCGAAGTGCGCAAGCGCGGCTGCAATATTCCTCCCTTGGTGAATGCCTATATGAACCTTTCACCCACGATGCTCGTCTTCGGCACGGCCATTAACCATGAGTTTGGCGAAGTGGAAGAGACCGGCATCCTCATCAACGTTAACGAACTGCACGAGGACAAGCGCAAGCGTCATATCATCTCATTCGTGGACGAGCATCCCGAATATGCCAAGCGCATCAGAGGGAACAAAATACTATTCCCATTCCGTAGGCGCAAGACAAGATGTTGATACCACAGCAAGTACGATAGAAAAAGGTTTGTTAACACAAAAAAAGACACTTTTATACCTATTTATAATAGGGATTAAATTTTTTTGTCTACTTTTGCGCCCAGATTCGTGAAGGCGTTTTGAAGTTATGCAAAAGAATTTAGTAATTGTAGAGTCTCCGGCTAAGGCCAAAACCATAGAGAAATTTCTGGGCAAGGAATATAAGGTGATGTCAAGTTTCGGTCACATTCGCGACCTGAAGAAAAAGGATTTCAGCATCGATATCGACACATTCGCCCCTACCTACGAGATTCCCACCGATAAAAAGAGGGTTGTAGACGATTTACGCAAGGCAGCATCACAAGCAGAAACCGTGTGGCTCGCATCCGATGAGGACCGCGAGGGAGAAGCCATCAGCTGGCACCTATACGAAGTGCTTGAACTGAAGGCAGAAAACACCAAGCGTATCGTATTCCACGAAATCACCAAGGATGCCATCACTGCAGCCATACAGGCACCTCGCAATATCGACATCAATCTTGTCAATGCGCAGCAGGCTCGCCGTGTGCTCGACCGCATCGTGGGTTTCAAACTCTCGCCCGTACTGTGGAAAAAGGTGAAACCGTCGCTCTCGGCAGGTCGCGTACAGTCAGTGGCCGTGCGACTCATCGTAGAACGTGAACGCGAGATACAAGCCTTCCAGCCCGAAGCAGCCTACCGCGTGGTAGCCACCTTCATGGTACCCGACGCAGATGATAACATGACAGAGATGAAGGCCGAGTTGGGTACCCGCTTCAAAACAAAAGAGGAGGCCGAGGCATTCCTCCAATCATGCAAGACAGCAACATTCACCATTGAGGAGGTACAGACGAAGCCGGGCACCAAATCTCCGGCGCCTCCCTTCACCACATCGACTTTGCAACAGGAGGCTGCCCGCAAGTTGGGATTCTCCGTATCGCAGACGATGACCATTGCACAGCGCCTCTACGAGTCAGGACAAATCACCTACATGCGTACCGACTCAACCAACCTCTCGGGACTCTGCCTCGGTGCCAGTAAAAAGTTGATTATGGAGAGCATGGGCGAGCGATATCATCAGATGCGCAACTTCAAGACCAAGGCCAAGGGCGCACAAGAGGCTCACGAAGCTATACGCCCCACCTATATGGATCGCCAGAGCATTGACGCTCCATCGGCCGAACGCCGTCTTTACGAGCTCATCTGGAAGCGTACAATCGCCTCACAGATGGCCGAGGCGCAATTTGAAAAGACTACGGCCACCATCAGCGTGAGTAATTCGCCCTACACCTTTACCGCGACCGGCGAGGTTCTCATGTTCGACGGTTTCCTGCGTGTATACCGTGCAAGCGTCGATGAGGAAGGCGAAGGTCATAAGAGTCTGCTCCCCCCCTTGCAATGCCACCAGCAACTGCAATATAGCGAAATACAAGCAACAGAGCGCTACACACAGCGTCCCAACCGATACAATGAGGGCAGCCTCGTAAAGAAACTCGAAGAGCTCGGTATTGGCCGTCCCTCTACCTACGCCCCGACAATCAGCACAATACAGAACCGCGACTATGTAGTCAAGGAGGACAGTGCCAGCCAGGAGCGCACCATCAATGTCATCAAGCTGAAGAATGGCAAGATGACTGATAAGATGACGCACGAAACCTATGGCAGCGAGAAGGCAAGCCTCAAACCCACCGATATAGGAACAGTAGTCAATGACTTCCTCATTCAATATTTCCCTCAAGTGCTTGACTATAACTTCACCGCCAGCATCGAGAAGGAATTCGACGAAGTGGCCGAGGGCGAAAAGCCATGGGATGGTGTTATCGCAACCTTCTACAAAGATTTCTCTCCCCTCATCGACAAGACGATGAACGAGAAACAGGAACGCAAGGTCGGTGAACGCATCCTCGGGACCGACCCCAAGAGTGGCCGTCAAGTATCAGTGAAGATTGGCCGCTTTGGTCCGGTAGTGCAGATCGGCACAGCCAGCGAGGCCGAGAAGCCCCGTTTTGCCCAATTACAGAAAGGACAGTCCATCGATAGCATCACCCTTGATGAGGCATTGAACCTCTTTGCCCTCCCCCGTACACTCGGCGAATGGGAAGGAGTACCCGTAGCAGTCAATGTAGGCCGCTTTGGTCCCTACATACAGGTCGGCAAGGAGTATGTCAGTCTGCCCGCCACACTTGATCCCTTAAGTGTAAGTCTTGACGAAGCCATCGAACTGGTTCAACTGAAACGACAATACGAGCAGAAACGACAGATCAAGACATTTGACGAGAACCCCGATGTGGAGATTCTCAACGGACGATATGGTCCCTATATCGCCATGAGTGGCAAGAACTATAAGATTCCCTCTGGTGTAGACCCCGCTTCGCTTGACCTCGCCGCATGTATGGAGATTATCGAGAAGGCTGCAGAGAAGCCTGCTGCCCCCCGTCGCCGCAAGAGTAGCAAATAACCCCATGACACGCATCCTACTCATCGGTTTCATGGCAGCCGGCAAGACCACCCTCGGTAAGGCCCTTGCCCGCGACCTTGGTCTGCAGTTTGTTGATCTCGACCACTATATTGAGGGTCGTTACCATTGCTCGGTATCGCAACTCTTTGCCGAACGCGGCGAAGAAGCATTCCGCGAGATTGAGCGCAACATGCTACACGAAGTGGCCGAATTTGAAGACGTAGTGATATCTACAGGCGGTGGCACCCCCTGCTTCTTTGATAACATCGACTATATGAACCGTCAAGGCATTACCGTATTCCTTGAAGCCTCGGTCGACGTCATCTTTACCCGACTCACCATAGCTCGCACACAACGTCCGCTCGTGGCAGGGAAGAGCCCCGATGAGCTACGTGCCTATATCCGCCAGATGCTTGAACTGCGTATACCCTACTACAGGCAAGCTGCACACACCTTCTGCGCCGACCAACTGGAAAATATACATCAGGTAAACCATTCGGTAGAACAATTCAAAAAGGAGATCCTCTAAAGATCTCCTTTCCTTTT
>JAEIGA010016791.1_pt1 | contig 11135 bp, 10 predicted proteins | sample 9270691 | NCBI WGS metagenome assembly JAEIGA01 (sample SAMN17057246, study PRJNA624740) | gut metagenome | biome: biome; isolation source: fecal sample | host: Bos grunniens | place: China: Xizang | collected 2019 | reverse complement strand
GGATCTGTGACGTCCAGGCAGGCATACTTCAGCTTACCGTTGGTGAGGGCCTCCACCAGAGCAGCTTCATCCACCAGGCTGCCCCGGGCAGTGTTGATGAGGATGGAACCATCCTTCATGGCAGCCAGGGACTCCCGGTTCACGATATGCCGGGTGCTGGGCAATTCCGGAGCATGGAGAGAGACAACGTCAGACAGGGCAAAAATATCAGACAGTTCCACCTTCTTCACGCCCACCTTTGCCATATCCTCGGCGCTGACACCGGGATCATAGGCAATGACATCCACGGCAAAATTCTGCAGCAGCTCTGCGTAGTGCTTGCCTGCCAGGCCGAAGCCCACGATACCGATGGTGATATCATACATCTCAGTAATACCATCATGGGACCAGCCGCCCGCATGGGTCTCGGCGTTCAGGGCAAAGAAGTTCTTCACGCTGGCGATGGTCAGGCCCAAAGCGGTTTCGGACACGCCGGTGCTGAGAACCTGGGCAGCGGAGACGATCCGGATACCCCGGTCATACATCTCATCGGTGACAATGCTCTTGACAGAGCCGGCAGCGTGGACGATAAGCTTCAGGTTAGGGCAGAGGTCCAGCAGTTCCTTGGTCATGGCAGGGCTGCCCCAGCTGGTCACCGCGAAGTCAGCGTCCGCGATGAGGGTCTTGGCGTTCTCCACATCGTTTCCCCGGGTCTGGTTGATGGACACCTCGCCCAGAGCCTGGAATTTCTCCAGCGTCTTGGGGTTGATAACCTGGGGAAAGACGATCTGATCTAAAAGCATGGCAATTTTCATAATAAGTTCCTCCTGTTTGTGGTGTTTCGATTATTTCTGTAGATACAGTATAGCACACCATTTTTCAAATTGCTTTGCCTTTAATTTTTTGCAATTTGCACAAAAAACTTTACAAATCGGCCAAAGCCTTCAAACAAACAGACCAATCTAAAAAACTTGTGATATAATGCGGACAAGAACACAGGAAAGGAGGAGGAAATCCATGTATGAATTTAAAGTGCTGTGGTCGGGCAAGTATTACCAGCACTGGGAAAACGAGACCCACAGCCACAGCTACTACCAGATGATTGCGGTGCGGAAGGGAAACGGCGTGATCCTGATTGGAGAAGAGCGCTTCGAGTTTGCGGAGCAGGACATTTTTCTGATCCATCCCCATATCCCCCACGCGGTGCTGCGTAACCGCCCGGAGGATCAGCCTCAGCTGATGGATATTAAATTCACCATTGCCGACGGCATGATGGCCGCAACAGTGGCAACGCTCCCAGCTAAGCTGAACGAAACGGTCTACTCCAAATTCCAGTATTACTTCGACCGCATTCTGAAAGAGAGCAGCGAGAACCAGCCCTATGCCTACGAGCGTATCTGCATGTTCTTCGGTCTGGCCCTGACCTCCATCCTCCGCTGCGGTCAGGGAAAGGATCAGGAGAAGCTGCCCACCGGTCCGGAGGAACTGAATATTGACCAGATGGGCGGTGTGGATCTGCGCCGGGTGATCAGCTATATTCAGGAAAACTACGCATCCCCCATCTCCCTTGAGGAACTTGCAAAAGTGGCCATTGTCAGCAAATCCACCCTCATCAACGCCTTCAAGCTGGCCTACGACACCACCCCTATCAAATTCATCAACCGGGTACGCCTGGACAAGGCCAAGGCACTGCTCCTCAACACCGATTCCAGCATCAGCGAAATTTCCGAAATGGTGGGTTTCCAGAGCCTGCACTATTTCAGCCGTTATTTTAAAAACCATGAAGCCATCTCCCCGGTGGAATACCGGCAGCGCTATTCCAAAAACGTCTATTTTACCTACCGTGTTCCGGTGCAGACCGACGCGGGGGATCTTTCCAACACATAACAGGAGGAACGTTTTATGAATTTCGGTATCATCGGCTGTGGAATCATCGCATTCACCCACGCCAGCACCCTGAAACAGCTGGAGGGCGAGGGCTGTAAGCGCTATGCCTGCTGCGACATTATCCCAGAGAAGGCAGACCAGTACGCCAAGGACCATGGCTTCCAGAAGGTCTACTATGATTACAACGACCTTCTGGCCGACCCGGAGGTGGACATTGTCTGCGTCTGCGTCCCCAGCGGCCTCCACGGCGAGGTGACCATTGCCGCCTCCAATGCCGGCAAGGCCATCGTCTGCGAAAAGCCCATGGAAATCACCCCGGAAAAAATCGCCAAAGTAATCGAGACCGTGGAACGGAACAAAACCAAGATGCAGTGCATTTTCCAGCGGCGTCTGATGCCCGTAGCCATCGCCCTGCGAAACCTGGTGAAAGAGGGGGCACTGGGCAGGATTTGCATGGCAGAGGCAAGACTGAACTACTACCGGGACCAGGCCTACTACAATTCCGCCGGCTGGCGGGGCACCTGGGAACTGGACGGCGGCGGTGCGCTGATGAACCAGGGTGTTCACGGCATCGACCTGATCCTCTGGATGCTGGGGGACGAGATCGAATCCCTCTACGGAAAGGCCGCCACCATGGCCCGGGATATTCCTGTGGAGGATACCGCTGCTGCGCTGATCAAAATGAAGTCCGGTGCCATCTGCATCATCGAAGGTGCCACCACCGCCTACCCCGGATTCTCCTCCACCTTTACCATCTACGGCGAGAAGGGCACCGTCAGCTTTGACGACCAGCATATCATCGCCTGGGACTTTATTGACAACGAGAATGCCCCCCAGCGCCCGGACCTGGGTGAAGCTGTGGGCGGCGCAAAGAATCCCATCGACATTGGCATCTACGGCCATATCTGCCTGCTGCGGGATATTGCCCAGGCCGTCCGGGAGGACCGGGCCCCCATGCTGCCTCCCCAGGAGGCTGCCCTGGCCGTGAAGGTCATCTGCGGCATCTATGAATCCTCCCGTCTTGGAAAGAGCGTGGTGATCGAATGAAGATCAAACTGGCATTCATCACCGACGAGGCCACCCAGGACCTGGCCGAGGCCATCACCTTTGCCAAAGAGCATGGGCTTCAGGGCGTGGAGCTGCGGAGCGTGGCGGACACCCCCATCGACCGCATCGACCACGACACCTTAAGAAAATACAAAAACATGCTAGATGAAGCGAAGCTTACCGTCTGCAATCTGGCCAGTTCGTTCTTCAAATGCCTACCCAGTCAGGCGGAGCCGGAATATGACAAGCTGGTTCGGCTCTGTGACGCAGCGGACATTCTGGAATGCGACACCATCCGGGGCTTCGTTTTCTTCGCCGAGGGGGAACCGAAGATCACCGATGAGATGATCGCCCGCTTCGCCCCTGCTGTAGAAATTCTAAGAAATCGGAATAAGCAGCTGCTGCTGGAGGCGGATCCCAGCGTGAACACTACCAACCACGCAGCCCTGGCCTCTTTCCTGGACCGGCTGAACTGCCCGGAGGTGGGGGCCATCTACGACCCCGGCAACGACATCTACGACCGCTACCGGGAAGTCCCCTACCCCGACGGCTACAATTCCGTGAAGCATCACATTCGCCATGTCCATATCAAGGACGCTGTGCGAAATGAAAACGACGAACCGGAATGCGTCTGCATCGGCACCGGCTGGGTGGACTACCCCGGCCTGATCCGTGCACTCAGCGCCGACGGTTACGACGGCTGGATGAGCCTGGAAACCCACTACCGGCTGGGCGCTGCCATCAGTGAGGAACTGATGACCCGCCCCGGCGGAGCTGCCTTCTCCGAAGGCGGTATGGGCGCCACCGCCGAATCCGCCGCCGCCCTGCGGAAACTTGTGGAGGAGAACTGTGTATGAAAACTGTCATCTCCAACGTAAAACTGGTCCAGGACGGCTGCATCACCCCCTGTGATATCGTTCTGGAAGACGACCGCATTGCAGAAATTGCTGCACCCAATTCTGTAGACCTGCCCGGCATGGACGGTCAGGGACTGTACCTGTCCCACGGATTCATTGACATCCACTGCCACGGCGGCGGCGGCGCGGACTTCATGGACGGCACCGAGGATGCCTGGCGCACCGCTGCCCGGCTCCATCTGACCCACGGAACCACCTGCATGACCCCCACCACCCTCTCCGCTACCCGGGAGGAACTGATGCGGGCCTTTGAAATTTTCTACCGCTGCCGGGACGACATCCGGGACGGCGCCAGAATGTTGGGGTTGCACCTGGAAGGCCCCTATTTCTCTCATGCCCAGGCCGGTGCCCAGGATCCCAGCCAGATGCGTGATCCCGACCCGGAGGAGGCTGCCGCCATGCTCTCCGCCTGCCCGGACATTGTCCGCTGGTCCCTGGCCCCGGAGCTGCCCGGCGCCCTGGATATGGGCCGGAAGCTCACGAATCTGGGAGTTTTGGCCTCCATCGGCCATTCTGACGCCACCTACGCCGAAGTGAAGGAATCCATCAGCGCAGGCTTCACCCACATCACCCACCTCTATTCCGGCTGCTCCACTATCACCAGAGTGGGCGGTTTCCGCCGGGGCGGTATCGTGGAAGCAGCCTATGTGCTGGACGAGCTGACCAGCGAGGTCATCGCCGACGGCTGTCATCTTCCTGCCGAACTGCTGCAGATGGCCTACCGCTTCATCGGCCCCGACCGGCTGTGCCTGATCACCGATGCCATGCGGGGCGCAGGCCAGACCTCCGGCGAGAGCATCCTGGGCAGCCTGGAAAACGGTCAAAGGGTCATCATTGAGGACGGTGTTGCCAAAATGCCCGACCGCAAGGCCTTCGCTGGCTCCGTCTGTACCACCGATCGGCTGGTGCGGAATATGGTACAGATGGCCGGAGCTTCCCTGCCCGATGCGGTAAAGATGGTCACCGTCACCCCCGCCCGGATTATCGGACGTTCCGAAGTTACCGGCACCGTAGCCCCGGGCCGCAAGGCAGACCTGGTACTGTTTGACGAGAATATCAACATAAAAACTGTATGGACCGACGGTATCGTTCGGTTCCGGGAGGAGAAATTATGCTGAAATCCATGAAAGCTGACCTTCTTCAGGTCAACATCTACGAAAACCGCAATGAAATGGGCAAAGCTGCCGCCATCGACATCTCCGCCGCCATTAAGAAGGTTCTGGCCGAAAAGGAATGCTGCAACATGATTTTTGCTGCTGCTCCCTCTCAGAATGAGGTGCTGGCAGCTGTTGCCGGGGACGAGAGCATCGACTTCACCCGGGTCAACGCCTTCCACATGGACGAGTACATCGGTCTCCCTGGAACCGCTCCCCAGGCCTTCGGCAATTTCCTGCGCCGTGCCATCTTTGAGAAGGCCCCCTTCGGCTCCGTCCACTATATCGACGGCAACGCAGTCGACATCGAAGCCGAATGCGCCCGGTACACAGCCCTGCTGCAGCAGTATCCCACGGACATCGTGGTGCTGGGCATCGGTGAGAACGGCCATGTGGCTTTCAACGATCCCCCGGTGGCAGATTTCGCCGACAAGGTTCTGATCAAGCCCGTTCCCCTGGACCCCATCTGCCGCCAGCAGCAGGTGAACGACGGCTGCTTCGCATCCATTGACCTGGTCCCCACCCACGCCCTGACCCTCACTGTTCCCGCCCTGATGCGGGGCAAGGAACTGTTCTGTGTGGTACCCGCCCCTACTAAGGCCAACGCGGTGGAGGCCACCGTCAAGGGCCCCATTGGGGAAGCCTGCCCCGCCACCGCCATGCGGAATCACCCCGCCGTCACCCTCTACTTAGACCCCGACAGCGCCGCCAAGCTTACTTAATCCAGGTAAAAAAGAAGCACCCCATAGGGTGCTTCTTTTTTACCTATCTGTGAGGCGGTTATCTTTCTAGCTCCTGCGAACAGCTCCCGTTCGGGATCCTATCATAGTTGCTATATCTGTCGCATGATTTACGCTGTTGTCATCGTTCAACTTCATACTTTCTCGCCATAATTTCTCTCTTTTTATTCTTCTGGCAAATCATATACTTCCGCAAGCTGTGTTCATCCTTTTCCAGATATCCTCGGACATCCGCCTCGGCACTTCTAAGTCGTCTGGAACTGAAGCTGTCGCCAAAATGGGATTGTAGTTGCTGGACCGACTCCTGAGACATCGTTTCTCGGAGTTTCAGTCGCTCCTGCCAAAGCTTGTCTGGATCATATTCCTCTGCTTTATGGGTTAGATTCCGGAATTCTGCCAGAGCAGTATCCAGTTCCTGTTCACAGCGGTTTTCCTTTGCGATCAGATCATCGATCCTTTTCTCCTGAAGTTTCGCCCAAGATTTTGCCTGCTTCATATCGGCATCCTCGGCGTAGTCAAACCGGGCCAGCAGCTGAGTTTTCTCACTGCGAAGTTCCTCCAGTTCCTCTGTCAGCTGGGTAATACGCTTAGTCAGATCGTTCCTCTTCAGCAGACTCCACACCGGGGTCTGCTGCTTTTCGTTGGTCAGCACTTTACGCTCCTGGGTCTTGGATTTGATTTCCGTCACCAACTCATCAAAGCGCTTTAAATCCGGCTTCACTTCGCTCAATTCAGCGGAAGCCTGCCATTGAGCAGAGCGGAAATGTAATACCCGATACCGATACATGACTATCTTCTGCCGCAGAGCTTCCAGCCCCTTTGCAATGGCAGGAATGGAATCCATGATTGCCTTGGCGATCTTCTCCACCTGCTTCCGCAGTTCCCGGAGAAGAGCATTGTCAGCTTTGATCTGGCGGTTTAGTTCACAGCGGTCGGCAGTGAATCCCTGCCGCTCCATAGCTCTGGCGGCGATGCCCTCGTGGACAGTAGGCTGTTCCAGAAGTCCTCGGTCTGCATGGCTGCGGTGGTCAATTCTGGCATCGGCACCGATGCGCTCCAGGTGTCGATTGACTGTATCAGCCCATGCTTTTCGCCAAAGGACAAGCTGTTCATCGCTGTTCCACCGGGCAGCAATGGGGTTCTGCCGCCCGAACCGGGTGCTTTTCGGAGTCTTGGATGCCCGCTCCAAGCCCTGTGCCGCTGACGGGGGCATGTACTCTTTTTTCTTTCCCACCCTGTATTGATACTGTTTCTCCCAACCTTCGGCCTGGGCTATCTTAAATTCTGCTGCGGTGAAGCCCATTTCTTCGCCATCCCGGATACACAGGTACTCCTTCCGAGTCTTATACTGCCACTTGCCTTGCTCATCCAGTGGACGAACCGTCAGCATAATGTGAGCATGAGGGTTGTGACCGTCGGTGTCGTGAATTGCCACATCGGCGCACATGCCGTCGCTGACAAAGTTCTCCTGTATATATTCTGTCAGCAAAGTAATCCAGCCTTCTTTATCCATTTCTATGGGTAGAGCAACTACAAACTCCCTTGCTAACCGGCTGTCCTTGGTCTTCTCATTTTCTTCCACGGCGTTCCAGAGTACCGCCCTGTCCGACCACTCGACTGGGGCGTATTCCGGGAGGAATACTTGCCGCCAGACGAGTCCCTGCTTCCGGGTGTAGTCATGCTGGACGCCGTCATATTCGTTTGTGATCTGAGAGCAGCTCATGTACGCTGCAGCCGCCACCGCTGAGCGGCCTGCGCCACGGCTGATGACTTTCGATTCCAGATGATAGATTGCCATGGTTTACACCTCGCTTTCATTGGATTTGGGTTTGTTGAACACACGCTTAAGACGTTTCCCCCTCGGAGAGCGCACGACCCGCCAGGGGTACCACCACCGTACCGTCTGCGACAGTACGGTGGTGAGTAAGTGCGCCCTTCGGGATGGCTCACGCCAGCCACTCGCCCCCGATTCTGCGCCGCAGCGCCGCTTCCAAGGCTTCCAGATCCATATTGACTGCCTGAGGAAAGACCTTTTCCAGGATTGCCCCCTCCTGGATCAGGCGCCTGGTTCTTGCCTTTCGCTCCTTCACCCGGTTCCTGGCTTCCGCCTCTTCCAGACGATGCTTCGCCTGTATGAATTCTTTTTCTGTCATACTGTCAACTCCTCTTCAGGCTGTAATAGGTTTAGTTCTTGCTCTCGTTCTTACTATACGTAAGTTTGCTTGCGGTCTGAGACCTATCGTTCTTGCGGTCATAAATCTCTGCCTCTTCCGGGAAATAGACATAGATACGATTCGGCCTTCCCGCTCCCTGTCGTTTGCGCCTGACCAGGCCCAACCCCTCCAGCGCACGCAAAGCCGTGCGGATGGTGGCTTCCGTCCGGTTCAGATCTGCAGCAAGATGTTCCTCCGTGTAGTACAGGAACACTCTCCCGTCCTGATCCAGCCAGCCATTTTGAATGGATAGCTTTGCCCGGTCGAAGAGCAGCATATATACTGTTCTCGCTGTTTCGTTCAGATCCATCCCCAGCAGAAATTTCGGATACATATAAAACACCGGCCAATTGGTGTCCGGCCCCAGATTCCGCATAAAAAATCCCCCCTTTCGCTGTGATGCTTCCATCATAGCAAAAGGGGGTGATTATTACATTGAGCCGGAATTGAGCAAAAATTGACTGTTTCCACCCGAAAGGAAGGCGTCTCCTGATCCATAGACTTCTTCATAGATCGCCCGGGCTTTTTGCCGGCACTGGATCGCCATAGGAAGATTGCCCAGCATCAGATATACCGTGGATTCTGCTTCCAAAACACCCGCAAAATCCAGGCTTTTGTCCGACTCCGCCTCCATGACCAGCTGCCTCAGTTCTTCCAGAACGCTGACAGCCTCCTCTGTCTTTCCGATATTGGCCAACAGCACGGAATAGTTGGAAACCTGGGCCAGCATATCGTGGTACCTGCCCTGACCATACTGTTGGAGCAACCGGAGGCCTTCTTCCATGTATCGCTGTGCCGGCTCAAATTTCCCTGCCGTTCGGTATCTTCCACCCAAATTAGCATAGAGGTTGGAGGCCAGAAGTCCGTTGTGTCTGCCGATATCCGGCATGTGGTCAATGGCCTGATGGGTCAGGGCAATCGCCTTTTCCAGATTTCTTTCCCTGGATGCCCTGCAGTCCAGAAACAGGGCCCGGTCCTCCGGTTTTCCTACCTGTGGATTTCTGAGCAGCGTGTCCATCTCGCTCAAAATCAGTGTCAAACCGCTTTCATAGCCGTATTTTTCCATGTAGCAGAAGGTATCCTCCAGAAATCGCAAATACCGCTCTGCATCATCCTTCTGCGTCTGCGCAATGACATTCTCCACCAGCTGAAACAGCAGTCGATACCAGGGAAGATCCTCGCCCTGCCGCAGGCAGATTTCCTGCAAGCTTTGGATCAGAGCAGCACAGGCGCGGACAGAGGGCGGAATTTCCACCAGAGTTACCTCCCGAATCATGGGATGCAGCGAGATCATGTATCTCCCCTCCGGCTGGATCAGTCCCATCTCAATGAGACGATTGACAGAATTCAGATTGCGCCAACCCAGCCAACTGCCAAACATTCGAGAGGGTACTCCGGTCAGGGGCATAAGCGTCATATTTCGCAGGACCTCACGCTTTTTTCCAGACAGCCGGAACAATCCAAACAGCATCTGAAGATGCTGTCGGTAGACTGCGCGGCCGGTTTTGCCATCCTTGGACACCCGAATCTCGTCGTCTGTATCCAGCGCTGCCCGTTCTTTTTGCAGCTTCTGCACCAGAGCTTTGGGACGCAGCATCCCGCCTGCCAACAGCCGTGCTGCCAGTTCTACCGCAAAGGTGTGTCCGTGGAGCAGTGAGATAATTTCCCCCACAGTCTCACGATTTCTCTTCACTTCGCAGAAGTTCCCCATCAGGGCAAGCAGTTCCTCTTTATCCAGTTCCTTTACTTCCAGGGATGGCTGCTCCTCATATCTGCTCCGGGTAGTGAATAAGATTCTTAAGCGGTACTTCAGCAGTTCATCCAGGAATGCATCCTCCCCCGGTGTTTCGTTGAAATTATCCACACTCAGCAGAGTATCTTCCCGGAGGCTCCGCAGAAAACGGCTGTGCCGCAGGAACCGCGCATCCTCTGACTCAGTCGGCAAGTCATCCAGAAAGTCCATATTCGAAATGGCATGCCGCAAATCCTGGGGACAGTTCAGATACAGAATATTGGTATATTCCTTCCGGTGCTCTTTGGCATAGGCTTTGGCAAGTTCACTTTTTCCGATTCCGGGAATCCCATGCAGAAACACCTTGCTATGGTCCATCAGCATTTCATGGAGCTGCGTCAACTCCGTCTTTCGGCCCACGAACCAGCGGCAGGACTTTGGAACATCACTGTTGAAAAGATAATCCTTCACCACAGGCGAAGAGCTTCCCGGTACCAAAAACAACGGCTCACGAATATCCCGTTTTTCATAGCGCAGCTGCATGGAAAGGCACAAAACTTCGGTCATGAACACGGCCGCTTCATTTTCATCCCCAAAGGATATTCCTTCCGTCAGCTCTGCCTTCTTTTGCGGTGATACATTGGGTGCCTGCATTAAAAGGTCGTACAGCTCCTGCACCGCCATTGCGCTGTCAGGCATCATCGGAAGAATGCGGTTCTCAATCGTTTGGGCCAGTGCCCGCTGATTCTGCTTTCCCTGGTAATGCGAAATCACCCTGGGACTCAGCTTTGCCAGACCGTTCATCCATTTACATACCTGTCCGTTGTCAAATTCCATGTAAGACTGGGAGCTTTCTCTCATATCAAGGAACAGCACTTCTATCAAGTCCAGCTGACTTGGACATATTTCTTCATTGATATTTCTGCGCAGCACTCCCATCGCAGATGCAAAATCCAATCGCTCCATTCGCATACCTCGATTTGCTCAATTTCCGGTCAATTCCCGCTCAATGCGTTTTCGCTGTGCACGATCTATAATAGCGGCACAACAACCGAGTGAATGACTTTCATTATAGCAGGTTTTACAAATAAAGTAAACAGTGTTAACATACAAAGTCAGACACAGGGAAGGAGGAGGTGACCGTTATCCGAAAAATGGCTCCGATCAACCTGATCGTATATTATCCCAAGAACAAAGAGGGCAAAGAAGAATTGGCACGGCGGGTATCCGATATCCACGCCGCAGCAGTCAATCAGCGGCTGAAATCACTGAACTGCCCCACAAGTCAGAAGCAGGATCTTTTGGATGCGGTCATCGAAACTGCAAAGATACGCTGTGCCACCACATCTGATACAGATACCTGAAATCCTCCCTGTAAAAGGGAGGATTATTTCTTGTTTAAGGGGGGATAGTCAACTATCAAAATAACTGGTATAATAACCCTACAAATCAAAGTAGGTGATATT
>JAEIGA010016790.1_pt1 | contig 11136 bp, 11 predicted proteins | sample 9270691 | NCBI WGS metagenome assembly JAEIGA01 (sample SAMN17057246, study PRJNA624740) | gut metagenome | biome: biome; isolation source: fecal sample | host: Bos grunniens | place: China: Xizang | collected 2019 | reverse complement strand
TCCTTGCTTCCCTCGATGATACGATAAGTTACGGTGATTGTGTCACCTGCGCTGAACTGAGGGATGTCGGCATCAGTCTTTGTCCACATCTGCTCGTTCACGAGTCTGATTAATGAATCCTTGTTCATTGTTGCAACAAAAATTTAAAAAGTTTCCATTCAACATTGTCGCTGCAACCCCACTACCATAGTCGGACACTGCCGTCTAATCCTCTGCGTTTGAGCGCATCTTTGTGGGTTTACCCTATACAAGAGGTTGATATGCGGGTGCAAAGGTAAGACGAAAAATGCAAAATGCAAAATGCTGAATGTAAATTTGTTAAAAATCTCGCTAAATTCTCAGCCTTTTCCCTCCTCGTAATTCCAATTTTATTCGTAACTTTACGAAAAATAATCCTAAACTAAAAACACCCAACACTATGAAACAATCTTCGACGCCACTATGGCTTGACCTAAAAATCGACTACATCGACGAAAATTTCGACAAGGTATTCAACTATGTCCACCAGAATAACCTCACTACAAAGGATGGCTTCTACGACATAACAATAAGCCTGCTGGAGAAGAGAATAAGCGCACTCATACAGGAGTTTCAGCTACAACCTATCATCCAAGACGAAACGCTATCGAAAGATAAGGATAGGATAAAATTCATAGGTCGGCTCTTGGGTCTCTACCTCCTTTCGGCAACGAGCGAGAGCAAAAACTACCGAACTGCATTCCTACTATTCGTCTATGTGTTGATGCTATTGACACCAAAGAGCATCAGCCTGGAATTCGTTAGCAATGCCCTAAAATTCGTATTCGGAATATTGCCAAAACAAAACATACTCGAGTGGAACGATATCAAGGTATTCTATCCCGACATCGTTGCACACAAATTGAGCCAGATGATGGCTCTAAAAGCGGGATATACACAGAGCTCGTTATATGAGATGATGGGAACACTGCAGTTGCAGAACAAGAAGTTGCAACTTGCAGCGACAAACAAGATCAATATGGCCAACTCCTCCACAACATCGTTGTCGATAATTGATGGCATCATCAACATCCTCTCCGCCAAATCGGAGCGACTCAAGCAGAGCGAATCGACCGATATCGAGAAGATTAAGGAGTTTACCTCGGAATTTATCCTGGCACAGTGCAAGGTTAGCACCAAGCTCAAGAGCTATAAAGTGGGCGAAGAGCTGGATGTTCGCCTCATCGGCAAGAGCAATGGACACCTACAGGTGACATCGACCGATAGAGCATATCAACCAGTTTATGGTGAGGTTAAGTTCTCGCAGAACTTCTTCTTCTACAACGAGCAAGACTTCATCGATGCGCTCAACATCGACGACGAGTTCCCTGCCGAATATATTGGCGAGGGTACATTCGAGATAAAGAACTCGTTTATGAGATACATCAAAGATTGTGCATTTGTCCCAGGCGATATCGTCAAAGCCGAGGCGGTTATGTTTACAAAGACTCACATCGGCTGGGGAACCGATAATGGCTTTGGAGTATATACCCTCAACAGTCCCGATGAGATTGAGCATGGCACTTGTGCCGAAATCAAGCTCAAGATTATGTACAAGGACGAAGATGGCAACCCTACAGGATGGGTGCAGGGTGAGTTCGTTCGCATTCTAGAGGATGAAGAGGTAGACTTTGAGCAGGTAAAGGCAAACACCATTGCCGAGGGATTCATTTACGACAAGGATGAGGAGGATATAAAGTCTGCTCCAATTCTTTCGAGCGAGTTCATCAAGACCCTCTACCGACTCCTTGTCTTCTACCAGCAGCAGTGCGTGACCAACCCAACCGAGCGATACCAAATCATCTGCGTGTGTGCGATGCTCGCAACGCTCATCGGCAAGGAGCGAGATGTGGAGTTCACGAAGTTCTTGGCCGACTACTTGGAGAATCTGATACGATTTGCCAAGAGCGAGTACGAGGAGATTGCCGTGCCTCAATTCGAGACCGAACAGATGGCCGAAAGCGTTGTGCGTCGCCAGCAGATTGTCTCTATTCTGCAAGCCTACAGCTCGACTTCGAACACCGAACTTTTGGACGAGATAATCGACGCAAGCGGCGACCCTCTGCTTGTAAAACTTGCGACATTGGTGCAATCTTGCAATAGATTGGAGAATGTAATCAACCGCTCGATGCAGAATATCATCAAGCGTGAAATCATATCTAGTCTCTCGGTCGAGACCGAGGGTGAGACCGACCTCGAGGAGGAGAATGGTGTCTACCTGGGTATCGAGAACGACCGCCAGGAGTTCAAGACATCCTTCTTCCACGCACCTCAAAGTGCCAAGGAGCAGCGACAGCACATCAATATATTCAAGGGTGTCTGCGCCTTTCTCAATACCACCGAGGGAGGAACGCTCTATATCGGCGTCAACGACCTCGGATATGTTCAGGGCATCGAGTCGGACATTAACCACCTACAGACCATCACCTACGGCAACTACAAAGGCATAGATGGCTATCAACGCTACATCATTGACGAGGCGAAGAAACTCTTCGACATAGATGTGGTGGCCAACATCAAGCAACGCCCTATGTACGACAACAAGGTTATCGCATTGGAGGTTACACCTTACGAATTTGGCGTGGTGAAGCTCGAGGACAAAGCCTATTTGCGAGTTAATGGCGAGTCGGTAAACATCTCCGAGACCGCCATAAGCCGCATCGAGAGTCGCAAGAAGCACTCAATCGTAAAGAAGGATGCCAAGGTGGAGGAGCTTTCCAAAGCCATCCGAGCGCAACGATGTGTCATTCTCCACAACTACCAATCCTCGAATAGCGGAACTATACGAGATAGGCAAGTCGAGGTCTTCGACTTCACGGATGACGGTTCGGCCATCTGGTGCTACGACCTCCAGAAGCAGGATGTGCGTCTCTTCAACATCCCTCGAATAGGCTATATCGAGGTTACTGCCAAGCCTTGGACAAACCAAGCATTGCACAAGCGAGGCGAATTGGACATCTTCAGAATGACAGGTAGCCACTCGTACGACATCTGTCTACGACTCAATATGCGAGCGAAGTGTCTGCTCCTCGAGGAGTATCCTCGCTCGAAGGATTATATAACCAGCGAGAAGAACAACTCGTGGTTACTCACCACCAAGGTATTCAACATCGCCGGCGTTGCTCGCTTCTATATGGGCTTGGCAAACTCCATAGAGATAGTTAGCGCACCCGAGCTTGTTGCCTACATAAAAGAGTATTGTCAGACATACTTGAAGATGTAAGAGCAACGGCAAAAAGAGGCGAGAGGGTGGCAGAAATGGGGTCACCCTCTTGCATTTCGTACACAAAAAGGCACAATTCGTACATTTTGCCTCGAAAAATTTTGTAGGCCACCTTGAGAGTTATTAAATTTGCTACACCAAACAGACGAAATGAAGAAACATCTCATCATATCGACCACGGCAGATCTTGTGCGAGTTGCGCCCGAGAAGATAGTCTATATATCTTCAGACGGCAACTACTCGACACTTGTATTGACCGATGGCGATATGCGAGTATTGACCTTTCAGCTTGGACAGGTCGAGCGACTCATCGAGGAGCAACTCGGTCGAGATGGCAACACCTTCATTCGCATTGGTCGCAGTTTGATTATTAACCGCTCGTACATATATTATATAAATGTAACGAGACAAAAGCTCACGCTATCCGACAACGAACGATTCAGCCACACACTCTCGGCTTCTCGTGAGGCACTCGGGCAGTTGAAGAGCCTATTGGAGGAGGGTTTATGATAAAAGAACCAGGAGATATTCGTGATGATGAGATTCGTGTATTGGGCGAGATGATGCGTCTCGAGCCGACACCGAGTCCTCGAAAGTCGGGTACTACGGCACTATGGGTCGTTATATTGTTGGCCATAGTGGCGGTTATTGTAGTGATTGTATCGGTCGGATTTAGCCGAAGCGCAGCCGTCGCCGAGGAGGAGCCATCGCTCTTCGAGCAGAATGCTCACAGGATTGAATACTTCATTGAGGAGAGCAAGGCCGACATTAAGGAGGTTCAACTCGGGCGAGAGGTTGATTGCGACATTGGCGCATTTTGCGAGATAAAAGATACTACTATAAACGATATACCATTTAATATATATATTCCACACAACGCAACGATGTCCCTTCACATTGGCCCTATAGAGTTCGGCCGTAAGGATATCGTCTATGCCACACAAGCAGCCGATGTGCGAGCCGACAATGGCGGTATAGTTGGCGCATTCGTCTTAAAGGGAGAACCATTGGCCTGGGGTTTATCGAAGAAGGGCTATTGCGCCTCGATCGACGGCAAGGTGAGCGTTGGAGTGGCCGAAAACTCACCTCTCTTCGAGCAAGCAACCGAAAAGGGAGGCTACTTCTTCCGCCAATATCCGCTAGTCAAGGATGGCCGAGGCATCTTCAACAACATCAGAGGCAAATCGATACGCCGAGCTATCTGCGAGCGCAATGGCGAAATCTTTATGGTGGCAACCTCCACCGCAGAATCATTCCACGATTTCATACAGGCACTTGTCGACCTGCGAGTAAGTCAAGCGGTATATCTAGTCGGCTCTACTGCAATGGGTTGGGCAATCGACGAGGGTGGCGCACTCCACGAATGGGGCAACGACATAGTAAGGTCGGGCAGCTGCAAAATTCCGAAGAACACAAGTTATATCATCTGGAAAAAACAATAGTACTTATCGTTCCTTTTTGAAATTCATTTTCAAATTGTAATTCATACAGCCGAAAGAGCATTTCGTACAGCCGAGCATTTTTTGCTTGGTTGTACTTTTTTTGTGCCGTAGCTTTGTGTAACAAAACAGGAAAAAAACAGAAAGAATTATGGGAACATTTTCAGAAATTAAGACCATTGTGCAGTTCTTGTGGCGATTGGTTTGCGCAGTTATGAAGGTGATATGGCGATGTGCTTCGCTCATCACCGCCTCGGCCGTGGTGCTATATGTAGTGTTGATTTTCATCGACACCAGCCACCATTTCCAGCTATCCGAGCGATATGATGTCTACAAATACAACATCGTCGATCGCTTCTTCGTCTACGACAAGGCGGCCAAGAAGATGAGCGCTAATTGGCTCTCGACAGTCGGCCGAGAGTATGGCGAAGACTCGCTCGTATGGTTCTCTCGCAAGGACTTCTTTGGCAACAACGAACGCTTTGGCTACATAGATGTCCGCACTGGCAAAATAGCAATCAAGCCTCAACTCTACTACGCTGGCGAATTTTCCGAGGGATTGGCAGCCGTGAACGGCAAGGAGGGTGTTGGCTTTATCGATACGACAGGCAAGATGGTTCTACCAGTAAACGGCGACCTTATGACCTACGGCGTGTTGGCCACAACAATGAACAAGGGCACAGCCATTGTGCGAGTTGAGCGCAACCATTACGGCATCATATCCCGCAGTGGAGAGTGGGCATTGGAGGCGAAATACATCAAAATCGAACATATCTGCGACGGCATCTACATCGTAACAAACGAGGATTACTACGAGGGTTGTTGGAGCGTAGAGAAGGGGTGGATACTTAAGCCTATCTACGACGAAATCGAGGCAAATTGGTTCAACTCGAGGGTCATCGTCACCCACGAAGGTCTGCGCCGAGAGGTCGACTTCGAGGGCAACACCACAAAGCCACTCCTCTACGACTCTAGTGAACAGATGTTCTACATCCCTGCCGGCTACGATGGCGAGGGCAATGGCATTGCAACGGAATACTTCCGCTTCCGCATCAACAACCAATGTGGCGTGATGAATATCAACACCAAGGAGGTGGTGCTACCTGCCGTATACGAATATGTGGATATGCGAAGCAAAGAGACATTCCAACTCACCACCGAGTGCCAATCCTTCCTAGCAGACAAGCACGGCAAGGTCATACCAATAAAGAACAACTAATAACCACTGGGGAGGAGCAATGCCTCGTATTATTCGGCGTTCTATCGCAGCATCACTAATTTGCTTTGGATCATCCGAGACGGAATGGGCTCGGGAACGAAGATGGATAGCGAGGTGCCTCCCCGCTTTTTAGGAGAATATTTCACTAATAACGGTTCAAACCAGACAATTACTACGAGAATATTCAAGTTCAACAAGTTCAACAAGGTATTCGTCTAGAGCAGGTTATACGATTTAGTAAACTAGTTTCAAATCTAAAAAACAACACAAATAACTATGATACACAAACTTCTTATAATAGTCCTCGTGTTGGCGGTAGTGGGTTGCGCCAGCCGAACAAGCAATAACAATGGCGATAGCACCGAGTCGGAGCCTCCCACAAGTGTAGTCGAGATAGAGACTCTTTCCCCTCAACAAATCACCGAGGGGCTAAAGGAGAACGAGTATGGATTGATGACAGCTTCGCCCGAGTTGTTGGCGAAAATCGATGTTGCGAGATACCACAAATATGGCCTAACCGAGATTGAAACCATCGACCCGTTCGTGGTTTTGTCTAACGAAAAAATCGTTCTCAAAGATCCAGAAACGGCCAACGACGGCCTCAACGGCATCCGCTTCGAGGAGTGGGGCGACAAGGAGTGGCTGAACAACAACTACATCCGCTCGGTGCGACTCTACCTCGATGCCTACTGCCTCGGTCTTGTGAAGAACGAGGAGTTCGGCAAGCACAAGGCTGCGATGCGTGGCAAGTTTGTGATATGCTCGATCGAGCCTTTTATGGGTGGCGGTGCCTGGATGCATATCGTATTTGTCGACGACCCGAGCTTCTCGCTGCGTTTTTGGGTCTATAGCTTCGTGATGGAGCAAAACCCGATTACAATTGATGGCTACGATGTGCGCAGCGCAGAGATGATAGATGAGCCTATAGGACTCACCTCCGAGGAGATTAGGGATATCCTCAAGCAGAATGAGCATAATCAGCTCTGGTAGAGGTAGGCAACAACGGTAACGAGAACGAATATGAGCCATAAAGCGCAAAAATATCGTTCTCGCTGCCTTGCTTTAATGCTAAAAATATTAACTTTGCGTTAATTTAACTAAACGCACTTTCAAATATGAACTACAACTTACAAAATCGTCACGAACGGGACTCTCGCATCCAATTCGATGAGGCGTCTCACACCTACACCCTCAACGGCCAGGTGTTCAAGTCGGTAACGACCATTATCGACGAGTGCTTCGAGCAGTTCGATGCAGACTATTGGGCAAAGAAGAAGGCTCCATACCTCGGTATGACACCACAACAGGTGAAGGCTATGTGGGAGAAGAAGGGAGAGGAGGCTCGCAACCTAGGCACCCAGCTCCACGCAAAGATCGAGCGCTACTATATGGGCTATACAAACGAGAGCGATGAGACCTACATACTCTTCGAGAAGTTCACCCAGCGCTACCACCTCGCTCCATACAGAACCGAGTGGGCAATCTACGACGAGGAGTCGAAGGTGGCAGGTACGCTCGACTTTCTCAACTACCAGAATGGCGAATTCACCATCTTCGACTGGAAGCGAAGCAACAAGATTTTGGTTGATGGCGTGCCAGAGAGGTGCAACCGTTGGGGTAAAAGAGCATTCAGCCCTATTTCGCACATCCACGACACAACCTACTGGCACTACGCCCTACAGTTGAGCATCTACCGCTACATCCTCGAGAAGAACTACGGCATAAACGCCTCGAGTTGCAAGTTAGCGATACTCCACCCCGACTACAATCAACCTCATGTAGTCGAAGTCCCTTACTTAAGAGACGAAGCAATCGCCCTGCTAAAAAAACGAAGATAGGGAGATCATCTTGGTAATGGTATCACAAGTGTTATGACTCCAGAAAGTTGTACGGATTAAAAATTAGATTCGATGGGAGAGTTCGGTGTTGCACCGAACTCTCTCCGTTTAATTTTAATTGTAATTATGAACAAGACGACACATTCCCACCTACCTACTATCAACACTTTTTGCGTAACTTTTTACCGCCCCACTGGATTTTACAGGTGATCCCAAATAAGCCCGTGATCCTTGAACGAAAGCTAGGAGCATGACAAAAAAAAGAGAGACAATTGCTTGTCTCTCCCTGTCGGGATACCAGGATTCGAACCTGGGACCCTATGGTCCCAAACCAGATGCGCTAACCGGACTGCGCTACATCCCGTTGTTGTATTGCGAGTGCAAAGGTAAGGCAAATTTTTTAATCTGCAAACTTTTTTCAAAAAATTTTCAAATAATTTTGATTTTCGTTCTTTTCTACCCTCTTCGGGCGCAAGATTTTATCGAAAAAGAGAAATAATTTAGCCGTTTTATTGCGCAATGCGAAAAACTTTTGTTATATTTGTACTACACAACTCAATAACCAAAACCTAATATGAACGGAAAAGTTAAATGGTTCGATCCCAAGAAGGGATACGGATTTATTGTTGCCGAGGATGGCAAGGAGATTTTTGTACACTACACCGGTATCGTAAAGGAGGGCTTCAAGGCCTTGAACGAGGGTCAGCTCGTGAGCTACGAGATTGGTAGCGGAGATAAAGGCGAACAAGCCGTAAATGTACAACTGCTCCCGAAGGAGTAGCAAAAACGAGGTCGAAGGGCCTCGTTTTTGCTATTAGCCATTGTTTTTTAATTTAATTCATAGCGGCTGTCGCCTTCACCTCCTCGTAGAACTTGGCAAATACCGTCTGGTAGTATGGTTGGAGCCAGAGGAGTGGAATTCCCAAGGCAAGAAGCGACAAGATGGTCAATCCAGTATAACCCAAGACGATAAGGAAGAACTGCATCTTGTGGCCTTGCATCATCTCTATACTGCGGAGGATGGATTCCTCTGCTGTAAGTTCGGGATTGTCAGCCAAGATATATGGTGCAAGAGCATAGGAGAGGCTCTTGATAACGCCTGGCACGATAAGGAGCAGAGTCCAGAGGAAGGTGTATATCGAAATAAGGATATAGAGACCTATTGACTGTCCATAGTCCGGCGACTTGAAAGTACCAAATAGGCCTCCTGCGTGGATCTCCTGCTCGCCACGCACAAAACCCAAGAATAGTCTAATCAATGAGAAGGTCATTGGGTAGAGCAACAAGATAGTAACCAACAAGCCAAGTAGATCACCTACGCTTTCACCCATAGGTTTACCAATCAGTTCTCCCACCAATGTTGCAACAAACGAGCCAGCGAATATTACCAACAAGTAGACGAGCGTTACAAGCACCGCTGGCTTCCAATTACCCTTCATAAAGGCGAGGGACTCCTGTCTGATTTCGGAATTTGTTCTCATAGTTTTGCGAATTTAGAAGTTTTATAGTTCCATTTTAGTATCCTCGACGGATGCGTCGACGGATGCGATTGTCTCGTTCGAGCTTCAGCTGCTTTGCCTTATTGACACTATATCGCCACATCAGGTATGCTCCACCAAATAGTGCAACGCAAACGCCCAATGCTATAAGGTCGGCACTATCGACAGCAACCTCTTTGTCGAAGTAGTCCATAATGATTGTGATGACCAGACCTCCAATAGCACCGCCAATCATTGCCGAGAGTGTTCCCCAGCAATAGCGTGGTAGGAGTTTGAAGAGCGAACGCAATATCTCCTCGCCGAGAATTAGGCAAGCAACACAACTCATCGTCTCGCACACGATATTCTTCATCTCGGGGCTCATCGGCACAAACTTGCCGACCAATCTCGAACCAATCTCAAAGAGGAAGAACAAAGCCATATAGAGTCCGCCTATGCGCACACGGAATATATTAAAGGTATACTGGCTGTTGATTTTGCGCAGTTTATATATAAGGTTAACGGTTTCCATATTACTCCTTCTTCTTTTTCTTGAGGCGTCCACTCTTGCGCAGAGCCTCGGCGATTATATATTGCAGCTGACCGTTGGTGGAGCGGAATTCATCTTCCGCCCACCTCTCGATTGCCTCCATCATCTCGGCATCCATACGAAGTACAAAACTCTTTGTAGCCTCTTTTGCCATAAATTCCTTTATAATTGAGAATTGAAAATTGAGAATTGAGGATTAAAATTTATTCCCATTTATTCAAAATAACTCATTAGAACAATTTTTAGCGGTGGAGAGTTCCTGTATTAACCACAGGCTGCGCCGACTCATCACCGCACAACACCACGAGCAAGTTGCTAACCATTGCTGCCTTGCGCTCCTCGTCGAGCTCCACAACCTCATCCTCCGAGAGCTTATCAATAGCCATCTTAACCATCGAAACGGCACCCTCGACAATCTTCTCACGAGCCGAGATGATAGCATCGGCCTGCTGACGGCGCAACATTACGGCCGCAATCTCTGGAGCATATGCGAGGTAGTTGATTCGAGCCTCGACAACCTCGATACCAGCCATTGCAAGACGCTCGTTGAGGAGAGTCTCGAGCTTATCGTTAATCTCATCGGCATTCGAACGGAGGGTAATCTCCTCATTTGCACCAGTATTGTTATCGTAGGCATAGAGGCCTGCCACCTGGCGCAATGCAGCATCGCTCTGAACGGCCACGAAGTTCTCCAATGCACGCATACGGCTATTTGCCGTTACGGCTACCTCGCCAGTAGCGATAGGAGTGTCGATATCGAATACCGCCTTGTAGATCTCATTCTCACGAATACGCCATACCAAAACCGAGCCGATAAGAATAGGGTTACCTTGCTTGTCGTTCACCTTGATAGGCTCTGCGTTGAGGTTGCGAGCACGAAGTGAAAGCGGCTTCTTCGACATAAATGGATTTATCCACCAATAGCCTGTCTGCACGAAGTTACCACGGTACTCACCAAAGAATACCAACACTCTAGCCTCGTTAGGCTCGAGCAACATAAAGCCGAATGGCAAGATAAAAACTGACCAAATGAGAAGCAGAACACCTCCAACAATGGCCAATACATAGTAAAGGCACGGATCGGTGAAGTTATCTACACCCCACACAATTGCAACTATACCTATAGCCCACTTTAGTAGCATAAGGAACAACATTACAAATCCGCTCATTTTCCAACCCGAATAGGTCTTGTTTTGATTCTTCTCCATAATAATAAAGTATTAAAGGTTTATAAAAGTTCTTTACCATTAGCCCTTAGCTTTTAGCCATCGGCTTTTTCATTCGTTCAAAATGATATTATTTTGATATCACAAAGTAAATGCAAAAATTTCTATTCTGCAAATAATTTTCGGAAAAATTTTCACAGAAAAT
>JAEIGA010016789.1_pt1 | contig 11136 bp, 11 predicted proteins | sample 9270691 | NCBI WGS metagenome assembly JAEIGA01 (sample SAMN17057246, study PRJNA624740) | gut metagenome | biome: biome; isolation source: fecal sample | host: Bos grunniens | place: China: Xizang | collected 2019 | reverse complement strand
GAGATGAGATTGAGAATCTCAGGCACGAGAGGCGTCTCCGCATATTTCTCCTTAAAAGGCTCAAGCAGAGAAGCATAATCCTGCGAGACACCAATCCCATTCGACATCATAGTATAATCTGCCGTCATTGTGATAGTAGGCAGCCAGCTCGCATTTATCAGCTGCGACTGCCGTTTCGCCAGCAGCGTACTTTTCTCAGCAGCTTTAATTGTCGCATTATTCTCCAACATCATATCGACCGCCGTCCGGAAATCAATGACATTGCTCGACACTGTCTCTTGACAACTGACGGCTGAATGCTGACAGCTGACGGCTAAAAACAATATGAAAAAGTAAAAAGGTTTCATAGATCCAGATTTATTGACCTATAAACCGACAAGGAGAGAAAAGGTTCAAAGGGGGTGAGTTTTTAATGAAGATTTTGTTTCTTAAAAAAACATCAACTATATTTGAATTCTTGGAAAAAAAGGTTAATATTGCAAAGTAAAATTAACCTTTATACTTTATAATATTATGAGTTTAGAACATAAATCAATTGGCGTTTTTATAGATGGTGGTTATTTTGCTAAAATAAATGAAGCTTTGCAAGATAATCTTTCAACTAATATAAATATATCAGGTCTTTTTAGTTTTATTCGTTCTGAAATCGTCCGTATGCATGGTCTTGCATTGGACGAATGTTTTATTACAGAAGCGCATTATTTTCGTGGACGTTATCGTGCTCACGATGCTAGCAATAAACATCTTTTGTTATTAGAAAGAAAATTCGAAGATACTATGATAGAGAATGACGTGATATTCCATTATAAGCACCTACGTGAAATGCAGAAAGATGGAACTACGGTCGTTATAGAGAAAGGAATCGATGTATGGTTTGCTCTGGAAGCGTATGAATTGTCATTGTATCGTGATTTTGATTATGTGGTGTTGATAACTGGCGATGCTGACCATGAGATGTTGGTTAAGAAATTGAAAGCTTTGAAAACAGATGTCATATTGCTAACATGGAATGTTACTGATGAGTCATCTACTTCTAAATTATTACGTGAAGAAGCTTGTACACATCTTGAAATTAGTAAACTGCTTGAAAAAGACAAGGAATTGTTGAAGATAATTTGTCGTAAATGATGAATAAAGATTTGCTATTCTTATTAGGTGGAGCGGATTTGGAAATGCAGACTATTCGTGATGTGTTGCGTCGCGAAGGTGTTCCTTTTGTCGATAACAATTTACGATGGGATAATGCTTTGTTGAGCAGTTATAAGTCTGAATTGCAGTCTGTCAAGAATGGGCAAATAATATATGGAATTGAATTGCGTGAAGACATTATACCACCGGATTGTTATCGAAGTATAGACCATCATAATGAATTGTCAAATTCGCCTTGTGCATTGGAACAGGTGATGGAAATACTTCATCTGCCAATGAATCGCTACGAACAATTGGTTGCTGCAAATGACAAAGCTTATATTCCTGGAATGATGGAGATAAATGCTACAAATGAAGAGATAGATTCTATCCGCAGAGCAGATCGTAAAGCTCAAGGAGTAACGGAAGAAGAAGAGCGTATGGCTGAAAAGGCTATAGAACATCATCTGGAAAAGAAAGATGACATGATAATAGTGTATGCATTGTGTTCTCGTTTTTCTCCTATTTGCGACAGATTATTCCCTTATGATAAACTCTTGATTTACACTGATTCAGAATGGATGTATTATGGAGAAGGTTGCGGTCGTGTTCGGGAATTGTTCGCCGTTGAGTCTTCATTAGGAAACTTGTTCTATGGAGGTGGCGAAAAAGGATATGTAGGTGTTAAGCAGAATGTTTACAATAAAGACGAGATTTTAGAAATGATTAACAGAATAAAGAACATATAATTATGGATTTCTATAGTTATCATATTTTTTATTTTCCCTTCAAGTGGGAGATAAAAGGAAAAGAAAACGAAATCTTATCCGAACAAGTGGATTTGGATAATATACCTATTTCTTCTTATTCTATGTGGGAACGTGTGCAGATTGACGATTCACAGCATTCTCAATTAGACACAAAGGAACAAGAGGAATTATTTGCAGAACGTCAGTACTATTTTGATTTTGTGCATCCCGTTCTTTATGATATGAAAAATGTGGAAAACTCCATCATACATCATTATGAACGTAGAGAACCTAAAGAAAGTAATGTTGAATATCATATCAAAGTCAAGGATAAAACGTATGTTTTGCGCTTGGATGCTCTTAATGTGAACTTGTATTCTACAGGTGTAGGCATCATGTCTTTCTATTTAAAGAATGAGAAGGAAAGCCAGAATGACGAGAATTCGATAAGAGATATAAATCAGTTTGGACGTCGCATTATGCCTCCTCATTGCGGTGAGTTCTCTCAAGGTGGACGTGACATGGTGGCTGAATCTATTCAAATCATAGGTCTGCTTGGAGATAAACTCCGTTACTCAGATTCTTTTGATTATGTAAAAGGTGTAGGTACTTCTTTGAAACGAGGATTTGAATGTGTTTGGCAACCAGCGTGGTTTATCAAGCATTTAATCGAGGATTTGTCTCTAAATATGAAGGTGACTCCGGTCATTGATGACCGTATGCTAGTGAATTGTTGGTATGGAGATGACAATTTGTCGAATGAGATAAAAACTGCTGATAGAGATGGTGAAGTACCTTTCTTGTATTCTGACTTATGGTATAAGCATTTATTCGTTGACAATGGCAATTATGCGACATGTCAGAATGAGGATATGAAAAAACATTTGCTGAAAGAATCTACTTACTGCAGATGGCAAAAATATGGTACATTATATGGGTTATCCAGATATTCTTTGGTGGCGTTGACAAATATGAATGCGAGAGGATTTATAGATGTTCACATGCGAACAATATATTCTCGTATGTTTGAACTTGTCATACTTCAACGTGCATCTATGCTTCGTTTTTCGGGAGAAGTTACCAAAGTGAGTGCTTTGAAAGGCAATGATAACAAGAAATTATCCGAACGAATCGCGTCTCTGTATAAGGAATATATTCGCTTTATCAATCAGATTTATTTCCGCAGTGTGACAACGCAAGACCAAGGCATTGAAATGTATGAAATGCTGCTCCGTCAATTTGATTCTGCATCTCAAATAAAAGATTTGGACGAAGAAATCAGTGAATTGCATCAGTATGTCTCACTGATGATAGACCAACGTCGTAATGAGGATGGTGAGACGCTTAATATAATGGCGGCTATATTCTTGCCAGCAACATTGCTGTCGGGTATTTTTGGAATGAATCCTTTTGGAGGAAATAAGGAATGGATTAGTTTGGGCGCACAGGTGTTGTTTATCACTATAGTTACTATAACAACATCGGTGTTCTTATGTCGTAAAATATTAAAAAATAGGAGAAAATAGTTATGTGTAAAATTGTTTTGATTACTTTGATTATATGTACAACAGTCTTTTTGTGCATATTAGTATCTCTGATTTTTTTGTGTTGCTTGCATAAAAAAAAGATTAAACTTAAAAATGAACATGAAAAGAATTTGATTGAACTGGAGTTTAGAAATAAGAAAGAGTGGGAGGATGCAATTAATACTCAATATGCAAAAAAAGAATCTGATGAAAAATTAAAGAAAGATATTCTGAAGGAAGTTGATGAAAAAATTAACAAACTTAGTCAGATAGATATGGATAAAGTTGCTATGGTTCATTTGCTTCTGTCGGGAAATATGGAACCTATAACTGCCGAAAACTTAGACGCAGAAATAAAGAAAGTAGAAAAGACATATCAGTTATTAAAAGATAAAGTATCATGAAGACATTAACTGTAAAATTAAAACAACATACGCCGCTGATTCATTTCCAGCACGATCAGGACGGCGCTACTCTGAGAGCCTCGGAGGTTAAACCTAAGTTGGATAGGTTTATTCTGACTAAATTGGGAAACGGGGATTATAATAGAGGTTGTGATATTGCGAAAAACAAAAAATGGTTTGTCGGAAAAGGCGAACATCCTGCTTTGGATTATAAGATGAAGATAAAAGTTAATAAAAATGACTATGTAAATATTTCATTAAATCTGAAAACCAATAGAGAAGGGAAATATACAACAGAAGATTTTCCATTGTTGCTTGCCAATATGGGTGGAAGAGATTTAGTAGATGAATTGCTCAATTTTTCTATGTATAAAAATGTGTATTTGGATATTTTTAGCATAAAAGATGATCTGTATAAAGAAATAAAGGAATATGTTCCCTATTTTTTTGCTAATACAAATTTTGGTCAACGTTCTAATAAAGGTTTTGGAAGTTTTACTGTTACTTTAATGAAAGATGAAGATTGTATAATTGAGGTTAATAGTTTGGGTACTAAACCTTATTACATTTCCAAATCAACTTTGTATATGGATTTTGCCATAGACAATATGTATTCATTTGTAGTACAAAAAAACTTATTTAAAATTATAGATACTTTTTGGAGTAAGTTGAGAAAGTATATAAAGGAAAGCACTATACCCAATTGTGAAAATATTTCATCCGTAGAATCGTATATAAAGGCAATGAAGGATTTTCCTGTAAATGATGATGTTGAAAGAATACCTGCTCCTATCATATTTAAACCAGTATCATACAAAGATGATGATAATAATAATTATTATGCGATTTATATTATGTTTGATAGAGACATGATGGATAAATTGAAACGAAAATATGATAGTAACATACCTTTAAGTTCTGAGTATACCTTAAATGCTTCAAGTATTGCTTCATTAAGTTATATTGATAGATTTGTGAATAAATTTATACTACGAAAACAAGATAACTGGAGAGTGAATATAAATAAAGGAAAATTTATATATGTAGAATTTTATGAACAATAACAAATATGAAATACACAGGAATTAATATAGGTCCAATTATACCAACTTTTTCGTTGGTCAAAAAACCAAGAGAACTATGGACCGCTAGTTATATGTTCTCATATTTGATGAAATGTATTATTGATAAATTGCCAGCAGATAAAATAATATCACCTGCAAAATTATCAGATAAAGCAGATAAAACCATTGGTTTGTATCCAGATAGGGTTTTTGTAGAAGGTGAAGTAGAACAAGAACTATTGGATAAAGCTTTTGAAACATTTGCTAAAGAATTAGGTTTTGACGATAAAAAGGTAAAACCATATTTCAATATTATGCTTGTTACTAAAGATTTTGATATCTCCTTGAAAGATACGGAAGGTCATATTATGCTTTTGAATGGTTTGTTGGACAGAATGGAATTGTGCAATAAAGAAGTGAATGGAGAAGCAAAGGAATTGGTTTTTAATTATTTGAGAGATAACCAAAACTTATTGGTAAAAAAAGTTGGGAAAGAATTTAAAGAACGTTCCGTTGAAACAATTGCTTCTTATGACATTTTTGAGGGTGATAATGACAAGTCAGATAAATATATTTGTATTGTGCAGGCTGATGGTGATAATATGGGTTCTGTAGTGTCTTCTTTGCCAGAAAGATTAATAGTTGAGTTGTCTAAAAAATTATTGTCGTTTGGAGAAACGAGTTGTAACACGATACGTGAATATGGCGGACTTCCAATCTATGCTGGTGGCGATGATTTATTATTCTTGGCTCCGGTGTTGACCTCAAATGGTTCTATTTTTGATTTGATAAAGAGTTTGGATGAACATTATAAAATAGTTCAAGAGTATGTGGATGATAAACTGAATGATTCTGTTCATACATCTATGTCATATGGTATCAGCATGACTTATCATAAATATCCATTGTATGAAGCCTTGGATAAAGCTAGAGAATCGTTGTTTGATATAGCAAAGAACGTAGATAAAAAAAATGCTGTGGCATGGAATTTACAAAAACATAGTGGTTCTTCATTTAAAGCGCAGTTGTCTAAGAATATGACAGGATTGTATAATGCTTTGATAAATGTTATAAATGCCACAGAAAACGAACAATTGGTTTCCGCAGTATCTCATAAAATACGTCATAATGAAGTCTTGCTTTCATTGTGGTTGGATGTCAATGATGAAAATATGCGTAAACAACGTGTTAAAAACTTCTTTGATAAGATTATTGACATTGAAGGCAAGAGTGATGCGGCAGTAAAATATATGGATGCAGTACAAGAATTGTTGCTTGAAGTATATAAAAATGCCAGTGTTTTATCAAATGAAACAGATAAACTGGAAAAGATGAGAAAGTTGACAAAGATTGTCTATGATATGTTGCGTACTGCAAAATTTGTAAAAGGAAAGGAGGATGACAAATGAGAAAGTATATTGTAAAATTGACTCCGACAGGACGTTTTTTCTTTGGCGGTGATATGACATTCACTATTGGAAAAAAAGATAAAAGAAAGGGTGATAAAGACCAGAAAGAAACTGTATATCATGAGCATAATGACAAATTCTCATCCTATATAATAACTTCTATGAAGTTCCCTCAACAAACATCATTGTTGGGCATGATGCGTTTCTTGTTGTTATCTGATAGTGATAATAAAGCCTTTGACAATAAAACTCAGAAAATTAGTGATAGCAAGAAAGCTATAGAATTAATCGGGAAAAAGAGTTTTTCTGTCAATGATGGTAATAGTGAAAATATTTTTGGTAAAATCAAAAATATAGGTGCTTGCTTCTTGTGCAAAGATAATAAATATTATTATCAGGCTCCTTTTGATTATAATTTGAAGATTGGTGCTTTGGAGGAGGACGTAACAGCAAAATTGAATGGAAAACCAATAAATATTCCAGAGATAACAATTTCAGAAAAGGAATTTAGATCAAAGGATGGTATAGAAAAATGTTATGTCGCATCAGATGGAGATACGCTGAAAGATGATGCTATCTTTATAAAAGACAGTCGCATCGGAATACGAAAAGGAACAAATGGAAAGACAGAGGATGAGGCATTTTACAAACAGATTGCATATCGTCTAAATAATGGATTTTGCTTTGCTTTTAATGCAGAGGTCGCCGATGATATAATATTGACTAAGTACAACAAACAATTGGTATCTGTTGGAGCGGATGGATCTATGTTTATAATTGAGATTGAAGAAGGAAGCATAGATGTTAACTTGCCTGAATTATATACAAAGAGAACGAGTGCTAGTCTAGGAAAAGTAAACATCTTGTCGGATGCTTATATTCCAGAAACGGATTTGATAAAGTATGCAATATCTGAAACCAAGTCTTTCAGGTTTTTAAATACTACTGTAGAAACTGAAAACTACAATATCATGCACAATTTTAATAATCGAAGTAAGCACTATAGTTTATATGCAGCTGGTTCGGTGTTTTTTGTGAATGATGTAGAAAAATTTAAAGAAATTATTAAAGGTAAAAAAGAGTTTGTTCAAATAGGATATAATTATTGCAAATAAAAAAATATAATTATGGGAAATAAATCAGCATGGCTTATTATAGCCGAAACAAATTTGCACGTAGGTGACGAAGGTATCGATAATATAGGAGTGATAGACCAATCAATCCAACGAGATGCAGTAACAAATATACCATGTATTCATTCTAGTTCATTAAAGGGTGCTGTTAAGGAATATGTATCTGAAAAATGGAATGAGGAACATAAAGAAAAACAAGTGTCATGTAAAGAGGTGTTCGGTTCTGAAAAAGGAAAAGATGGTGATGTCCAAAAAGGTGGAGCGGTATTTTTTGATGCAGAACTTTTAACTCTTCCTGTACAGAATACAGATGGACAATATTATTTCAAGATGGCTTATGATGAAAAAAAAATAGAGCAGTTTGTATTCAAAGCAACACGTTTGGGTGTTAATATAGAATTGAATATGATATTGAATAAAATTCGTGAGTCTACAAATGTTGCAGAAGGACAAATGTTCAATGAATGTAATTTTAATAATTTATGTGGACCTGAAAAATTGCCGATTATTGCAAGAAACAGATTAAATAATGGAGAAAGTGATAATCTGTGGTATGAAGAGGTATTGCCTTCAAAATCAGTTCTTGGAACTTTTATTGATACAAATGATAATAACTTGCTTGATGCTTTGGATGGAAAGATTATTCAGATTGGTGCTAATGCAACAATTGGTTATGGTTATTGTACCTTTGTAAAATTATAATAATATTGGATTATGAATAAACAAGAGTATGAAACATTGGTGATTATGGCTGACGAAAAATTACAGAATAGTAATTTATTCGATGATGAGTCTCACCAAAAAATACACAAAAGCTACAATGGTTATGTCGCGGCTTTGGGAGTGACAGTGTTGATGATAGGATTGGTTCCGGCTTTGGTCGTTTATTACCAAGATAATAAAGATAATGTATGCCGTAAAAATGTACTTGAAGTCATTGCTACAATGTTAGGCTATGAAACCGCTAGAGTGTTATTGGATACAGCACTGCACAGTTCTGATAATGAAAAGAATGTTTTGCAAAAAAGGGTTATAGAATGTTCTACAGCCTTAAAGCAAGTAGTACGAACTTATGAATTGATATCCTGATGAATAAGAAAAATTTATACAAACTTTTCTTTAAAGATTACTTTAAGGAAGAGGAAAATGGATTTAATTTCAACCATGTGCTTAGTAATAATGCGCCTGATGAAAATGCCCAAAAAGCCATTATTAGTCGCAATGATGAGATTAAGAATGTTGAATTTAAAGAAATACCAGCTTTGCCGATAGTTGATAATAAAGAACCTATTCACTTCAAAATATTGTATCCAGGGTTACTGACAGGAATAGGTCTGGTTCATGATTCAAAGAAACTGGATGGTGCATATAATCTCGGTATGCACTTCGACTACACTTGGGGTATGCCAATCGTTTACGGTTCTTCTGTGAAAGGTGTACTACGTGAATATTTCAAAGAGTTCTACGAAGGTGATCTTGATGTTGATGACTTGGTACAAGATATTTTTTCAGGTAAGGTTCGTAATACGGAAAAGGATAAATATGATGATAAGGGTAAATTGTTGGTAAAAGGTTATGATAATAAGTCTATTTACAATCGTGATATTTTCTTTGATGCGGTTATCAAGAGCCCTTTTAGAAATGATAAAAATCAGGATATTTTCGTAGTAGATGACTCTATAACTCCTCATACTGAAGGTCCTTTGAAGAATCCGACTCCTATCAAAATGCTTAAAATAGCACCTGGCTGTAAAATAGAGTTCCGTTTTCAATTGAAAGATTCTAAAGGATTTAGTAAAAAGGATAAACTGGAAATATTTAAAAAAATTCTCGGAACAGTGGGCGTGGGAGCAAAGACTAATGTAGGTTATGGTCAACTGAAAATTGAAAAGTAAATGCAAATGTTAGATAAAATATTGTCGTCATCATTGGAATGCTATCGTGTGACGGTGCGTTTTTATCCTGCTGATGACGTTTGTCTCGATGCGTGGATAGGTGCGGTCTTCCGTAATCGTTTCCTCTATTTCGCGGAATCGGTCTGCGATGAAAGGGGCGTCTCGCTTCGTGAGTGTCTGGATGAGCTGCCATTGTTGCCCGAACACGCATATTACAATCAGATGAAAGGCGGTTTCCCTAAAGGTGTGTTTTTCGACTTTAGGGATATTACGCGTAAATGCCGTAAGGGAATACTGCCTCAAAACATATATGCTTTTCATATCGTTTTCATTGGTACATCCGTACGTCTTTTCCCTATGGCAGTGCAAGCGCTGGAAAAGATGTTCGCCGATGGCATAGGTCATCCGCTTAAACAGTTGAACCTGCTTGATATTGTTGAGCAAGGCCCTGACGGAAAGAATCGTCTGTTGTATGGTGGCAACTCGGCTTCTCTAAATATGCCAGAAAATGCCATCAGAATCTCAGATTATGAGGCGGATATAAACGAATTTGCAGACATACGTCTCACATTTCATACACCGACTTCATTGTATCAGCTGAAGGAAAAAGCTCAGCCGGAACTGAGTTATCAGCATAAGATGAACGGCTTTCCGTCTTTCTATCAGCTGGTGCGTTCATTGACATATCGCTGGGCGTCGCTGTCAATGCTCTATGGCAACGATTTTTCGGAGGTGGAGGCGAAGGAGTTTGAGAAGGAACTGGATGCTTTTGCAGAATCATCATCTCAGGCCTTTTTAGACGAAGCTACATTGCGCCGCCGCAAGATTTACGGCACACCCAAGAAGGAGTCTAAGTATATTTATGTTATGGAAGGGTATGAAGGGGAGATGGTCTTCAAAAAAGTGTCCTGCAGATATCTTCCATTGCTGTTTTGGGGCATGTATGCTGCCGTTGGCAACAACGTGCAATATGGAATGGGAAACTATTCTGTTGAAGTGATTCCTCGTCAATAAATCATGAAGATTTCGTTGAGAGGGTAGTTCGTTCTTTGACATAGTGCTTTGATTTTCATTGTTATGCATAAATAATGAGAAGCGGTGATTTTCGCAAAAGTTGTTTGTGATTTAATTGTTAAAAACATTTGTGAAGATTTTTAAGAGTTTAAATAATTGATTTATAGTATGATGAAGGTTCTGTTTTGTGTATTTGTCAAAAACGGCAGAAATTCAGGATGGGGATTTGCGAAAATTATTTGTAAGAAAGTAAGTTGTTGTCGTTTATTTTGTTACATTTGCGAAGAATTCCAGGGCGGAGATTATATGCTTGATTAACAAGCTGAATTCAAATTCTACTGCGGAAGCGGTATTGAGACCCCACCGTCATTTTTGGAGCCGGTGTTCTTAATGAATTCAAATTCTACTGCGAAAGCGGTATTGAGACACAGGCTCTCCGCAAGGAAGTTCGTAGTACTTGGGAATTCAAATTCTACTGCGGAAGCGGTATTGAGACATCTTTAGATAGGATTCGAACCTATATTTCTGAGACGAATTCAAATTCTACTGCGGAAGCGGTATTGAGACATTCGACAATTGTTTTTTCACAGATTACTTCATATTGAATTCAAATTCTACTGCGGAAGCGGTATTGAGACGGTTTATAACCTGTATTTCTATTAGATATAATATTTATGAATTCAAATTCTACTGCGGAAGCGGTATTGAGACTTTTGCCATTTTCAGCAGTTTTAACTGAGCTTTAACAAATTCAAATTCTACTGCAGAAGCGGAAAAATGGTCAACAGACAACGGACAACAGACAACAGGTTTT
>JAEIGA010016788.1_pt1 | contig 11136 bp, 6 predicted proteins | sample 9270691 | NCBI WGS metagenome assembly JAEIGA01 (sample SAMN17057246, study PRJNA624740) | gut metagenome | biome: biome; isolation source: fecal sample | host: Bos grunniens | place: China: Xizang | collected 2019 | reverse complement strand
GAAAACATAGATAATGAAACTGTTTGGACTGGCTGATTGTAATAATTTTTTCGTCTCTTGTGAAAGGGCTTTCAGACCCGATTTGCAAGGACGTCCTGTGCTTGTCCTTTCCAATAACGATGGCTGTGTAGTATCTCGTAGCAACGAAGTAAAGGCTTTAGGTATAAAGATGGGAGTACCTTTTTATCAGATTAAAGATTTGGTTGATAAACATAATATTGCGGTCTTTTCCAGTAACTACGAACTCTATGGCGATATGAGCAGCAGAGTAATGTCTATGCTCTCATCTTTTACTCCAAAATTAGAGCAGTATTCTATAGATGAAGCCTTTTTGGATTTCTCCGATATGCACTTTGCAGATACTTCCCTACATGATTATTGTGTAAATGCAATAAGGAGTATAAACAGGGGAGTGCATATTCCTGTATCCATGGGAATAGCTCCTACAAAGACATTGGCAAAGATGGCAAGTAAATTTGCAAAGCAGTATCCGGCATATAAAGGAGTATGTATAATAGATAATGATGAAAAACGAGAAAAAGCATTAAAACTATTTCCTGTAGCCGATGTCTTTGGAATAGGTAGAAAAGCTAATGCAAAACTACAATATTATGGGGTGGAAACAGCCTGGGATTTTACCTTGTTGAAGGAGAATTTTGTAAGAAATCTTTTGACTATTCAGGGTGTGCGAACCTGGCGCGAACTAAAAGGAGAAAATGCTCTGCAGATAGATGAACTGCCAGAAAAGAAGAGCATTTGCGTAAGCCGTAGCTTTTCTGAACAGGGCGTAAATGAACGTGAGAAATTAGAAGAAGCAGTGTCTAATTTTGCATCAGATTGTGCCCGCAAACTACGTGAACAACACTCTTGTTGTACCCAGATGTTGGTGTTTGCTGCTACAAGTAGATTTCGTACCGAATTACCGTCGGATTATATAAGTAGAACGGTTACATTTCAAGTACCCACAGCATCTACAACAGAACTTATACAGAATGCATTACAGGTAATACGAGCAGAATGGAAAAATTCATCGTACTACTATAAAAAGGCGGGTGTTATAGTAACCGGAATATCCTCCGACAGTGCTATTCAAACATCACTATTTGATAATATAGATCGCGGTAAACAGAACCGTTTGCAACGTGCTATAGACTCTATAAACAACAGGAGCGGATTTGGTGCAGTTCGCAGTGCAAGCCAGGGTGAACAGAGACGCTACAAGCTAAAATCGGAGCATCTTTCCCAGCGTTTTTCAACCAATCTGAATGAAACTATCATTGTAAAATCTGATTAGTCTGGTACAGTTTCACTGAAAAAAAATATCTGAAAAAGTTTTGTTTTTCAAGTTTCTTATACATAACTTTGCCCCCAGTTTACGGCTTCCGAGCCTATGCAAGGCTTGGATTTACGGGAATCCGGTGTGAATCCGGGACAGTACCTGCTGCTGTAAGTCCCTTAGCAATTGTGTGTTTATTGCACTCTTAGCCACTGACTTGAATGTTGGGAAGGCGCAATAAACGGGATAAGTCAGAAGACCGGCCGTAGCAAGCAATAATGTATTCTTGGCGCAGGTGTACGGAAAGAATCGAGATTAAAGGCTGGTTTCACTCATATCCATTTTTGGCGGGTACTGAAGTACAGGTTTATATCTGTATTATAGTCTCTTGTAGTGGCTTACAATGTCTGTTTTGTCGTTTATAACTGTGTATATACCTATGTCAGGATTTAAAGACTTGATTTATAGGTTATGTATAGAGGGTGTTTTAAACGATTTTTTTGTATTGCCGGTCTGAGTGGCCTGGGGATTGCCACAATGGCATGGGCAGGTGGTGGTCCTGTGAATGTTACGGACGGTAAGATTCCTTCAGGCCTTGACAGTATGCAATATATACAGGAGGTTACGGTTTCTGCCAGTCAATATTCCCGCACTATTGCAACTTCACAGACGTTACAGAACAGGGAACTGCAGGCACTGAGCAATACATCGGTGGCTGATGCGCTGAAATATTTTGCCGGAGTGCAGATTAAGGATTATGGTGGTCTGGGTGGACTGAAAACGGTTAATGTGAGGTCGCTAGGAGCGCAGCATGTTGGTATCTATGTGGATGGCATACGAATTACAAATGCACAGAATGGTACTGTAGATTTAGGTAAGTTTTCGCTCTCAACACTGGAGAGTGTGTCACTTTTCAATGCCAATAAACTTGATAACTGCCAGTCTGCATCTGAATATGCATCGGGTGCTACTGTCTATCTGAAAACAAGAAGACCTGAAACGGATTCTTTATCGGTACAGTTGCGTTATGCATCGTTTTCTACATATATGGCCAAGGCAAATGCCCAGTTTGAAAGAGATGGGTGGAGTGGCTTTATTGATGCTGAATGGACCGATTCTGAAGGAGATTATCCTTTCAGATATCATTCTGAGTATGAAGATACCATAGGATGACGTGCCAACAGCGATATTCAATACGGACGTATAGAGGGGGCTTTGTTCAGGAATGGTTTCTCTTCACATATCTATTATTACGACAGTGAACGTGGTTGTCCGGGTGGTATTGTAAGAAGACTTAGCGATAAGTATGTGAATGTGGGACGTGAATGGGACAGGGACTTCTTTGTACAAATGTCTTATCAGGCGCAGTTCTTTGACTATCATCAGGTTAAGCTGAATGCCAAATATACCAATGAGTATCTTCGTTATTGTACTGACTATCCGGAAAATCATAATACTGCCCGTGTAAACAATCATTATAATCAGCAGGATGTGTATGGTGCATTATGCTATGCGTTCATGCCATGGCAGTGGCTGTCGTTATCGGCCAGCTATGATGTGCGCTATAGTAAACTGGCTGCTGACCTTAAGAAATTTGATGATGTGTTCAGGCTGGACCAGAAACAGGTTGTGGCTGCAAAGGCCGATTGGAGAGGGCTACAGGTGGTTGCATCTGTTCTGCACCAGCACTATGAGGATGCTACTTTTGCACATGTTGGTGCTGCTGATCCTCTGGACAAATGGACACCTGCCATTTCATTGGCATATACTATGGGAGGATTGACTTTGCGTTCGTGGTATAAGAATATTTTCCGTGCCCCTACACTTAATGATCTCTATTATACTCAGGTGGGAAACAGAAATCTGAAACCGGAAGATACCAAACAGTTGAACATTGGCATGGAATATCATTATGATTCACCACACTGGAATCTGTCTGTGCAGGCTGATGTTTATCAGAATAAAATAGAGAATCGTATTGTGTGTCTGCCTCTGAAGGGTACATACACATGGTCTATGATGAACTACGGATATACCTTCTGCAGAGGTTTAAATGCTACTGCACAGGGACGCTATAATAGTGCTGACTGGATGTTTTCTCTGCTTGGAACACTTACATGGCAGAGTGATGTGAACCGTACTGACCCTGATGATGAGGATACTTACAACAAGCCTATCTGCTATTCCCCGGCATTGTCATCGGGCATTACCTCTGTTATTGGCTGGCGTAATCTGCAGCTATCAACTTCATATCTCTATGTTGGTGAACGTATGTGGAGTTATGCCGATCCTGAAGATGTGCTGAAGCCTTATCATAATATAGATACAAAGTTAACCTATACGCATTCTACGGGCAGAACAGAGTGGGGTGTCTGCTTTGAAGTGTGTGATCTGCTTGATGAACAATATGAACATATTCCGCGCTATCCTATGCCCGGACGTAACTATAAACTAACACTATCATTTGGAATATGAAGAAGCTGATTCTGATACTTTTATGCTCTGTTACCATTAATATGTATGGTCAGGAGCGAATTATTCTGCTGAACGAAGGTAACTGGCAGTCTGACAACGGAAAGATTTCCTATTTTGAAGATGACAGGATTGTTAGTAACCAGTGGTTCAGGGATGTGAACAAGCGTAAACTGGGTGATACTCCCAATGATATTATTCAGATAAACAACAATCTGATTGCTATAACGGTTAACTGGAGTAATATTATCCAGTTTATATCGCCAGATGGCAGGAGGGTTGCCGAAACGGAAGATGTACCCAATAATCGTAAAATGGCTACCGATGGGAAATTTGTCTATGTATCGTCTTATGGTCATGAGTGTGGTACTGTAGATGGGTATGTTTCGTTTACAAGGGGATATGTTGCAAAGATTGATGTCAGTACTTTTCAGGTGGTTGCTACCTGCGAAGTGGGTTACGAGCCTGAGGGTATTGCCTATTACAATGGGTATCTGTTTGTTGCCAACACTGGCGGATATGCGTTTCAGGAAGACCATGAATATGAGACTACCGTGAGCATAATCAATGCGGAGACTATGCAGCTGATAAAGAATATTGATACGGGCCAGATAAACCTTTACGGAAAATTGTCTCAGTCTGGACACTATTTGTGTATCAATTCTCCGGGCGATTATTACGATATTCCTGCAGCTACTGTCATTTTTGACTGCGAGAAGGCACTTGCCGGTGATGATGACTGTTTTGTGGTACTGGATTATGCATCTACCTACAGCTGTACTATGCTTGATGGCAACTTTCTGGCTATTGGTGCACGTTTTTCCTACTATACCAATGAATATAGGTTCAACTATGTTGTTATAGATCCTGCTGAGGTGATGATTACTGAAGGTGCAGGTGGTGTTGATGAGTCTTTGCCCGGAACGATGCTTGCCGATCTTAAAGCGTTAGGTATGCCTTATGGGGTATATGTTAATCCTTACACGGGATATATTTATGCTACCGATGCCGGTTCTTTTGCTGCTGCTGGTGCACTGATACAGTGGTCACCGGAAGGTAAATTGTTGGGCAGACACAAAGTGTATATTAATCCGGCACATTTTCTGGCTCTTCCTCCGAATGGAGATTTTACGGGGGTTGCACCGGTTGTAAACAGAGATAAACCTGCTATTGCTGATGGGATATATGATCTGCAGGGTGTGCGTCTGGACGAAATTCCTGTAAGAGGGCTATACATACAGAACGGGAAGAAGATATTCAGAAACTAAATGATTACTATAACTTAATATTCAAAAAAATGAAAAAGCTATTCTTAAGTCTGGCGGTTATGATTACATGCTTTATGAGCATACAATCTGCCAATGTTGTTGTTAAAATGAATTCCACATCGCCGTGGATGAGTCTTGTTGACAAGGCTGCAGGAGATACTGTAGATGTGGGTGAGGCTGTGGATAAAACCTACACTTTTGATGTTCCGGGTGGTGTCTATATCCTCACTGCCTATGGTAAGGACAGTGCAACTGTAAATGGAACTATTGAACTGAATGTCAGTGCTGACAGTCTGCATCAGGAGTTCTCTGTATTGACCAATACTGTCTTTGCTACCAATAAAAATGAAGACAAAACTGCATGGGAGGTGGATAAGGATTACACTATTTCTGTTGATGTATCAACCCGCGAAGGAGAGAGGCTGGTTGTTACTTTGGGTAATAGTGTTACTGCCGGTAGAAAGACCTTCCTGGCACTGAATGGAAACAGTTATTATGTTTCGCTTATTCCTGGCGAAGAGCGTCAGGCTCAGGGGTATATGACCAATGACCGTAGCGGTACTCTAACAGGGGGTATTACTATAAGTGGTGCTGTTCCAATGGGTGGAGATTATATTGTTACTCTGCCTGAAGATGCTGAGGTTTTTATAGGAAAGAAGTTCAGCCACTTTACCAACTATACCAGGGTGGAACCTTCCAGAACAGAGGTTGATGGTGGTAGCAAAAAGGTGTATTACAGACTTGCTGACAATCAGGTGTATAATTTCCGTACATGGAAGAGTGGTGGTCTTACCCAGGCTGGATACTTCACTATGGATATTGATGGTGGAGAGAATTCCTATCTGAAATTCTCTGAAAGCAGTTATGAGGCTTTCGGCCCAAAGACTATCAAACATGATGTAAACTGGAATGATGGTTATGAGACTGGTAATATTCTTGTAAATATCAACGAGCGTGGACATCTGCAACTGAATGTTGGCGATAACTATAGTGCGCTGGCTATGCGCTCATGGCAGCTTACCGATACACAGACAGCCAACTACTTTTTTGAACCTGACTTTCACTATACCATTATTGACCTTGAGGGAAATCCCAGCACTGGTGTAATTGAGATTGATAATGCACATCCTTCTACGGAAACATGGTCAACCATCAGGGCAGTGGGCAAGGGTACTGCTATTGTACTGGTGACCTATGATGCCATAGGACTGAACTATTATAAATACAATGCCAAGGCTGATTCACTTACCAAAACTAACTTTATGGGTGGTGAATACTGGGGTGCTATATGGCCTGAAAATACTGCTGCATACGTTGTTACTGTTGGTGATGCTGAAACTGCCATGAAGCCAAATATGTTTATTAACGAGGCTTACAATGAAGGTGCACTGAAGACTGCCGGTAAGTTTGTGGATGCTGAACATGATGTTTTCTATTTTCTTGATACAGAAGAGGGAGCTACCTACACCTTTACTCCTGAGGGTGTTGACCATATAGAAATGGCATATCCAACTATTGGTGAACAGATGGCTTCATACCATGGTTTTGCTGCCGATGGTGTTACCAGAAATGATGATGGTTCATATACTTTGCTGTTGAAGGAAGGCAGACAGATAGTCAAGATGACTGATGCTCAGGGTAATTCAATCTATCAGGTACTGACAGCCAAACCTTGTCACAGAGAGATTACCAATGTAAGTCGTGAGGGTAGTACTGTCTTCCAGCCGGGTGACCAGATTAAGATTCAGTACAGTGGTCTTCATCATCCAGCCAATAAGCTTGCGGGTATATATAATATGTCGGCCTATATTACATATAACAATATCCCTAATGGTTCATCACTTATTCTGGGTGCCGGTCAATATACCTTTGGATCTGCTCCGTCGGCTCAGGCTGTTACTATTGAAATACCTGCCGATTTTGATGTATCTGCATCAGATGTGTTTGTAATGGATCAGGGTGTTATACAGGTAAATGGTTTTGGCGATCCTATTGGAGCGCATCGTTCTATAAATAAGAATCTTGGTCGTTCGCCAAACTTTACTGCCATAGCTCACAAGACCTATTTCGGTCAATTGCCTGATGTGCGCATTCCTGTTACTGAAATTAAGAGATTTACTCTTAACCTGCTGGCCAATGTTGATAGTATAGATTACACTATAACTATTGATGGCGATACTTTGAAACCGAATAGTGATGGTATCTATACTCCTACATTTGGTACCTATATAATTAAGGCTTCAAAGCCTGGCTACCGTTGTTTCCGTACTGAACTGACTATTGCCGATGATGCAGAGGGTGAGCAGAACTGTATTATTGAGATGGTTAAGGCTGGTGAAAACGGATGGGATGGAACTACTCTTTCTGAAGCTGAACTGAAGGATGGTGTTTACCAGATAAGCAATGGTGCTGAACTGGCATGGTTTGCAGCCAAGGTTAATGGTGGTGATTACACTATTGCTGCAAAACTGGTGAATGATATAGACCTTTGCGGCTATGACTGGACTCCAATAGGTGGAGATAAGTCTAAATTGGCCTACCAGGGAATTTTTGAGGGCGATGGACATACTGTTGATGGCCTGTATATCCACAATGAGAAGACCTATCAGGCGCTTTTTGGTTATATTGCCAACAGCCGCATTAGTGGTATTACTGTTGATGGTGAAGTAAGTGCAAAGCAGTATGTTGCCGGTGTGGTAGCTTATATGGGTGTGAAGAGCTATGTTGACCGTTGTGCCAATAAGGCTAATGTAACAGGTACATCTACCTATGTGGGCGGTATTACCGGTTCTGTATCACAGGCTACAACTGAACTTACAAATTCATACAACTTAGGCGATATAAAAGGTACAACAAACTGTGCCGGTGTTGCCGGATATAATCATCAGAATGCCGTTATTGAAAATCTTTTCAGTTTGGGTTCTGTTTCCGGAAATAAGGTTGCAGCTTGTGTAGGTGGAACTACTGCAAAGAACAAGGCAAAGAATCTGATTGCTACTCAGGAATATGATATTGCTGAAGGACAGACAACTGTAACTGCAGAACAGATGCTTTCGGGTGAAATTGCACATCTGTTAGGCGAAGCGTTCGGACAGCAGATAGGTACTGATCTGCATCCTGTTTTGGGAGGTGAGGGTGTTTATAAGGTTACTTATACCACTACTTTCTCTGAAGTTAGTGATTCACTCTATACCAATGGTTTACTGCCACAATTGGAAATGATAGATAATTATACTTCTGTATGGAAGACATCTGTAGATGGAGAAGAACTTACAGAGGTAACTGCCGATTGCACTCTATTTGTTGAATATAGTGAAATGGTTGCCGATGATATTAACAAAGTGCTTTCAGATTCTTCTGAAACTGTTATTTACGACCTGTTGGGCCGTCGTGTAAATGGCAAAGTTAATTCAGGTATTTACATCATAAATGGAAAGAAGGTTGTAATAAGGTAAACAACTATTACTGGTTGAATATTTCCACTAAAAAACCGGCATTGCTTTTCGGGTTACGTTAAGCAGTGCCGGTTATGTGTAACGATAGGTTTGTTATAGTCTGCTCTTTTGCAGGTTTCCTGCACCGGTTCCTTTATACTTGCTGTTGGCACTGTTGAACTTATATCTGAGCGTAAATGAGAAACGTCTGGAGTCTCTTATACTGCTTTGGTCTATTGTATAGATATCTGTAACCATCTTTACTACATCCTTGGCCTGGAATAAATCATCTCCACGTAGCTCTACGCTTAATGCATCCTTCAGGAATGTTTTTCTTAATGATATGTCCAGTCTGTGCATTGGCTCTGTTATCTGATACACTCTGTCAAAACCTCTGCCGGTAAAGGTGTAATCGGCACTGAACATTAAGCCTTTGCCAAATACGAATGTGTTGCCTACTTCTGCCTGGAAGATTGGTTTGTTGAACTGTATGTTTTTTGTCGGGAAGTCTATGGTAAGCCACTGTTTTATAAATGCAGCACTTATGCTTGGCGACCAGAATGATATGGTTGGTGTGGCTGTTATGATTGCATTGAAGACCGGAATGGACTGATTAAGGTTTGTGGTCCTGATAAGTAGTTGATTGTCTGTTCCGTCAACAATATAACCGGATTGGATCATTGCATTTTCTATTACCTGGTAACTTACTGCCAACTGCATGAATTTCCATACGGAGGCTAATGTGAGGTCATGCATGGTTTCCGGCTGCAGATATGGGTTACCCGATTCCAGGCTGTATTTATCAATGTAGATTACTGCATTTCTCAGCTGATGGTAACTGGGTCTTTGTGTGCTGGAGGCGTAGCTCAGCATGAACTGCATGTTGCCGGCACTGGCATTGATTGATACGTTTGGAAAGAAGTTGTTGTACTTTTTGCTCTGGTCATTCTGTAATATATCATTCTGATAGTAGTTGAATGCCATATTTTCATAACGTAAACCGGCAGTAACGGAGCCAAACGGCAGTGGGTAGATATATTCTGCAAAGGCGTTTATGTTATCTTCATCAATCCTGGTGTATGATGATTTGATATATCCTTCAGGATTTACATAATTGTCTGTTCTGGATATGAATGAATATTCTGCTCCGCCTGTCAGTGTTCCTTTAAACAGAGGGTAGGTCAGTGTTAGTTTGGAAGCGTAAAGCTTATTGGTTACATGGCTTTTTGTTTCGAACTGACGGTCTGTTTGCAGTTCACTCAGTTCGCTGTATTTATCGGTCTCATTAAAATAGTCGTTAAGGAGATCTGTGTTAAAGTCTATGTTTAGTTTGCCTATTGTACCATTGTAGTACATATTGAGCTGATGTTTCAGGTTGGGTTCCTGATATCCGTCTGTGATAGTGGTGCTTTTGTCGTCCAATACACCACCAATTGTGGCCGATGTGTATGATGAGTGGTCAACGTATCCGTTTAATAGTCTGGATGGGCTGTATCTTACGCCTATAAAGTGATTGTCATTGAACTGATAGTTGAATCCTAAGTTTGCATACAGGTTATCCTGACTGCCTGTGAATTCGCTGTTCTGTTCCAGCAGAAGCAGCTGTCTGCCCTGCAGTGTTTGGATTATTGGTGATTTTTGGTAATAGGCGTACTTGTTGTAGGTTAATGAGCCGAAGATGTCCAGTCCATTGTGTCTGTAGTTCATATTCAAACTCTCTACAAGGTCTGTGTTTTCAGATTGATAAAGACTGGAGCGAAGGTCGAAGCCAAAGCCGTCGCCCTGCTTTTTTATGGTACGTAGTCTGATGACTGCTCTGACGGAGGCATCGTATTGTGCTCCGGGATTCTGTATTACCTCTATCTCCTTGATATCGGATGAGTTTAGCTGTTCCAGTTCGTTTGAATCTCTTACCTGTCTGCCGTTTATATATATAACAGGTGTTCCTTTGCCCAGCACTACAAACGTTTCTTCTTTCTGTGTAACTCCGGGAAGCTTTTTCAGAACATCGTTTGCGGAACCCGATTCTGCAAGGATGCTGTTTTCCACTTTTGTTACCAGTGCTCCTCCCTGAATTTTGGTCTTTGGGATATAGTCTCTGATGACCACTTCGCCCAGAAGGTTTCTGTCCGGGGTCATCTTAATTGTATCTGAATTATACTGTGCAGTATTGATCTGAACTTTTGAATAGCCAATATATGATATCTCTATGGTTGTTGCATCAGGAGTGGTCTTTAATGTAAAATTACCTTCATTGTCTGTTGTTGTGCCGGAAATAAAGGATTCTTCCCGGTCCTGCAACAGGACATTGGCAAACGGCAACGGGTTGTTTGTTTCATCGACTACAGTTCCTTTGATACTTTGTGCCATGGAAACGGCTACGGAGCATAAGCTAAATACCAGTGCAAATAATTTCTTACTCATTGCAAATAAATTAATTAATGGTCTTACAATCAATAATAGGTTTATATAATTGAGACAAAAGTAATTAAACTTCCGCGATATGTATGGTGTCTGTAATGATTTTTTTTATAATAAAGCTATCTTAACCAATCCATAGCAGAAAAATCAGATTAAAAGCGTACCTTTGCTGAACAGAATTGTAAATGTTTAAAAAGAGTATTGATATGAAGAAAGTTTTAATGATGATGGCAGTTGCCATGATTGCACTGGCAGGCTGTAAAGG
>JAEIGA010016787.1_pt1 | contig 11136 bp, 10 predicted proteins | sample 9270691 | NCBI WGS metagenome assembly JAEIGA01 (sample SAMN17057246, study PRJNA624740) | gut metagenome | biome: biome; isolation source: fecal sample | host: Bos grunniens | place: China: Xizang | collected 2019 | reverse complement strand
TATTTTACTCCTTTTCCCATTCCTCTACACATTCCAGCTCCAACACCCGCTCCAGCAAGGCCAGCATGAGTAACTTTTACCTCATCATCAACTACTTTAATTTCGTCGATTCCTGCTGCATTAAAACTAGCTTTTAAATCAAGAGGTGCAGAACCTACATGGCAAGAGTAAACATGTTTGTTACCATCGCGATATGCATCATCAATTAACTCTGAATTGTTTTTATATTGATGTAACAACCAATGAGAACCTGAAATACATGGATGATATTCGACAAGTTCCACTTTATCTCCATCAACCATTGTCAGCACTTTTTCATATGGTGCAACCCAAGGATCTGAAAATTTTTCTTTAAGTTCTTCAGGTTTTAAAATTTCCATATAATCATCTTAGATTTCTTTTAATCTATCACACATTTTTATAGCTGCTTCAACGGCACTTTTTGCGTTTTTAACACGTCTGTGTGCATCTAATCTAGTCATACCAGGACCAGTAATTCCTAAAGCGACAGGAGTATCATATTCTAACGCTAAATCAGCTATTTTACGTGATGCATGTTGTGCTACTATTTGATCATGGTCAGTTGCACCTTCAATTACAGCACCTAATGTTATAATTGCGTCGAATTCTCCTTTTTGTAATAATTTTTTGATAACAAGAGGCATATCAAACACGCCAGGAACAGCAACTACTTTTGTAATTTCACAATCTCTATTTTTAGCTTCAGCTGTAGCTAATTCTAACATCATTTGTGTGATATCATAATTAAATTCAGCTACTACCGCAGCTATTTTATATTTTACCATATTAAATCCTCCGTTTATAAAATTTATCATGCAAATATAAGAATTAAGAAACCAGCAACCCCACTTACTACCATAATAAGGATAATAAATATGGCAGCTAATTGAATTCTAGTAAATTTTCTCATAATAATTCTCTCCTTAAATTATAATTAATATAACATTTTTAAATTATTTAAATTTTTTTCCGAGTTTTCTTAAATTTTTTGTCATTTTCCAACTATTTGAATTTAAAATTTCGGAATTTTCTTTTTCTAAAATTTGAATTTTTTGAGTTAATTCGTTAATTTGAGCCTCATAATGCTTATCTTTTTCGAATTCAGACATACAAACATCTATTAATTCAATAATCTTTTGAGTTAAGTGTGTTGTCCTTTGCTTTTTATATTCGTTTTCATCAGTTGATGATTCTTTTATTGGAATTTTAGTTTTTTCATACATTATTGAGTTTAAAGTATCTATATTACTAATAAAATCATTTATGTAGGATTTATATTCAATATCAAGCTTTGACATCTCACTGTTTTCTTCACAAATTGCCCAAATTGTAGTATTTGAGCCATTATAATCTGATATTTTAGATGGAAGATAGGGATTTTTGATAAAATGTCCTTTTGTAAAACTATCTTCAGCAATCAATACGTCAAATTTAGTTGAGAGATTTAAAAACTCCAGATAATCAATATTATTATTAAAGGTTGTTTTATCTAGAATTTCTTTATTCAAAACTTGTTCAAACAATATTCTATTCGGAGTAAATAAATGCAGTCTTATTTTATCCTTATATTCTACGGATATGTTATCAAATGCATTTATAAAATCTTCAAATGCTCTGTTTGAAAAAATAACACCAAAATAAGCGAAATTAATGTAATTTTTATCTAATGGATAGTTAAATTTTTTAACATGATAATATTTTTCTTCTAAAGTTGGATGCGGTGAAATATTAGACTTTTCATTAATGTTAATTTTAAATGGCAATGTATCAATCATTACTTCTTTTTGACTTTCATTTGTAAATATTATTTCATCAGCAAAAATAAAGGTTAAATACTCACAAACACAGTTAATATCATCATTAGTACTAATTAATTCTAAATTTTTTTCTTTTAGAATCTTATTTATTTTATCAACATAATCTTCATCTTCAAGTTTTCCACTTAAATGCCTATTTCCAAATGTGTAAATTAATGGATCTGAGAATTCTGCTCTCCAAAAAGTATTGGGATTATTTAATTTGTATTCAAGAGCTAAAAAATGAGAATGTACAAAATTAGCCCTACTATAAATTTTATCATAATCGTTTAGTAATTTAATGCCTTCATTTACAAAATTTAAGATATTATTCCAATCTGTTGAGAAATCTGAAGCTACAGTATATTTGTTTACAACATATTCTAAGACCAGTTTTTCAAGTGTAAAATCTTTTTGCATATTATCCAGACTTGCACAAATAACATCAACATTTCTCTTCTCAGAAAGAATTCTTTTTGCAACAACATTACTTGTAGTCGTATTTGTCGGTGGAAAGGCATAAGATATTATTAATTCTCTTTTTTCATTATTTAACTTTGATATATCTTCATTTAAGTATTTATATGGGAAAAATTCATATTCATAACTTAAAATATCTTCTAAAACCTGCCTATAGTCTTCAGGATGTTCTTTTATATATTCATTTATTTTAACTACTTGGCCACCGGTTAAGCTTTCAATAAAACTTTTCATTTCTTGGGTTTTAGCTTTTTTAAGGCCTTTATTAATATCATTAATTACCTTCAAACGGTCAGTAATATTAAAATCATAAGATAAGTCCTGTCTTGAAATGGACCCATGTCTCCATAATCTATAATAATTTGCATTTAAATCTTTATTGACTACATAAAACTCAAAATCATTAACAGGATATAAATTAGCGTAATATGCAATATCTACTCCATTTTTAAGTTCTGGATTAAATGAAGAGTTTTTTACATTGACTGTTGGTATTATTTTATTTTGTGTAATAACAATAGCATCCCTTATTGTGCCGTAAGGATTTTTAACCATGCCTTGATTTTCCAAAATTTGCTGGGTCATATATGAGTCTGTAACTTCACAGGTACCTTCCTCAATGTCGTAAAATAATCCAACGACAATTCTATTAGGTTTAACATATTTATATAACTCTTCAAAGTAATTTTCACTTATAAAATCATCATCGTCAATAAAAATAGTGTATTTCCTTGAAGCTAAGTCAATACCCTTATTACGTGCATTGCAAACACCCTTTTCACTTTCGGCCAAGATTATATTGACATTTGGATAATTTTTCTGATATTTTTTAATAATGTCCGGTGTTGAGTCAAGTTCACCATTAACAATAAAAATAGCTTCAAATAGTTTAAAATCTATAGTTTGATTAATTAAAGAATCAATTAGTTTTGAAATGTATTTTTCTCCTTTATAAGTTGGTATAATTGCACTAATGCCTTCTTTTAACTCTGATTCTTTAACCATATTTCTCACTATAACAATTTAATAATTTCATCTGTAACTTTTTTAGTGGTAGCAGTACCACCTAAATCTCCAGTTAAAACTTTTCCATCATCCAATAAAGTTAAAATAGCGTTATCCAGTCTATCTGCAGATTCATTTTCACCTAAATATCTAAGCATCATAACTGCAGATAACATCATTGCTATTGGATTTGCAATTCCTTTACCGGCAATATCTGGAGCTGATCCGTGTACAGGTTCAAATAAAGCACCGTTATTTCCAATATTTGCCGAAGGTATTAATCCGAGTCCACCAACAAGACCAGCACCTTCATCTGATAATATATCACCGAATAAATTGGTTGTTACAATGACTTCAAAGCTTTCAGGCTGTGTAATAAGATACATTGCAGTTGCATCAACATAGAAATCTTCTTTTTCAATATCTGGATATTTTTCTCCTACTTCATAAAAGATTTCTTTGAATAATCCATCACTTTTCTTTAAGACATTTGCTTTGTGAACACCAGTAACTTTAGATTTACCATTGTCTTTTGCATATTGGAAAGCATAATCGATAATGCGACTTTCCGCTTCACGGGTAATTACACGTTTTGCAATAGCTCCTTCCTCGGTTAATTCTTCTTTATCTGCAATATATAACCCTTCAGTATTTTCACGAACAATCATAAAGTCAATGTTGTCTGATAGTGAATTTGTGTTTGGATATGATTTGACAGGTCTTAAATTAGCAAACATTTTCATTTCTTGGCGTAATTTAACGATAACGTCAGCTGCAGTTTCACCTGCTGCACCAAATAGACATGCATCAGCATCTCTTACAATATCAATTGTTTCTTGAGGAAGTGCACTGCCAGTTTTTTCTAAACAAGCATCGCCGGCTTCACCATAAACATAATTAAAATCAATATCTAAATTATCTAAAACAGAAATGGTAGCTTCCATTACTTCTGAGCCTATTCCATCTCCAGGGACAACAGCAATTTTATATTTATTATCTTTTGTCTTTGAGGTATTCAATAAGACCACCTTTTTCAAGTATTTCTAACATAAATGGAGGTAATTTTTTAAATGTAATTTTTTCTCCTTTTGAAGAAGTAATTGTTCCGTTTTCCATATCAACTTCAATTTCTTCTTCATTTTCAATTAAATCAGTAATTCCCGGAGCTTCAAGAAGTGGAACTCCAACATTTGTGGCGTTTCTATAGAATATTCTTGCAAATGATTCCGCTATTACGGCAGATATTCCTGCGCCTTTAATTGCAATAGGGGCATGTTCACGAGAAGATCCGCAACCGAAATTAGTACCTCCTACAATAAAATCTCCGTTCTTACATTTTTCACTAAATTTTTCGTCTAATCCTTCCATACAGTGTTTTGACAGTGTTTCTTCATCAGTATAAATTAAATATCTTCCGGGAAGAATAATGTCAGTATCAATATCATTTCCAAATTTCCAGGCTGTTCCTTTCATGAAATCACTCCGGTACAACAATTCTTCCTTCAATTGCAGAAGCAGCAGCAACTGCAGCAGAGGATAAATAAACTTCTCCTTCAGGTGAACCTTGTCTTCCTTTAAAATTCCTATTGGAAGTTGATAAACTAACTTCTCCAGGCCCTATAATTCCTGTGTGTCCTCCAAGACATGGGCCACAACATGGTGCAGAAACCAATGCTCCTGCATCAATAAATATCCTGATTAATCCTTCATCCAAAGCTTTTGAATAAACTTCTTTTGATGCTGGAATAACCAACATTCTTGTGCCTTTTGCCACTTCTTTTCCTTTTAAAATTCTTGCAGCATCTCTTAAATCACTAATTCTTCCATTAGTACATGAACCTAAAAATACTTGGTCGATTTCCTGGTCAACTTCACTGACAGGCTTTACATTGTCAACATGATTTGGGCAGGCTACCTGTGGTTCTAAGTCAGTAACATCTACATCAATAATATTTAATGATGGAGCGTCTAAGTCTGTTTTAAATATTTTGTAGGGTTTATTTGAGCGTTTTTCTACGTAATCAATTGTTTTTTTGTCTGCTTCTACTAAACCTGTTTTTCCACCCATTTCTATTGCCATATTACATAAAACCATCCTATCGGAAACGGTCATATCGTTAACGGTTTGGCCTGCAAACTCACAAGCCTTATAGGTTGAACCGTCAGCACCCACTTGACCTATAATACTTAAGATGACATCTTTAGCATAAACGTTATCTTTTAAATTTCCTGTTATTTCAAACCGATTTGTTTCAGGAACTTTAAACCATAAATTTCCCTCTGCAAAAACCATTGCCATATCGGTAGATCCTATTCCTGTTGAAAAAGCGCCTAATGCACCATGTGTACATGTATGTGAATCGGCGCCAACAATAACTTCACCAGGCACGACATGCCCTAGTTCAGGTAAAATTTGATGGCAAACGCCTGCGTTAACATCGTAAAAATATTCTATGTTTTGCTCTTTTACAAAATTTCTCATAATTATATGATTATTAGCAGAGTCAATGGAATCGGCCGGTATTTGGTGATCAAATGGAATTACTATTTTAGATGAATCCCATACTTTTTCTGCACCAATTTTTTCAAATGATTCGACTGCAAGAGGTCCAGTTAAATCGTGTGTCATTGCAATATCGATGTTTGCAATGATAATGTCACCAGCTTCAACTTTATTTTTTTCTGATGCCCTAGCTAATATTTTTTCAGACATTGTACTTGACATGTTAGTTAACCTCACAGTAATTATTAATATATTGTTTAACATTCTATTTAACTTTTGAAAAAACTAAATTTTTAAGTTGATTTTTATTTTTAAATTTTTTTTTAAACTAATGATTAATCATAAGTTTATATAATATGTTAAACAAAATATTTTTCATGAGTAAGTTCTTTGGTAGATTTAGAAAAGAAAAGGAAATTCCAATTGTGGAAGAAGAAGTGCCTATTTGGGAAGATAGAATTTTTTGGGTTGAAACTTTACAAAAAATAGCTTTACCCGTATTAATGAATGTTAAAAAAGATTCTTTAAAGAAAAATATGCTTTTAGAAGCTTTTAATGGTGATAGTAAAAAATTTGCTTATTTTGAAGCTTTTTCACGTGTATTTAATGGTATAGCGCCTTGGTTAGAACTCGGGGTTGATGATTCTGAAGAAGGTATGCTTCGTGCAAAGTATATTGATTTGACTATTGATGCTATTTCAGTTGCTGTAAATCCAAAGAAAAATGACTATATGTTTCATTCCGAACCTAAAAAATCTTTAGAATGTATGGCATTATTTGCTCAGGCCTTACTTCGTTCAAAAAATCAAATTTGGCTTAATTTACCAATGGACGTCCAGGCAAAAATTATGGACGAATTTAAAAATTCAAGGGTTATTGCTCCATATGAAAATCATTGGGTTTTATATACCTCAATAATTGAAGCTGCTCTTTTAGAATTTACTGGAGAATGTGATAAAGAGCGTTTAGTTTATGCTATTTATAAATTCAGAGATGAATGGTATATTGGTGATGCAATTTATCGTGATGGCCCTGAATATGTTTCAAATTATTTTAATAGTATTTTCATTCATCCGTTGCTTAATGATATTTTAATGGTAATGCGAAAATATGGATTATCTGAAGGAGAGTTTTTAGATATTCAGTTAATGAGGTCTTCAAGAATTGCTTCGCAATTAGAAAGGATAATTTCTCCTGAAGGTACTTATCCGATTGTTGGAAAATCCATTGTTTATCGTTGCGCTATTTTCCATACTTTATCTCAAGTTTCTTTACTTAAAATATTGCCTAAAAATATCCAACCTGCTCAAGTCAGATCAGCTTTGACTAAAGTGTTAAGGAATCTGTTTGATGGACATCAAAATTTATCAAAAGAAAATTGGTTGATATTAGGTTTAAATGGTCATCAGAAAGATCTTGCTGAAAAAGATGTTAATACTGGAAGTTTGTATCTTTGCTGTGCTGTATTTTTAGCATTGGGACTCGATGCAAATGATCCATTTTGGACGGATGAACCTGCTGAATGGACATCTGTCAAAGCATGGAGAGGCCATCCAACTCAAAAAGACCAACCTATTAACTTTTAATATTGATTTTCATGAATTTTAAATCTTTTTTTTCTAAAAATTCTAGTTCCAATAGTGATAGGAAAATTTGGGTTAATACATTATCTAAAATTATTGAACCGGTTTTAACCAATATTGCAAATGAAAGCCTTAAAAAAAATATGCCTGTTGAATATGTAAAAGATGAAAGGGCAAAATTTGCACATTTGGAAGCTGTGGGCCGTACTGTTTGTGGTATTGCACCTTGGTTAGAACTAGGTCCTGATAATACTCAAGAAGGAAAGTTAAGGAAAAAATACATTGATTTAACAATAAAAGGATTAGTTAATGTTTGTAACCCGGACTCACCGGATTATTTAATTTTTAACCAACCTTACCAGCCTTTAGTTGACTGCGCTCATTTAGCTGAAGGATTGATTAGAGGTAAAACTCAACTTTGGGATAATATAGATTCCAATGGTCAAGAACTGATTATTAATGCTTTAAAAGAGACTCGTTCAATTCAACCTTGGAATAATAACTGGATTTTATTTCCCTCAATGATTGAAGCTTTTTTACTTGAAACTACTGGTGAATATGATGAATTTAGATTAATGCATGGCGTTAATGTATATATGAATGAATGGTATTGCGGAGACTCATATTATGGAGACGGCCCAAATTTTCATTTTGATTATTATAACAGCTATGTTATTCACCCAATGCTTACAGATATTCTAACAATTTTACGAAAACATAATATTGGAGAATATACTTTCCTGGATGCTCACCTACACAGATTAAGACATTATGCAGGACACTTGGAAAGATTAATATCTCCAGAAGGAACATATCCTGTTGTTGGCCGGTCAATGTTATATAGAACTGCTGTTTTTCAAGCTTTAGGCCAAGCATGTTTATTTGGATTATATAACGAAGATATAAAACCTGAACAAGTCAGAAGTGCACTAACAGCTGTAATTAACAATCAATTTTCAAGTAATGACAATTTTGATGAAAATGGATGGTTACGTTTTGGGTTTAATGGTAATCAACCAAAAGTGGCTGAAGAGTATAGTAATACTGGTAGTATGTATTTATGCACTACAGGCTTTTTGCCATTAGGATTGCCTGAAAATGATAGGTTCTGGTCAGCTCCAGGTGCTGAATGGACTTCACTTAAAGCTTGGAGCGGAAAAGATATAGATTCAAATATGTATATTAAAGATTGAGTTCATATAAGTTTCCGTAATTGTATAACTTAATTTCATCTGGAACTTTATAGATTATATTTTTTGTATCGAATATTATTGTATTTTCATGAATTTGCGTGTAATCCAGATTTTTAAACTCGTTATGGTCACATAATATTAAAATTAAATCAGCATCAATTACAGCTTCTTTAAAAGAAACAAAGTTAGGATTATCTATATGCGGGTCATGGATAGCTATTTCATAGTCTTTTTCTAAGTTAGCTATGATTTCATAAGCTGGACTTTCTCTATCATCGCCGGTATTTCCTTTATAGGAAACTCCTAAAACTGCAATTTTACCATTTTTAATTATTTTCCTTACATTGTCACATACAAATTCCGGCATTGAATTGTTTGTGTCTCTTGCTAGTTTAATAATTTTTGCTGTTTCTGGTGCCTTTGCATAAATAAAGTAAGGATCGATTGCCAGGCAATGGCCACCAACACCAGGTCCTGGAGAATGTAAATTAACTCTTGGGTGTTTATTTGCCATTTTAATTACATCAAGGGTATTTACACCAATTTTAGAACAGATTTTTGCAAGTTCATTAGCCAGTGCTATGTTAACGTCTCTGAAAGTATTTTCCATACATTTTGATAACTCAGCAGTTTTTGCTTCAGTTAACATTAATTCGCCTTCTACAAATTGACCGTATACTTCACGTGCTTTTTTACTACATTCTGGAGTAATACCGCCAATAATACGATCATTGTGAATTAATTCATCAATGATTTTTCCAGGTAATACTCTTTCAGGGCAGTGTGCAAGATATAAATCTTTACCAATAGTAAAACCCGCTTTTTCAAAAATAGGTTTTATTATTTCATCAGTTGACATTGGAGCAATTGTAGACTCAACAATAACGACATTATATTTTTCTAAACATGGAATAATTGATTCACATGCACTAATAACATAACTTAAGTCACAGTTATAATTTTCAACGATATAAGGGGTGGGTACTGTTATTATGAATGCATCTGCTTTTTCAGGTTTTAAAGAGGCTTTATAGACTTTATTTTTTAAAGCTTGTTTTATAATATCAGATATTCCAGGTTCCTCGATGTGAATGATTCCATTATTTAAATTTTCTATCATTTTTTCATTAACATCGACTCCAACAACTTCGCAGTGATTTCTTGCAAATAGAGCGGCGGTTGGAAGCCCAATATATCCTTGCCCAATTATACATACTTTCATATTAACAACCCTTGTAATTTTAAATATTAATATAGATATAACTTATTTATATAATTAAATATTTAGGGATAAAAATGAAAATTTTAATTACTGGTTCAAATGGTATGTTAGGACATGATTTAATCGATGTTTTAAAGGATAAGCATGAATTAATCTTAACAACTTCATCATCATTAGATATAACTGATAAAGGGCACGTAATAAACTTTATAAAGGAAAATAATCCTGATATTGTTATTAACTCTGCTGCTTATACTAATGTTGATGGTTGTGAAGAAAATGTTGAATTGGCATTCGAAGTTAATGGTGATGGTCCAAGAAATTTGGCTTTGGGATGTAAGGAAGTTGGATGTCCACTTCTCCATATAAGTACAGATTATGTATTTAATGGTAAAATTACAAGACCATTACTTGAAGATGATGAAATTGGTCCTAATACAGTTTATGGTAAAAGTAAACTTGAAGGAGAAATAGCTATTCAAGAAATCTTGGATAAATTTTTCATTTTAAGAACTGCATGGTTATATGGTGTTAATGGAGGTAATTTCCCTAAAACAATGCTGGAACTTGCTAAAAATCATTCAGAAATTACTGTAGTTACTGATGAAGTAGGTTGTCCTACATATACTCTTGATTTAGCTAAAGCTATTGGTGAATTGATTGAAACAGATTATTATGGAATTTATCATGTAACAAATTCCGATAGCTGTTCCTGGTTTGAGTATGCAGAATATATTTTTGAAGTTGCAGAAATTGACGTTAAAGTTATACCTGTTACAGCTTCTGAATTTGCAAGACCTGCTCCAAGACCTTCATATTCTGTTTTGGATAATAAAAAATGGATTGATAAAGGATTTAAACCATTAAGAAGTTATAAAGAGGCAATAAAAGATTATATTAATTTAATTAAATAGGTGTTTTCAATGGATAAGCGAATGTTAATAATTGTTGTTGCAATTATAGCATTATTTGGTGGCCTAATATTATCCGGATCATTTGCACAAAAAAATGTGAAAGTTGTAGAAAATGGCCAATACTGCACTGTTGATGAAGTTGCAGCATATATTAAGGAATTTCATAAGCTACCAAGTAATTATATAACTAAAAATCAGGCAAGATCTTTGGGATGGAATGGGGGCCCTTTGAAAGATATTGCTCCCGGTAAAAGTATAGGTGGTGATGTGTTTACTAATAGGCAAGGTGTTCTTCCAAAAACATCAGCAAAATACATAGAATGTGATATAAATGCAAATGGAACTGTCAGAGGGGCTGAAAGAATTGTGTATAATTCACAAACATTTCAAGTGTATTACACATCTGACCATTATAATAC